>Ga0126376_10000044_pt1 | contig 47479 bp, 40 predicted proteins | sample PanSoiMetPlot_15_FD_92760 | JGI IMG/M metagenome (GOLD analysis project Ga0126376, IMG submission 92760) | Tropical forest soil microbial communities from Panama - MetaG Plot_15 | ecosystem: Environmental > Terrestrial > Soil > Tropical forest > Bulk soil | place: Panama | collected 2016-02-17 | reverse complement strand
GCCCAAGGTTACGTGGACAGAATGATTCCAAGACCGAAACTTCCGCGTTCATCCAAGAAAAGACCTCGATACTTTCGTCTGAATGACGTGGCGCAAATCATTGCTGCGTCAACAGACGACGAGCGGGTTTTCTATTGGCTGGCAGCGGAAACAGGTTTACGAGCGGGAGAGTTGGCGGCGTTGATGTTGTCCGATGTTAATCCGGACAGCGTCACGGTCAATCAGGCTGTGTGGAACGGCAAGATAAGCACGCCAAAGACTCAAAATGCTCTGAGAACCATCGCTGTATCTCCACAGCTAGCTAAGTTGTTGGCCGAACAGATTGAACGCCAGAAACAAAAAGCGCATCAATTTCTATTCTCGTCTTCAACTGGCACGCCGTGGGATATGAACCTGTTTCGGAAAAGAAAGATGGTTCCGCTGCTTACTTCGCTCGAAATTGAGCAAGCCGGATTTCACGCGTTTCGTCACTTCAACGCTTCGCTACTCGATTCGCTTCGCGTGCCACTCAAGACGATTCAGGAACGGCTCGGCCATGCGCTGAGCGGTTCTTTGACCTTGGATGTGTACACGCACGCAGAGTGGCCGGAGAATGTTGAAGGTGCGCGACTCGCGGGAGACCAAATCGAAAAAGCAGTGGATTCTGTTCGGAGTCAGCAAAATGCAGTTATTTTGGCAGCTTAACAGCTATTCAACAAAAAGGGCTTCCGACTGGAGTATCGGAAGCCCTTGAAAACAAACAACAAAATTGGTTGCGGGGGTCAGATTTGAACTGACGACCTTCGGGTTATGAGCCCGACGAGCTACCAGGCTGCTCCACCCCGCACAATTACTATAGACGACACAGCCAAGCGCGTCAAATTCGCACACAAGCGAGCCATCCCCATCCGGCGGACCGGGCATTTGTGAGCCCGAGTTGTGAATAAAACATTCTTATTTTAAGATGCATAACTATTAATTGGACTGATTCAGGCATGGCCGTCATCCTAGTGTTTTCTTGGGGATAGGAATGCGGCCCTGGGGGAGAGCATTGTGACCGAGGGATTGCCAAAACGGCGCAGCGCGGCGTTAATTGACGGCGTGAACCGAGCGGGAGCGCGTGCGATGTTGCGCGCGTGCGGGTTGCAGGACGACGACTTCAAAAAACCACTCATCGGCGTCGCGAACACTTGGATTGAAATCGGGCCTTGCAACTATCACCTGCGTGAGCTTGCGGGCCATGTAAAGGCTGGCATTCGCAAGGCAGGCGGGACGCCGCTCGAGTTCAACACCGTTTCCATTTCCGACGGCATCACCATGGGCACAGAGGGAATGCGCGCTTCGCTGATTAGCCGCGAAGTGATTACGGATTCAATTGAACTCGTCTCGCGCGGAAATCTTTTCGACGCGCTGGTCGTTTTGGTGGGATGCGATAAGACGATTCCCGGCGGGGTGATGTCGCTGGCCCGTCTGAACATTCCCGGGTTGGTTTTGTACGGTGGTTCGATTGCTCCTGGGAACTTTGAAGGGCACCCGGTGACACTTCAGGACGTTTACGAGGCAATCGGAGCGCACGCGCGCGGCACGATGGACGACGCTCGGCTCGACTCTCTCGAAAAATCCGCGTGTCCGGGCGCCGGAGCCTGCGGCGGACAGTTCACTGCGAACACGATGGCGCTCGTTTGCGAATTTTTGGGCATTGCGCCAATGGGACTCTCGAGCGTACCAGCGACAAATGCGGGAAAAGCAGCTGCGGGCGAACGCGCTGGTGAACTCGTGATGGATCTGCTGCGCAAAGACGTAACGCCATCGAAAATCATCACGAAAACCGCCATCGAAAATGCGATTGCCGGAGTTGCAGCAACAGGCGGCTCGACGAATGCTGTGCTGCATCTGCTTGCAATTGCAAATGAAGCAAAAGTGCCGCTCTCGATTGACGATTTTGACCGCATCAGCACGAGGACACCGATACTCGCGGATTTGAAGCCAGGCGGGCGATTTGTCGCGACGGATTTGTACGCGGCGGGCGGAACCGCGTTGATTGCGAAGCGCATGCTCGATGCAGGGTTGCTGAAGGGCGACGCGATCACAGTCTCCGGAAAAACTCTGGGCGAAGAAGCGGCCGCGGCGAAAGAAACGTCCGGGCAAGAAGTCGTCCGTAGAAAAGAAAATCCGCTGAAGCCGACAGGTGGCTTGGTGATTCTCAAAGGAAATCTCGCGCCGGAAGGGTGCGTCGTAAAAGTTGCGGGGCATAACAAGCTGAATTTCCGAGGCCCGGCACGAGTCTTTGAGAACGAAGAAGCGGCGTTCGCCGCAATCGAGAAGAATCAAATTAAGGCCGGGGACGTTATCGTGATTCGTTACGAAGGCCCGAAGGGCGGCCCGGGCATGCGCGAAATGCTTGCAGTGACCGCGGCGCTCGTTGGCCAGGGACTCGGCGATTCCGTTGCACTGCTGACGGATGGACGATTCTCCGGCGCAACGCACGGCCTCATGGCAGGCCATGTGGCCCCCGAAGCCGCACATCGCGGTCCGATCGCCGCGGTCAATGACGGTGACACCATCGTCTTCGACATTCCCAAGCGCGAATTGAACGTAGAGATCTCTGGTGAAGAGATACAAAAGCGCCTCGCCACCTGGAAGCCGCCCGCGCCGCGTTTTGCGAATGGCGTAATGGCTAAATACGCGCTGCTCGTTTCCTCTTCGTCACTCGGAGCCGTGACGGCGGTGCCCACGGGAGGAGTGCCGGCGGTTCAGTCAGGAAGGACACTATGAAGCTCACTGGTGCAGAAATACTATGCGAAACGCTCGAGCGTCTCGGCGTAAAGGAAATTTTTGGTTACCCGGGCGGCGCGATTCTGCCCGTCTACGATGCGCTGGGCAAATCAAAGCTGCATCACGTTTTGGTTCGCCACGAACAAGGCGCAACCCATATGGCGGACGGTTACGCGCGCGCCAGTGGCGGAGTTGGGGTGGCGATGGCAACGTCCGGCCCAGGCGCAACGAACATGGTCACTGGAATCGCGACCGCTATGCTCGATTCTTCGCCCGTCGTCTGCATCACGGGACAAGTTGGCAGCAAATTGCTTGGCTCCGACGCGTTTCAGGAAATTGACATCACCGGCATCACCATGCCGATTACAAAGCACAACGTCGTCGTGTCTCGCGCCGAAGATATTGCGCGCACAGTTCGCGAAGCTTTCTTGATAGCGAACTCAGGCCGACCTGGCCCTGTGCTCGTGGATATTACTAAAGACGCGCAGCAAACCTCGGCAGAATTTCATTGGGAAAAATCCGCGCCCAAACTTCCTCCAAAGCGCAAACGCGCCAGTTTCGAGAAAGCGGAATTCGACCGCGCCGTGGAACTTCTCAATTCGGCCAAACGCCCACTGATTCTTGCGGGCCACGGCATCATGATTTCCGGCGCGATGAAGGCCTTCGCAGAGTTTGTTCACGCGGGCCACTTCCCTGTTGCCATGACGCTGCTTGGCATCGGCGCGTTCCCGGCGAATGATCCGCTTAATCTCGGCATGATGGGCATGCATGGCGAAGCGTGGGTGAATCACGCGATTCAAGAAGCGGATTTGCTCATCGCGGTGGGAATGCGGTTTGACGATCGCGTGACCGGCGATTTGCGCACGTACGCCAAGAGCGCGAAGAAAATTCATATTGAAATTGACCGAGCGGAAATCAACAAGAACGTGAAAGTGGACGCAGCCCTCGTGGGTGATGCACGCGAGGTGCTCGAACAACTCGAGCCGCACATGGAGAAGAAAGAGCGCCCCGAGTGGCACGCGCGCATTGCAGAGATGAAGGGTGACTCCGCGGTGCGCGACATTCAAAGCCTTCCGGACAACGGCCATCTTTATGCCGCGCACGTCATCAACGATTTGTGGAAAGAGACGCATGGCAACGCAATCGTCGTGACTGACGTGGGTCAGCACCAAATGTGGGAGGCGCAGTACTACCATCACAACGAGCCGCGCACGTTGATTACTTCGGGTGGCCTCGGCACCATGGGGTTTGCGCTGCCCGCTGCGATCGGCGCGAAGTTTGCCAAGCCCGACGCCGACGTGTGGGTCGTGGTCGGCGACGGCGGCTTCCAGATGACGATGGCCGAACTTGCAACCATCGTTCAGGAAAAAATCAAAGTAAATATCGCCATCATTAACAACGGCTATCTAGGCATGGTTCGTCAGTGGCAGGAATTTTTCTATGACAAGCGCTACGTAGCCACGCCTATGGTTGCGCCAGATTTTGCCGCGCTTGCCAATGCGTTCGGTATTCGTGGCGAACGCATCACGGCGCGCGCTGATGTCGTAACGACAATTCGTTCCGCCCGCGAATACAAAGAGTCCGTGCTCATCGATTTCCGCGTCGAGCAGGAAGATTCCGTTTACCCGATGGTGCCCGCGGGCGCTTCGCTGCACGAAATGATTCGCCGGCCGAATAACCCGCTGGTGGAAACTTCGGCGGAGCCATAGAGCGAAGGATTCTGGAGAATAAAGTATGCAAACACTTGTGGCGTACGTGGAAAATAAACCGGGCGTGCTGAATCGCGTCTCTTCGTTGGCTCGCCGCCTCGCCATCAACATTGACTCGTTGACCGTCGGCCCGACGGAAAACGAAGAGATCGCGCGCATGACCATCGTCGCGCACACCGACGAAAAAGGAGCGCACCGCCTCGAAGCCAGCCTCGAAAAGCTCGTTGACGTGTTGCTCGCGGAAAATATTTCCGATCGTTCCCTGCTCGAACGTGACCTCGCGCTCATCAAAGTTTCTGCTGACCAGCAATCGCGCCCGCATTTGATGGATTTGCTCAAGGTTTTTCGTGGCCGCGTTGTGGACGTTGCTCCTGATTCGCTCATCGTCGAAGTTTCCGGGACCGTCGACAAAATTGACGGTTTGCTTGAAGTGCTGCGCCCGTACGGCGTGCTCGAAATGGCGCGCACCGGCCGTATTGCGATGACGCGCGGCGGCGATTTGCTTCAACCACCAGACGGCGCAGGCGAGCCTGAAGCCGCGACAAAAAGTTGAGTTTCGATTTCTTAGGAGAACGCACATGGCAAAGCTTTATTACGATAAGGACGCGGATTTGTCCCTTATCCAATCGAAGAAGGTCGCAATTATAGGCTACGGCTCGCAGGGTCACGCGCACGCGTTGAATCTGCGCGACAGCGGCGGAAACGTCCGCGTCGGCTTGCCGCAGGGCAGCGCGTCACGTGCCAAAGCGGAAAAGGACGGCCTCGTCGTCAACACGCCTTCGGAAGCAGCCGCTTGGGCTGACGTAATTATGGTTCTCGTGCCGGACACCAAGCAGAAGAAACTTTATGACGAAGCCATTGCGCCGAATCTGAAAGCTGGCAAGACGCTCATGTTCGCGCACGGCTTCAACATTCGCTTTGGCGCGATCAAGCCACCCGCCGACGTGGACGTTTCGATGGTCGCGCCGAAAGCGCCGGGCCATCGCGTACGCGAAGTCTTCACTGAAGGCGGCGGCACGCCCGGTCTTCTCGCTGTGGAGCTAAATGCTTCTGGGAGTGCAAAAGAGCTGGCTCTTTCTTACGCCCGCGGCATTGGTTGCACTCGCGCTGGCGTTCTAGAGACCACGTTCACCGAAGAAACAGAAACGGATCTTTTCGGCGAACAGGCAGTGCTTTGCGGTGGCGTCAGCGAACTCATCAAAGCCGGCTTCGAAACTCTAACCAACGCAGGCTATCAACCGGAAGTCGCTTACTTCGAATGTCTCCACGAACTTAAATTGATCGTTGACCTCATCTATCGCGGTGGGCTCAGCTACATGCGCTATTCCATCAGCGACACCGCCGAGCAGGGTGATTACGCCGCCGGTCCGCGCATCGTCACGCAGCAAACGCGGGAAGAAATGAAGAAATTGCTCACAGAGATTCGAGACGGCAGTTTTGCGAAAAAGTGGATCGAAGAAAACGAAAAGGGCTGCCCCAATTTCCTCGCCAAGCGCAAAGCCGAGCAGCAGCATCCCATCGAACAACTAGGGCCGGGCTTGCGCGCCATGATGCCCTTCCTGCAACCCGTTGTCGCGCAGGGGCTTACCGCAAAAACCGCGACCTCAGAAAAGTAATTCCGCTGTTACAATGTGGCATCTTTCGGGCAAGAGCCCACTGGCTCTTGTTCGAACTCACTTATTTGTTGAGGCCCATGTGATTCCATGAATCGGGACGCCATCCGCAACAGCCACTCCAAGCACATCACCGAAAAACTCAGCCATCTGAGCGTAAGGCGCCAGGAAATTATTCGGCCCATCTTTGAGCATCCTCGTGCGTTTGTGCTCGCCAGCGTTCGCGCGATGGCGAACCGCCTCAATACGGATCCCGCAACAGTTGTTCGCATTGTGCGCGGACTTGGCTTTCCCAGCTTTCGCGAATTTCAGTATTACCTTCACGAGCTTTCTTTGGCCTATGCGACTTCCGCGGACACGATGAAGCGCGCTTCGCGCGGAACCGGCATCCCTGGTCACGTTTCCGATTCCCTTGAGGCGGATCTCAAGAATTTGCAGGCGCTGAAAAACACTCTAGATCGAAAACGCATCGCCGCTGTCGCGAGACGATTTCATTCCGCGCGCAGAATCGTAATCATCGCCGGAGACCTTGCGGCAGTGCTCTCAGATTATTTTGAATATCACTTGGTCTTGCTTGGACTGAATGCGTTTTCCGCAACCTCCGGCGGCCGCATCGTACATCTGACGCGATCTTTGTTGGACCGCGATGTAGTCGTCGCGATCTCCTTCCGGCGCGGATTGCGGCAAACGGTGGAGGGCGCGGAAATGGCACGTGAGCATGGCGCATATTGCATCGCTATTACCGATACCTATCTGTCTCCGCTAACGCGAGTCTGCCAGGAAACTTTTCTTGCTGCTATCGAGTCGAACTCTTACGGAGCCTCGTATGCCGCCCCGATGGCGCTTCTCAATGCATTCCTCGGTGCAATCGGACAGCATCGCCACCCGCAAACGCTGCGAACCGTCAAAGAGATTTCCGAAGAACAGCGCCGTGGTTCGCGCTGGTTCCACGACTAAAAAACATCCTTCCCGAAGGTGGGTTCGTAACAAGACACCATTCGCGTTCCCGATACGCCCGGTCTCGGCTATCATGTCCGGCGTGAACTTATCGAGCGTCTCACCGTCGAAAAAGAATAGTGGCGCGCGCGGTAAATTTCTTTCATCCGGAAACTCTTTACTTCTCGCCTCGTGCGTTGCTGCGATTCTCGTTTTTCAGCCTTCTGCTAGGGCTCAAAGCAATAGCTTCTTAGCGGGTGGAACTGCCCCACCCGACGCCCCAAGCACATGGAAAAGTCTGCTGGGAGACTTTAAGAAAGCCGATGGGAATGAGACTTTGACCGTCGGCGAATCTGACGGAAGTTTATTCATACGTAGATCGAACGGCGCAGAAGTCAAACTCTCCCCACGGGACGCAAATTCCTTTTTCTATGATGGTCCAACTCCTGACGAGAAATACGTGGTCACTTTTGTGCAGCATGGCGGCCCTGCAATCGTGGTTCTTGAACGCTCTGGCTCTTACCATCGCTTGCCATACGAAGTCGCTGGTGGCGTGAACGCAGTAATCAAGACCACGCAACCAGTCGAGGAATTGCGCGTAGCGGCCATGTCAGCAGTTCCGCCGACTGAGAGGGATCCCTTTCGCAAGCCTGATCTCGTCGAACTCGCCCCGCTCGACCCGGCAATTCATCTCGACATTCGTTACGCAACTTCAAACGACTTCCTCGGCGTTCCTGTTTACACGCAAGCTCGCGCCTTCCTTCAGCGTCCCGCCGCGGAAGCGCTTGTTCATGCGCTTCACAAACTTCAGCCGCTTGGCTACGGCCTATTGATTCATGACGGCTATCGACCCTGGTACGTCACAAGAATTTTTTGGGACGCCACTCCGTCCGAAGGAAAAATCTTCGTCGCCGATCCTGCGCAAGGCTCGCGTCACAATCGCGGCTGCGCCGTGGATCTCACCCTCTACGACCTCAAAACCGGAAAGCCCGTTGAAATGACCGGCGAATACGACGAAATGTCGCCGCGTTCCTTCCCTAACTATCCGGGGGGCACTTCCCTCGAGCGCTGGCATCGTGATTTGCTCCGCCGCGCCATGGAGTCGGAAGGCTTCACCGTTTACGAAGCCGAATGGTGGCACTTTGACTACAAAGACTGGCACGAATACGGCATCCTCAACATTCCGTTTGAAAAACTAAATATCGGGAGCTCTCCGAAATGATTCTTACTTGCAGCACGAGAAAGAAGAAAAAACTGCTCATTGCGGGATTTGCGCTTCTTGCCGCGCTGGCAATCGGCTTTCCAGCCTCAGCTCAAGATACGCTCGCCGCTCGCATTCAAAAGGTAATGGACCGCCCCGAGTTTGGCCGAGCCAATTTCGGCATCGAATTTTACGCTCTGGACACCGGCAAAATCGTTTACGAACACAACGCGAAAAAGCTTTTCGTACCGGCCTCAACAACAAAGCTTTTGTCTGAAGGCACTTTGCTCGCAAAACTCGGCCCCGACTATCGCTTCCACACAAAAATCTATCGCACCGGCCCACTCGACAAAAAAGGCCGCCTAAAAGGCAATCTCGTTCTTGTTGCTAGCGGCGATCCCAATCTTTCGAATCGCATCCGCCCCGACGGCACTCTCGCTTTCGTTGACGAAGATCATTCCTATGGTGGCCCCGCCGTCTCTGGCGATCCGCTCACCGTCATCAAAGAACTCGCCAAAGCCGTGCATAACAAGGGCGTCAATAAGATTGACGGCCGCGTGCTTGTAGACGCCTCACTTGTTCCGGATGGCTCTCGTGAAGGCGGCACCGGCGTCGTTATGTCATCCATCATGGTGAATGACAATGTTATAGACATCGTCGCAACTCCGGGCGCCAAAGCGGGTGACCCCGTAAAGATCGAGTCCGCTCCTCAAACCCGGTACATCCGATTCGTCAATCAAGCGGTTACCGGCGCTCCCGATAGCAAAATGACTTACGATGATCCTGTTTACGTCACAAATACGAATGGCACTGTGACCGTCACGCTAAGCGGCTCCCTCCCTGTAGGCAAAGAACCGCAGCCCGTTAGTATTGCCGTACCCTCCCCAACACAATTCGCCGAAACGGTTCTACGCGAGGCGCTTCAGGTCGAAGGCATCTCAATCAAACCCGCCGCATCGATTGCGCAAACCGACTTCACGTCCGTTCGTGCCTCTTACACACCCGAAAACGAACTCGCCGACCACGTCTCTCTTCCGCTCTCCGAAGAAATCAAAGTCACCCTCAAAGTCAGCCAGAATCTCCATGCTGGAATAGCGCCGTATCTTCTCGGCGCCATCTTTGGCAAAGAAGCAAAAAATCCTCTTAACAAAGGTTTCGAAATCGAGCGCGGCTTTCTGCAGGACGCGAACCTTGACCTCTCCGGAATCTCGCAAGGAGATGGCGCAGGCGGTGACTGGTCCGATCTTTTTTCTCCTGAATTTATCTGCAGCTATCTCGCCTACTGGACGACGCGCCCGGATTACGACGTTTTATTCCGCGCGCTGCCGGTTCTCGGCAAAGATGGCACGCTTGTGAAAATTCAGAAAACAAATCCCGGTGCCGGCCACGTTTTCGCAAAAACCGGCACCTTCGGTTCGGAAGACAAACTGAATGGAAAGTTGATGCTGAACGGTAAAGGTCTGGCGGGTTACGTAATTACGAAGTCGGGCCGAAAGCTGGCTTTTGCGGCATATGTAAATCACGTTTCGCTTCCGGCTGATCCAGACGCGGCACAACAGGTAGGCGGACAGGCTCTTGGAGAGATTGCGGCCGCAGCGTACGACGCCGAATTCTGACCGCGATTCTGTGTCTTCTAGCTGAGGGAGTCATTGCCTGGCGCGCTCTGCCGCCTTTCGTAAGTCACTTCTACAACCCCATCTCTGCCTTGATAGCGAAAAACCAATTTGTAACCAGGCTCGAGCTTGGCCTTGGATTTGACCAGCTTGTCAGAAAGCTCCACGTAGTTGCCGGTGACGGTATAGTCGCCTTCCCAACCGCGCAATTCGAAGTGCCCGTCACTCCGGAGTGTAAGGTGGGCCGAGCTGCACGGCTTTGCCTTGCCGTGAACCTTCACCTGCGCACATTGATATTTGCCGGCAATACCGGGAGCCTGCGCCTTCGAAGCAGGCGCGGAAATCGCCAGGGCTAGGCCAATGCCCAACGTGACGACAATCCACGGGCTGGTTTTGCGGAGTGGCACGCAGTTGCTCCCAGGACCGGGAGCGTCGCTGCGGGCCTCTCCCAGACACAACCTTTTGATGCAAAATGCCTTCCATAGATTCATAACGTAAATTATTGAATATAAATACTTTAGTGATTCCAGATACGCGGAAGGGCCGTTTTCGAAGGAAATTCGCTGCTCTTTACTCTCACTAAAACGGTAAACCCCTGCACGTTCTATGAGTTACGCCCAAAGGTCCTAGAACCGTTCCTAAAATGGGTGAGTTCGGCCAAGGAAGCTTAGTTCGGGGGCAGCTCTGGAATCGCTTCGCCGTCTTTTCTTGGGTCCGAGGCTCCGTAATTCACGCCCGCCGCAAAATCCCGCAGCACGGCTTGTCCCCCTCCCGTGGCATCCGCAAACGGCGGCTGCACATCAATCTTGTGCCCCATGTTCGTGAGCTCATCGCGCACTTTCTGCGAGAAGCGGCCTTCCATCATCACGTCGCAGCCGCTGAACGTGTACTTCGTGAATCGCGGCGCCTCCATCGCTGCCTGAATATTCATCTTGAAGTCTGCGAGGTCCGCGATGTACTGCGCATGAGCTTGCGCCTGATTCCATCCGCCCATAATCCCGAACGCCAAGCGTACATCTCCCTTTTGCGCAAATCCCGGAATGATCGTGTGCAGCGGCCGCTTGTGTCCCGCAAGCGCGTTCGGCGAAGAAGGATCCATCACAAAGAGCGCGCCCCGGTTGTGCAGTACGAATCCAGTTCCTGGTGCCACAATCCCCGAACCGAACGACGAATAGTTGCTCTGAATCAGCGACACCATGTTTCCGTCGCGATCCACCACGGTCAAATACGTCGTATCGCTGCCACCTTCCATCTCTCCCGCTGTGGGATTGCAGTCCGCGTGTTCCGCATCAATCTTCTTCGCGCGTGCCGTTGCCCATTCTTTCGAAAGTAATCGCGCCACCGGCAAATTCTGCCCCCTTGGATCCCCGATGTATTTTTTCAAGTCGAGATAAGCCAGTTTCTTCGCTTCAATCTCCGCCTGCAAAGTTTTGGTTGTGCCAAACTCATATCCTTTTTGCCCCAGTGGAAACGTCTCCATGATGTTCAGCATTTCGAGAACCGCCAATCCCTGCCCATTCGGTGGAAGTTCATAAACTGTCCAGTCGCGATATGTCGTCGAAATCGGCTCAACCCATTCCGCTGAGAATTTTGCCAGATCCTCCTCCACCATCGTCCCGCCGTGGCGCTTCATTCCCGCCAGTATTTTTTTGGCAATCTCGCCTTTGTAAAACGCATCGCGCCCGCCCGAAGCAATCGCCTCCAGCGAAGCCGCTACGTCGGCATTTGCGAAAACTTCACCCATTTTGGGTGCATGATCCTTCGGCAAATAAACTCGTGCCGCCTCTTCGTTTTCTCGCAATTTGTCTTGTGATTCCGCCCAATACGCCGCATCCAGCTCCGGCACCGGGAATCCCTCACGTGCAATTCGAATCGCAGCCGCCAAGTCCTCCGAAAGTTTTTTCCGTCCAAATTTGTCTGCAAGTTTTTGCCATCCATCCACGGCGCCAGGCACGTCAATCGTATGCACGCCCGACTTCGGCATCTCCCTTATTCCCTGCTTCTGCAAAAATTCAATGGTCAATCCTTTCGGAGCCCATCCACTCGCGTTCAAGCCATACAATTTGTTTGCCTTCGCGTCATAAATAATCGCAAAAAGATCTCCGCCGATTCCGTTCATCATCGGCTCGACCACGCCCATCACGGCGTTCGTGGCAATCGCCGCATCTACGGCGTTCCCGCCCTTCTCCAAAATGTGTACGCCCGCCTGAGATGCGAGCGGCGATTCCGATGCCACAATTCCATTCCGCGAGACGACCATGGATCGCGCTTGCCCCCGGCCCAGCGGCGCCTGTGCAACGCTTGCTGATGTCAGCACCAACGCCAAACTGCAACCCATCAAAATCTTCATGGTCATCCCATTCTCCTAGGTCGAGCGCAGCCCAATATACACTGCAACTTCTCAAGCTCAAGCTGCCATTGGCTTTTTTTCTGGACTCGCCCTAGAATCCCTTCGTCGTCTCCTGCCCGTCCGGGCATAATACAAAAGCACCCTTCAAGGCCGCGATGCCCGATAAACCGATTCCGCCCGCTTCGATAAAGACCGTCGAGCCGCAATCTGCCGGCGACGCCGAATTCAACGCGCGCATTGACGCGCTTCTCGGGGCTCGCCTCGCCGATCCTTTTTCTCTTCTCGGTCCGCATCCTGTCAAAGACGGCTGGGCCGTTCGATTCTTTATTCCCTGGGCCGATCAAGCGCATATCGCGTTTCAAAATTCCGCGAAAGTTAGCGACGCCATAAAACTCCGCCCCGAAGGCTTCTTCGAAGCGACTTGGCCCTCCAGTCAAACCACTGTTCCAGAATCCGGCAGCTACAAAATCCAGGGCCGCACGCATGAAGGCGTCCCCTTCGAACTCTATGACACCTACTCTTTTCCTCATCAACTCAGCGATTTTGATTTGCACCTGATGGCCGAAGGTCGCCACTACGACACCTACGAAAAACTCGGCGCGCACATCAAAACCGTCAACGGCATCTCCGGCGTGAATTTTGCAGTCTGGGCGCCTTCCGCCCGCCGCGTCAGCCTTGTCGCTGATTTCAACTCCTGGGACGGCCGCGCGCATCCCATGCGCCCGCGCGGCTCGTCCGGTATTTGGGAGCTTTTCGTTCCCGGCATCGGCGAGGGCGCGATCTACAAATATGAAATCACTGGCCCCGCCGGGAATCTGCTTCCGCTGAAATCCGATCCCTACGCTTTCCGCGCCGAACTTCGCCCGAACACGGGCTCCGTTGTTGCCAATCTTCAAAATTACGTCTGGCACGACCGCGAATGGCTTGCTGCGCGCGAAAAAACGAACTGGCTCACTTCACCAGTCTCCGTTTACGAAGTCCATCTCGGCTCTTGGCGCCGCGTTCCGGAAGAGAAAGACCGCTGGCTTACCTATGGCGAACTCGCCGACCAGCTGATTCCCTATGTCAAGGAAATGGGCTACACCCACATCGAGCTGCTCCCCATTATGGAGCATCCCTACGACGGCTCCTGGGGCTATCAAACGCTCGGCTACTACGCCGCCACCAGCCGCCACGGCTCGCCAGCTGAATTTATGGAATTTGTCGATCGCGCGCACCAAGCGGGGATCGGCGTCATTCTCGATTGGACTCCGGCCCATTTCCCCCGCGATGCGCACGGCCTCGCCCAATTTGACGGCACACATCTTTACGAACACGCCGATCCGCGTCAGGGTGCACACCCTGATTGGGGCACTCTTGTCTACAACTACGGCCGCAACGAAGTTCAAAATTATCTAATTTCGAACGCACTCTTCTGGCTCGACAAATATCACATTGACGGCCTGCGCGTGGACGCCGTTGCTTCCATGCTCTATCTCGATTACTCCCGCAAGCCCGGCGAATGGGTCCCGAATCGCTATGGCGGGCGCGAGAATCTTCACTCCATCGATTTTTTCCGTCGCATGAACGAAGTCGCTCACGGCCGCTTTCCCGGCATCCTCACCATTGCCGAAGAGTCCACGGCCTGGCCCAGCGTTTCACGCCCCACCTATCTCGGCGGCCTCGGCTTCAGTCTCAAATGGAACATGGGCTGGATGAATGACACGCTCAAGTATTTTTCTTCCAATCCCATCTACCGCAAATACCAACACAACAAGATCACCTTTTCCCTCATCTACGCCTTCACCGAGAATTTCATGTTGCCCTTTTCCCACGACGAAGTCGTTCACGGAAAAAACTCCCTTCTCCACAAGATGCCTGGCGATATGTGGCAGCAATATGCAAACCTCCGCTTGCTTTTCGCATATCAGCACGCGCATCCCGGCAAGAAGCTTCTTTTCATGGGGCAGGAATTCGCGCAACGCGGCGAATGGTCGGAAGCCCGCAGTCTCGACTGGCACCTGTTGCAATACTCTTCGCATCAGGGCGTAAAAAAACTGGTCGCGGATTTGAATCATTTACACGCGTCGGAGCCTGCTCTCCACGAAGTGGATTTCGAATGGCCGGGCTTCGAATGGATTGATTGTAACGACGCCGATAGCAGCGCATTGTCTCTCATCCGCCGCGCCCGTAATCGCGAAGATTTTTTGGTGGTCGTTCTCAACGCCACGCCCGTCGTCCGGGGCAACTACCGCGTCGGCGTTCCTGAACACGGTTTCTACAAGGAAATTCTCAACAGCGACTCCACAAGCTATGGCGGCTCCGGCGTCGGTAATCTCGGCGGCGTCCATTCCGAAAACATCAACGCCCAGGACCGGCCCCACTCCCTCCTCTTGACGCTCCCTCCGCTCGGCGCCCTCTTCTTCAAACTCCAACGTCAGCTGTAGGCGCCTCAACAAGAACGCCATCCTGAGCGGAGCGGCTCGGCTTTTTCTGGCGTGCGATTCTTGCACGCCAGGCGCCCCCCGTGCTCCGGCCCCTGCGTCCTCTGTGTTTATGCTTTCTTCAGCGTACCCCTCTCCTCAGGCCGTCTTGGCTTTCGTATGCGCCGGAATAACCCCAAGCTGCCGCATCATCCCCAGGGCATCCCACTGGACCCAAGCTTCAGCGATTTTTCCACCCGTCAGCCGGCAAACGCTGATTCCTGTGATGTCAATCCTTTTCCCTGTGGCAGCAATCCCGCCGGGAAGATCACCTTTGTGCGTCGCATGGCAAGACCATCGCGCCATCACGGTATCTCCTTCCGAAATAATGTTCTCAATCGTTAAGCGCAGGTCCGGAAAAGCCCCGCGGTAGAGATTTACGCTTTTTCTCTCACTCTCGGGGCCGCGGCCAAAATCCGGTGACGCGGGATCGTGGTGCGCGTAATTCGGGGCAAAGAGTTGGTCGGCTATGGAAAGATTCCCTTGATTCCAGAGTTCTTCGAATACTCGCTTAACTACATGTTTGTTTGCTTCTGACATTGGTGTGGCTCCTTCAAAGCGACGCTAACGATCAGTTCACTCCGAGGATCGTCGCTGGAGCATTGCGCAAAGGTAGGCCTGGTGTGATTAGCGTTTCAGCGGCCGCGCAGTGCTTTCTCTTCGCTTATACATCCGCGCAAAACTCATTACAAGAGTTTCTCCTGGAATTCCGTGAGCGCACGCCTCGGGATCTGTATGATTGTTAGAGTGGCTTTCGAAGTGCCTGCGTAGGTGCGCTCACGGCTGCGCCTTCAGCTTCTTCAGCCGCTCTTCCGCGTTTTTGTTCTTCGGATCCATCTTCAGCGCCTTTTCGTAATTCTCAATCGCCAGATCTTTCTTCCCCGCCGCCGCGTACGCTTCTCCAAGGCTGTCGTACACGTTCGACGATTCCGGATACTCTTGCGCATTTCTCGCGAACACCTTCACAGCTTCTTCCGGTCGATTTGTTTGCATAAAAACTCTGTACCCAATCATATTCAGCAAATATTCCTCGGGCCGCTTTTTCGCGTCGCCGGCATTTTTGAGCTCGTCGTATCTTCTTAGAACCGCGTCTGCCCCCTTGAGCGTCGCGATCAGAATCAGCCCCTCTGGGCTGGATCGCGCCTCGCCACCATACTTCCACCCATACTCTTTCGCCACGCTGCGCGCATACTCTTCCGCAACGGCGATCCCATTATCCGAATTCGCCATAATCGCAATGCCCTGCCCCGTATTCGCATTCATGCGCAGCAGTGCCTGAAAACCCTCATCCGCGCCATCGTGGCCAAATTCTCCAGGATTCGTCGACAGCCCAAAACCAATTCCAAAATTGCTTGCCGCCGGCGGACGCGTGAACATCTCCTGCACCGTCTTTTGTGTCAGCACTTTGTTGGACTTCCCCTCTTTCGAAAGCGCGATCTCAATAACGAATTTCGCCAAATCCGTCGGCGTGGTCCAAAGCCCGGCGGCAGCCATCTCCGGATACACGTGCCATCTTCCGTGAATGGATTTTCCACTTGCAGTCGTGCCCACGGCAGTTCGCGCCGCCCACGCTGCAGGCAACGGCTGCTCGTAACTGCTATCCGCCATTCCCTCTTTGTCCAGCACCAACTCCTTCATCAATGCCGGAAATACTTTGCCGGTCACGTCCGTCATGACCAGCTGCTCGATCGTCACGCCCCCTCCCGAATATCTCCACTGCGTTCCCGGCACAAAATCCACCCGTATCGCTGCCGTATTCGCTGGCTTCTCGCCGTTCAGCACTTGGACAATCGTTGGCACTTTCTCATCCACGTCGTAGCCGGGAAATCCGTGCACAGTTAGCCCCGCCGTATGACTCGCCAGACGCCGCAGCGTCACCTTCTGCTCTTTCGTAAATTCGTTATCGGGCACTTTCCACGTTTTCAGTTTCTCATTTACATTTTCGTCCAGCGAAAGCTTTCCCTGCTGCACCAGCGCGAGCATTCCCGTCGCCGCAACCGGCTTGCTGATCGAACCCGCCTGAAACAACGTCTTCGGCGTTACCGGGGTCGCACCACCCTGCTCTGTGGTTCCGTAAGCTTTCACCCAAGCAATCTTGTACCCGTCAATCACCGCCACCGTGAGTCCGGGATCGTTGTAGGCCTTCATGAGCTCAATCAGGCTTAGTTTGATCGGTGCTTGGCCACCGCCAAGCTCAACTGGCTCGATTCCATTTTCGACCCTTTCTTCCCGCGCCTTTATGTCCTCGTTGCTTTTCTGGTCGCTTTTGCCACCCTGCCCATAAGCCGCGCTCGCGAAACAAATTGCAGCGGTAATCGCCACTAAACTTGCGCATTTCATGGATTGTCTCTTCACGGTTCCCCCAGAGATTCGGATTCCAGTTTGCCCCGCACAACCCAACTGTAGAGACGACCGCGACTTGGAAAAGTTCCTGCCTCTTTCGCGGCAAAAGGATCCTGTTTCGTTCTAATATCCACTTGACTACTTACCTCTTTTGTGATATTATCCGCTGTCAATAAGTACCTTTTCTCCGATAACTCTCCTGAAATCAACACTTACAGAAAATCCATCTGTAACCCTTTGGAATGAATACATGCAAAATAATGGACTTAAAGTCCCTTTATTTTCAACACTTACGAAAAGGGTGAGGTAGGGGGTGATTATAGTTAACCGTCAGGCCCTTACTCATTCGCTCCCGGCGGTACGTCTGTACCATCGGTCTTCACCGCCTAAGCCCGCTAGATTTCCCTGAGCCTGAGTCCCGCATGCGTCCACACACTCCGGATTGGCAGATATTGCTCCGCAACGCGCTAATCGCCCAGGACGCATATTGCCGGAATTACAACGAAGAACAGCAACGCTCATCTCAGCAGCGCAATAGCGGAAAGCCAATCACCCACGCTGACCTCGCCGCCGAAGAAGCCACTGCTAAGGACCCCCGCCCCGTTCCTAACTACGGTGCGGCCACCTCCGCCATCATCAGTTACAAGTTCAAAATCGAAAAGGATCCCCTGCTGGCGTCCATCGTGCTTTACAAGTATTTTGAAATCGTAAAATCGGCCTGCAACTCGTATCCGCCCAATCGGTGGAATCGCTAGATTCCTGTGTCTTACTTGCGCAATTTTCTCTTGGCTTTCTTCACCAATTTCGCCGCGCGCTTCTTTCCTTTTGCGAGAGTCCGCTTCGCCGACCTGGTCGCCTTTTTCACCGCTTTCTTCACTTTTTTCGCAGTTCGTTTTGCCTTCCGGCGAATGACTTTCTCTTCGCCCTGCGCCACGGCCACTGCAGTCTTTGTCGTCGCCACCACTTTCCCTAGCGTGGTCCCCACCGACTCCGCGACGTTCATCAGCGTTTCGCTCCCCGGAGTGGGGTTATTCGTTGTTTCATCCGCCATCTTCGTTCTCCTTGTCCTTTGCCGTCAAGATTGCCCGCGAATCATAACCTCATCCCACCCTATTCGCCATCCCTACTTGGCCTTTATTGGGCCGACTGTCCCTCCGAACGGGTGCTTTTCCGGGCACTTTTCCTTGTGCGCGGACGTATCCGGCACCGCAAAAAGCTAAGATGAGACTACGTGAGGGTCTGTAATGCCTCGTACTTTCGCCGCCCGACTCCTCTGCCCGCAGTGCGACGGGAACAGTTGGCTTACGCTTGCAGACCGGGAAGAAACGTTCGAGCAAATTCTGCATCAGGAATGGGATTTCAAGTGCCGCGACCACGGCCCTCAGCGCGCTCAGCCCTTTGAACTGCTCGAAGTAGCCCCTCTGGATCAGCCGGCCCCTGCTCAATCGGAGTATTCCTCGCAAACTGCCGTCGCCACCAGTGTAGTGGCCGATGTTACCACGGCCATCTTCGCTCCTCCTAAAACCGCCGCGCGCGCCAGCCAGCGCACCGCCATCCATGTGCCCGTTGTGATTTATGGCTTCGGGGCCGCGAACGGTTCCTTTAAGGAAGAATCCGAAACCATTCTCGTAAACTCCGGCGGCGCGCTCGTCCTGCTCAAGGAAAAACTTTCCGTCGGCGACACCGTGTTCCTGCTCGACAAACTCACCGGAGTTGAACAACAGGTCCGGGTGGCTTACGTTGAGCCATATGCCGATCGCGAATCGCGCGTCGGTCTTGCCTTCAGCCAGCCGATTCCTGATTTTTGGCGCCGCGTTCGCAAAAAGCCGCGAGTTCCCAAGTCTCTTCGCGTTGTCGTGAGAGGCAAGGATCCGGAAGGCCGTGACTTTACGCAATCAGCCTTTACCGTTGATCTTAGCCAAGACGGGGCGCGTCTCGATGGCGTCGGACTCCTCACCGCTCGTGGACAAACTATTGAAATCCGGCGTCGTTGGCGCAAAGCGAATTATCGCGTCGTTTGGGTCGGCCAGATTGGCAGTGCGGAATCAAATCAGGTCGGTCTCTTTTGCATGGAACCGGGAAAAAACATCTGGAGCATCAGACTTCCAGACGCTGACCCAACTCAGCCTGAAAATCCCGACAAGAAAGAGTAGATCTCTGTTCCTTTTAGGATTCTCCGTGATTCATTCAACCAAGATCACCGCAAATCCGTCATGTCCTTTGCTACCTACGGTTTGAATCGGTGTCGCGCTCACGCGCTTCTCTTTCGTGACCGCTTTGTTGAATCTTCGAATTCCTGGCACGCCGGCATCTTTACTTCTTGCCTTCAGCACTTCCCCGCCGCGTACCACGTTGTCCGCAATAATCACGGTTCCATTGTGTGAAAGGTTCAAAGACCATTCAAAATATCTGGTATAGCCTTCTTTGTCGGCGTCCAGAAAAATCAAATCGAACGGCCCCGCGCCTTCGTTCACGAGTTGTGGCATCGTCGTCTTCGCATCGCCGACGCGAATCTCCACGACATTTTCCAGCTCGGCCCTCGCAATATTTTTTTGCGCAACTTCGGCATGTTTTTTTTCATACTCCAGAGTGATCAGTTTTCCCCCTTCGCCCAACCCGCGCGCCAGCCAGATCGTGCTATACCCGCCCAGGGTCCCCACCTCCAAGATTTTTCGCGCGCTAACCATTTTCGCGACGAGTTGGAGAAATTTTCCTTCGTTCGGCGCCACGCCAATGGGAGGCAATTTCGCCTTCTTGCAATCCTTCAGCGCTGCTTTCAAAACCGCATCTTCGCCGATCATTCCGATGAAATATTTCTCGATGTTGGTCCAGAGTTTTTGAGTCATGGCTCCTCGAGTGCCGCGCTTTCCGGCGCGAATATTCTATCCATTTGGCGAAAAACGCGCTCGCAGTTAGGATAACTAGTGAAGTAATTAACTGCGGCTTACCTGTACTTCGCCAACCGGTTGTACTCTTCCGATGGTACCCTGGCACTATTCCCGCTCTACCGTCCCAACATCCACCTTATTCCATGCGCCGGGGCCGCGCTCTCGCCAGCAATTGAAAGCGAAAATTTGCTGACCTCTGAATCGGGCAAAGCGAGTCGTATTGTCAGCGAAAGCGTCTCCCTCGCAACAAACGATGGCCGAGCTATATAAGATCGCTCTGGATCGCGCACGCTCTTTCGCAGACCGCCTAAGCCTGCGCGGTAAGTTTTGGTTTTCATTGGTCTTAGTCATCCTGGCGATGACTTTTTGCACCCTTCTCGCTGTCCGCGAATTGATTCAAGTCCGTGCCGAACGTCAGCTCGCTCAAGAGACGCACAATTCCCTGCTCACCTTTCAAGCCGTTTCCCGGCAACAGAGCATGGCTTTGAATCGCAAGGCGGAATTACTTGCAACGCTGGTCTTCCTCAGGGACGGTGACATGGCCGCGATTCGCGAGGCGAGCCAAGACCCTTGGCAATCCGAAGACTGCGACCTCTTCGTTCTAACGGACGGCTCGGGCAAGGTTATCGCGCTGCAGCCCATGGGCAAACGCGCGAGTGCTTCCGTTGCCAACGAAGCGATTGGAAACCTTCTACGCGCATCAAGCGTTCCCGCTCGTCGTGACACTAAAAAGTCCTCGGCCGGTTGGTGGGTGAACAGCGATCGGCTCTACCAAATCGCCATCGCTCCGCTGGATCAGGACTCGGACGCAAATCGCCCCTCCTCCGGTGACGTCGTCGTCGGCCATGAGCTGGACCCAGCCCGCGCAAAAGAACTCGCTCGCATCCTCTCCAGCGACTTGGTCTTCCGACAGGGAAATCGCGTTCTCGCAAGCTCGCTCCCTCCGTTTGAAGAGCACGAAGTCGCAAGTCTGCCCGCCTTCCCAGACAGCGATTCCAAAGTCCTGCTCGGCCATAAAGCCTATTTTGTCAGCTCATTGAACCTTTCCTCGCAAACGTCCGCCGGAATCAACTTGCTGGTTCTCAGGTCAGACGATGCAGCCCTCGCATCTGTCGGGCGCCTGAACCTTTTTCTCGTGGCTTTTGGAGTCGCCGCGGTCGGCCTTGGTGGTTTACTCGTCTACTTCATTTCCAGCAGCTTTACGAAACCGCTTGGTTCGCTTCTGGAAGGCGTACGCGCGCTGGAGCAGGGCGATTACTCCTATCCATTGGCGCCGCAAGGCGGAGACGAACTAGCGCGCGTGACAAGGGCCTTCGACAGCATGCGCGGCACGCTCCGGCATAATGAAGCGCAACGCAAGCAGCTCGAAGGGGATTTGCGCCAGTCTCAGAAAATGGATGCCCTCGGCCGCCTTGCCGGAGGCGTCGCGCACGACTTCAACAACCTCCTCACGGTCATCAAGGGCAACTCGGATCTTGCGCTTGATCAGATGGAGCATGGTGAACCAGCTCGCACCAATTGCGAACAAATCAGCAAGGTGGCGGACAAGGCCGCTTCGCTTACGCGGCAATTGCTCGCGTTCAGCCGCAGGCAGATTCTTCAGCCAAAAGTACTCGACCTGAACGACCTCGTGTTGGAATCGAGCCGCCTGCTGAAACGGCTCCTGCGCGAAGACATCGAATTCAGTGTGAGTTTCGGCGAATCGCTTGGGCGCGTCCTTGCCGATCCCGGCCAAATTGAACAAGTGTTGCTGAATCTTACGGTGAACGCTGCCGACGCTATGCCGGAGGGCGGAACGCTACTTATTGAGACGCATAACGCCAACGTGGATACGAGATATGCGCGCCTTCATCCGCCGGTTAAGCCCGGTCACTACGTCCTGCTCGCCGTGACCGACAGCGGTACGGGCATGAGCGAAGAGATCAAGACGCGTATCTTCGAGCCGTTTTTCACCACGAAGGAGCCTGGTAAAGGGACCGGCCTCGGACTCGCTACAGTCTATGGCATCGTCAATCAGAGCTTCGGCTACATTCACGTGGACTCCGCGCCCGGAACGGGAACGCGCTTTGAAATTTACTTGCCGCAAACGCAAGATAAACTGCCAGTGGCCCCTTCTCCCGAGCCGCTGGCCACGCAGCGACGCAACCGCGAAACTGTCTTGCTTGCAGAAGATGAAGAAGCAGTTCGCGCTCTGACGTGCGAATTCTTGCAATCCGCCGGCTATCATGTACTCAGCGCTGCGGACGGCGTCGAAGCGCTCGAAATCGCCGAGCGCCTCGGCGGCAGTATCCAGCTGCTTGTGACGGACGTCGTTATGCCCCGAATGCGCGGCCCAGAACTTGCCCGCCGTGTCCGCGAAAAGCTGCCACACCTGAGAGTGCTCTTCATTTCTGGTTATACGGAAGAACTCCACGGGAACAGTAACGGCCATTCTCAGAATGGGAACGGCCTTACTCCGAACGGTACAGCGTTCCTGCAGAAGCCTTTCTCCCGCGAACAAATTCTGCAAAAGCTGAGCGACGCCCTTCGGCCCGAAAAGCCCCTTAGCCCCGCGCGGCCCCGGCCCTACTCCTCCACTGTGGTCTAAGCACTCCTGCAGTCGTCTCCTTAAAATGCATGGAAAAGCTAAGGGAATATTGCCTATCTTTATGCTGACATTCTCACGCGAATTGCCTAAGCCTCGAAATGGGCTAATCGAGTGGTGAACAGCACGGAGGCAGCGGCAGCGGAAGGGCCAATCCATGAATGAATGGTGGAAAACATTTTTCGATCAAGAGTACTGGAGGATCTGGCAGCAGGTCTTCACTGAAGAGTCCAATGCGAAACAGGCTGCGGACCTCTGGTCGATGCTTGATCTCAAACCGGGTTGCCGCCTCCTGGATGCACCATGCGGTTGGGGCAGGCTTTCTCGTCAGTTAGCTTTGCTCGGGGCCACTGTGCTTGGCGTCGATCAATCAGAAACTCTGCTGAGCGTGGCGGAATCACAGCGAAGCGATTTGCCGCCGGAGCGATTGCGCTATTTAGAGCATGATCTCCGCAAATCCCTGCCGGAAACCGGTTTTGACGTCGCCTGCAACATCTTCACGTCGTTCGGGTACGGAACCGAAGAGGAGGACGTGGCCACGTTCCGTACCTTGCGAGACGCACTCCGCCCCGGAGGTCGTGTCCTCGTGGAGACGAACCATCGGGACTTGATTTGCGCGTTCACTTCTCGAGGATCGAACGGATCGATGCGGCTGCCGGACGGCACTCTTTTTATCGACGAGCCGGATTTCGATGCGATCTCCGGCGTGGTAAACCTGAACTGGTATTGGTCCGGTCCAAGCGGCTCGGGCGAGAAGCATGCCAAGTGGCGTTGCTATACGCCGACGCAGATTGTCAGTCTGTTGGAGCGCGCAGGTTTGCGTTTCGTTGGTGCCTACAAAGGGTTGTCGAAAATACCTTACAAGGCGGAAGGGCCAGAGGCCGGCGGGCGACTAGCCGTAATTGCGATGCGTGAAGAATAGCACACATGCACCAACCTTTTCATGCTGGGATGGAGCAACACAGCGAAAGGCACCGTCAACGGTGACACTTGGAAGTTCGAGGGCGAACCGAAAGACGGCAACAAGCTAATCAAAGTCCGGACCACAATCAACTTGCCTTCGCCAAACTCAGCTGTGATGAGGTCCGAAGTTTCGGTTGACGGCAGCCCAATGACACTATTCATGGAGCTTACAGGCAAGCGCGAGGAACAAAACCAGACGAACTTCAAGGCATGCGGTCATGCCAGCGAAGGGTGGGTGTTTGAGTGTTTCGAAAAATGGCTAGGCCCGCGGCCGGCAAACCTATAGACAAATCGGCCGGCGCAACTGAATTGGCTAGTGGCCTTGTCTAGCGCGCGTTGCCGCCCCCCTGTTGCGCCATGGTTTCCAGCGTTTTCTGGAGGCGGTCGAGTTGATCTTGAAGTTCGGTCAGTTTGAGACGTTCGGATTGGAGTTCGTTTTCGGCTTCGATTTCGGTGGTTTGGCGTTGCTGTTCTTCCCCTTCGATCTGTTCGAGCCTCGTCTTGATGCGCGAGACGGAATCCTCCAATTGCTTGCGGTCGGTTGGCGCAGATGCGGAGTCGTTTAGGGCTTCTTCGTTTCTCTTGAGCTCCGCAGTCATGACCCTGTGTTCGTTCTGGGACGCCGCGAGCCTTGTTTTCGCTTCATCCACGCGCCTCGAAACCCGTGCGACATTCGCTTCCTGCGCTTGCAGGCGGTAGAGGAGAATTTGCGCGCGTTGCGCCGCAGCCGTCGTGGTTTGCAAATCCTTGCGCAGTTGGCGGACTTCGGCAAGCAATGCTTGAAGCGTCTGCGAGTCAGCTGATGTGGACTGACAGAAGCCCGCAAATGGAAAGAACAAAAAACTCAAGACCAGAAGGAAAAGCCGGTACATGGGTGCCTCCGGCTGGATTGTAAGTCAAAAACGAACGGAAAAGGATTTAACACACCCTTCGAGGCTCAGGGGAAAGAGGGCCAGAGGAAGAGGCACAGAGTTCGCAGAGAAGAGTCTATTGCTGTTTCAGCTCGGCGATGCGTTTTGTGTAGAAGTCCTGTAGACATTCCACCCACCACTTGTAGATCGTGCACTGCTTTTCACGGCTGGAGAGCCATTCGCGCTGTTGCGTTTGCAGCTCCTGCTTCCCTTCTGGGGAGAGTTTTTGCAGAGTGGCTTTATATGCTTGGGCCAATTGAACATCTAACGCGGCTATGGACGGCGAATAACAAATGGCACGATCCAGCTCTTTGGTTGCTTTGGAGCAGTCGTAACCGGTTTGGAAGGGCCCTTGGACTTTTCTGTGGTCCAGGACGAACTTCGACCCGTTCCACTTGTACCAAATCACCGCCGGCTCTTCGCGATCGGAAGAATCGCCCCACCGAACGACCAGTTTGCCGTTCTCGACGGTCAGTGAATAGTTCGCATTGCCGAAGATTGGGATGCTCGCCCGGTCAGAGGAGGGCGGGTCGCCCTTCGGATTGAGAAATGGAAGCTCAACGAGCTTGCCGTCCGCGCCGCGCTTGTAGACAGCATGAATGTCCGGCCCGGCTGTTCCCGTCATGCAGGTGGAGGCCACGACGACGGCGTCCTGCTGGCCGTCGCCGGTGAAGTCGTAGTATTCAAGGTGGTTGATAGAAATCTGGTCGAGGCTCTCGCACTCATCCACTCCAGCCGCGCTATTGATAAACGTTTTGATCTCGGCTTCGGTAATTTTCTGGGCTGGCTCTGGCGCCTGGCTGAGCAAGAAAGCCAGAGCCAATAGAAAAGAAAGACGCATCGGTTCCCTCGGTCCGCCGCCAAATTCTTTGTTTTTATACTAATACGGAGGCACAAGAGAGCAGCTCGCTCTCCTTCCCCGGAGTGTCTTTCTGCTTACCTTTGATGGCTGCTGCCGAAACGGGCTTTCCTTCTGTGTTTTGGGAACTTTTTCGTGGGTTCGCCCGTACATCTCTACAACTGCCCGGTCCTCGTTCGTTGCGGGCACAAGTTAGGGAGGTTTTCTAATGACCAGTTCCTTCGCCAAGTGTGTGAAATCCTTCTCGATTGCGGCCGCGCTGCTTTTGACCCCGTTTGCCGCTAATGCTCAGACCACGTCCAGTTCTTCCGGCAGCGACCGCTGGCTGCACGTGCGCGTTGTCAGCTCAGACAACAAGGGCGAAACAGTGCGGGTCAATGTGCCGCTTGATTTGGCGGAAAAAGTCTTGCCCGCCATCAACAAAGACCGGCTGCACAACGGGAAGGTCACAATTGATCGCTCGGAGATGGAAGGTGTGGATTGCCGTGCCCTGCTTGAAGCAATCAAAACCACCAAGGACGGTGAATTCGTCACCGTGGAGTCTCACGATTCAGACGTGAAGGTGGCCAAGCAGGGCGGCTACATGCTCGTCCATGTCACCGAGAAGCGCTGGAATGAAGGTAAAGACGGCAAGGAATCGAAAGACGCCAAGATGACCGAGAAGTCGCGCGTGGAAGTGAAAGTTCCGATGAAGGTTGTGGAAGCGCTGTTTTCGGGAGGCAAGAATGAGCTGGACGTCCTGGCGGCGCTGCGCGCGCTGTCCGCGCATGGCGACACCGAGCTTGTGTCCGTGAAGGATGGAGACCAAACGGTGCGAGTGTGGCTCGATTCCAAGAGTTCGTCGGATTGATTTGGTTCGTCTAGACGAGAACGTTTGAAAACTTGAGAAAAGGAAAAGTCTATGATGATCCTTGCAAAACTGGCGCTCGGCGCCGCCGGAACCCTTGCAGTGGCAACGGTTTACACATTTCGCGAAGGGACCATTCGCGTGGACGTAGATGAGCATCGTTCCGGCGGCTCCCACGTGCACTTGTGGGTGCCCGCTGCTCTTGTTCCTGCGGCGATGCATTTTGTCCCGGACGACAAATTGCAGGAGGCCGCGGCTCATGCGCACGAAGCGTTGCCGATCGTCAAAATCGTGGCGAAGGAACTGGGGAATTATCCGAACGCGGAGTTTGTGCAGGTGGACAGCGCGGAGGAGCACGTGAAAGTCTCTGTTCGCAACGGGAAAGTCTACGTTGACGTGCAGGATCACGGCGATGAAGTGCATGTGGCCGTCCCCGTTTCGACCATTGAGGATGTCATCGAAAACATCAGCGAGCGCGATCGAGCGCAGTAATTTTCTCGGCCAGACTGAAACGGGCGGCGCATTATCTTGCACCGCCCGTTTATATTTGCGGGCTCGAGCAAGGTGGCCTGCGAAAACTCAATCCTCTTTGGCTGGCTGGAAATAAACTTCTTCGAACGTACTTCCCTTCTGCCAGCCCGCGCGCTGGAGGATTCCACGGCCGTTTTCAACCATGTTGGGATGGCCGCACAAATAGCTCGTCGTGTCCGCCGGTTTTAGCTCCCACGTGTCGATGTAATGGCGCACGAGATCTTCTACGCGGCCGGTTTCGCCTTTCCAGCTCGGATCTTCCCACGGGCGGCTGATGGTGGGAACGTATTTGAACCACGGAACTTCCGTGGCGATTTTTTCCATTTCTTCGCGATAGCCGAATTCCCAACTGCGGCTGCCGCCCTGAATACAGAAAAGCCTGTGATCACCCGGCATGGGGGAGGCGCCCGCTCTCCAGTCTTTGTAAAGCGTGCGGACATAGCTGACGAAGGGAGCGAGGCCGGTGACGGTGGCGAGCAGAAGGTGATTCGTTCTTCCGCTTTTCAGATCAAGGGTGAAACGGCCTTTGGCAATCTTGCGGCATAGCACTTCGGCCCCAACTCGCAGTTTGTGAAGATGCGGAGTGAGCTCACCTTGCGGAACGAGCTCGATAAAGAACTCAAGGCCTTCCTCGTAAGGTGAGGAAACGATTGAGTAGGCGCGCTCGATGCGCTTGCCCTTGTAGTCCACGCCAAGCGTGGCGTATTGTCCAGCCTTGAAACTGAACGGACCGCCCAGATCTACGCGAATGAGCCACAGATCTTCGGTTAAATCTTTGCGTTCGAGAATTTTTGCAACGTAGTGCTTATCCCGGGGGGCATTGGTCTGCGGTTCCGTCATCACCCATCTTTCGTTGAGGAAGCAACAAGAAGAATTTACACGAAAAAGAAAACGGGCGAAACCAATGGCAGTTTCGCCCGTGCCTGATTTTTTGAGTCGCTAGCCGCAGTTCTACTGTTGATGATCCTTCCCCTTCTGCATCTGTTCCATCATTTGCTGGCGGAACATTTGCGGATCGAACTTCTGAGGCATCCCCGTGATGTGTTCCGGCGCGCTCGAAAGCGTCTTCACCAGAACCATTGTGGAGGTCTTCCCAACGCTCTTCACCAAGCTCATTGGACTTACTTTGGAGCTTGCCCAAACATCTTCAGTTCCGTCGTCCTTGGCCCAGTGTTCGCAGAGAAAAGTTCCTGCTGGCACGGTGATCGGTTCCGTGCCGACCTTGTGCCACTTCTCCATATTTTCTTCCATCTTCTCCTTGGTCTTCTGGCTCGGGTTCATGGGGTATTCCACAGGCTGCGTGGAATGGGGCATGACAAAGATCATTTTGTGCGTCTCCCAGGGATCTAGCGTGATCAGCATCTTGGCGTAGGTCAAGGAGTCGGAACCTTTTTCCGCATGTCCGACCTCAAGCCAATAACCCTGCTTCCCGTCGACAGTCTCTTTGGCGACGACGGTCAATTCGAGCGGGCTCTTGGTGCCGTCTTTGTGTTGCTGCTCATATACGGCGCCTTGTCCCACCACGGGATGAAAAATGTTAGAAATATTCGGCTTCTTGAAGGGGTTCATGCCGCCAAACTGGCCTCTTGCGCCGGGAGAGAGTGCAATACAAGCGCCGAGTACAAGTAGGCCGAGAAAAGTACGCTTCATTCCGTGCTCCTTTGAATGGAACTCCAGTTTGCGCCCTTCGCCGAGAGAGTGAACGGCACAATGTTCCGCCAAGAGTACCTCCGCTCGCGCGAACGGGCAATGGTTCTGAGCATCAACGGAAGATTTGGATCATTCGTACGCGAGTGCGACAACGGGATCGTAGCTGGCGGCGCGAAAAGTGGGATAGATGGCGCCAGCTGTGGCTCCAACAATCGCGAGAAGAATCGAGCCAAGAATCCACTGATTGGTGATCTGGATTTGGAGAGTGGGAACGGTTTCCGTGAGAATAGCTTTGGTAAGAAACGTGAGACCAATGCCAGCGAGACTACCGACGATGGTGAGCACGAGCGTTTCACCTAGTAGAAGTTTTGCGACGCCAATGCGGGTAAAGCCGAGAGCCTTGAGGATGCCGATTTCTCGAGTGCGCTCAAGGACGAGTGTGTGCATGTTGAGAAAAACCACGAGAAAACTAATGACGATGCCGATGCTGACCATGGTTTTGATAAAGGGCTTTAGTTCCGGCAAGTTAGAAGAGTTCATGAGGGTCATGTATTCGGAAATGGAGCGGACGCGATTGCTGGGCTCTAGTTTGAGAATTTCGGCGCGAGTTGCTTCGGTGTCCCCCTTGCTGCGCACGTAGAAGACGGAAACACGCTTTTCCGCGCCGGAAATGTCTTGCGCGGTCTTGAGTGGAATAAAGAAGCGCGCGCCTTTGCCGTGGGCGACGACGCCGCAAATCGTAAAGGGATGGCCGAGTAAGGTGACGGTGTCACCGACCTTGAGATGGCGCGACTGGGCGACGACGTCGTCGGCGAGAGCTTCATCAGGACCAGTGAAAGGTCCACCGGAGCCAAACAAAAATCCTTTGCTGAGAGCGTTAAAGCGTTTGTAGTCAATGCCGTAGATGATGACGAAATTCTTTTGGTCCATAAGGCTGAGAGTCGGGGCGACTTCGTCGACGCCAGGAAGCGAAGCAATCTGATCTCCGAAGGACTCCTGCATCACAGCACTGGAGAAAGCAAAGAAAATAGAAGCGTTAGGCGACTGGACGAGAATGTCCGCTCCAACGCCTTCGACGCGCTTGCTCCATTCGTTTACGACGCCGTTGGTGAGGCCAACAATCATCAGGACGAGAATGACTTGGATCGAGATAGCAAGGATGCTCAGAACCGCTCGAAGAGGGCGCGCAGTGAGATTCCCGGCGATCATACGGACGGGAGAAAACTGCGGATCGTTGGTGTCGGTCATAAGAAATTTGTCTGAAATGACTTTAGCATCTGTATTTTGTGCAGGTCAAAAGAGATGGGAAGAAACTCCTTTGCCGTTAGCAAGAGTTCTGCCGAAGTCGTGTAGGAATATTTCTGGTCTGTAAAGTTTTCAACACTGATGTTGAAAACTTTGTGCAAAAGAGGGCTCGCTGATAACGTAACCCGTCATTCTTCAATGGACTAATGCGGTTTGCACAAAAGTTGTGCAACGAAGTACGCGAGTGAGAAATTTTGGAGTTGATCGAGGGAAGAAGTGGATTCCCTGTCCGCCGCCGGGCACTCGGAGTGACACGGCAGATTCTTGGCGAGCGCATGACAAAAAGGAACTGGAAGTGCTTTATTTGACGTGAACTTTAGCCAAAAAAGGAAAATTTAACCAGAAAATTTCGTATCGGAGCAGGGATTGATTTCAAAACGACAAAGCGACTGACGCGGGTGTAGTTTCAGTACCAGCGTGGAGGCTTTTCGAGTTTTATTTTGATGATTTGCCGCGGTTCGGTGATCTCAATCCACTTCCCGTAGGTCTTCCAGCCTTCGGCAATGACTTGGACTAGAACTTTTCCCATGGGCGCGTCGGGAATGTGGGCCACGCCTTCGCGATTAGTTTTTACATTAAGCTGAATTTTCTTGTCTTTGCGCAACTTACGCTCTTCCACATATTTCAAGTAGACGCTGGCGTTTTCCACGGGCACATCAGAATCGCCGCCGACGACTTCGATGCGGATGCGGTTGGATTGTGCCTTAGATGTCGTGGTGGAGTCCTGCGAAGGATTTTCTTGTGCGCGCGCGGTGATGACAAAGCAGCCAGATAAGACCAAGCTAAGCACCAGCAGAACACGATGTTTTGGTTTCATGGGGTTGTAAGGAATATAGTCCACGCAAGCACCTGGGCAGGTCAAGTCACGGGTCAGCAAGGTAAGATGCGCGGATTTGCTGAGTGGCTGTCTGAGGGCAAGGTAGGACCGCGCCCGTTTCGCGGCTCGTCGGCTGTTTCGCTCGAAGCGATCGGCGATTTTGGAGACCCTACCGGTATGGCTTCAGTCGGAAGCCTGGGAGTCGAAGAGCGCTGTTCCTTACGTTGTGCTCGGGGGAGTGTTGTCGCGTAAGGTTGATTGACGCGCGTGGCGGCGCTCTTGTAAGTTGTAGAGACTTTGCTCCGCAGGGGCACGCGCGAGGGTCGCGCGTTCGGGAAAGCTCCAACGACAACGGACAAAAGAAGGCAGGGTGCGAGTTCCGAGTGTGCACCCAGCCGCTGAGGGAAGACGCCATGGGATTTGCGACAAATGCAATTCACGTTGGGCAGGAACCCGATCCGGCCACAGGCGCCATCGTTGCGCCGATTTACCAGACATCTACGTACGTGCAGGAAGAGTTCGGAAAATACCGGCAAGGGTACGACTATGCACGGACGAATCATCCGAACCGTAAGGCGCTCGAGAAAACATTGGCGAAGCTTGAGGGCGGGCACAGTGCGTATGTGTTTACGTCGGGGATGGCGGCGATTGATTCGGTGTTCCGGCTGCTGCGGCCGGGAGACCACGTGATTTTGTCCGAAGCGGTGTATGGGGGCGTATACCGGCTTTCAACTCAATTGCTGGTGCATTTCGGGATGGAATTCAGTTTCGTGGACACATCCTCTGCGGATTTTGTGAAAGTGGCAATGCGGCCGAACACGAAGCTGCTTTACGTGGAAACACCGACAAATCCGACTATGAAGGTGACGGATATTGCGGCGATGGCGAAGCTGGCCAACGACCACAACGTGACCCTGGCGGTGGATAACACATTCTTGAGCCCCTATTTGCAACGGCCGATCGAACTGGGTGCGCATATTGTGGTCCATTCGATGACAAAGTATTTGAACGGGCACAGCGATTCGACTGGCGGAGCTGTTGTGCTGACGCGCCCGGAGGATTCCGAGAAGATCTATTTCATTCAGCGGTCGGCGGGAGCGGGCTTGGCACCGATGGACTGCTTTTTGGTTTCGCGCGGAATTAAGACGCTGGCGATTCGAATGCTACAGCACAATGCGAACGGGATTGCCGTGGCGCGCCATTTGGATGCGCATCCGAAGGTGCGGAAGGTGTATTACCCGGGATTGCCGACGCATCCGCAGCATGAAATTGCGAGGAAGCAGCAGCGAGGACCGGGAGCGATGATTTCATTTGACGTTGGAGGCGAGGAGGCGGCGAAACGGTTCTTGAATCAGGTGAAGCTGTGTGCTTTGGCGGAAAGTTTGGGAGGCGTGGAAACGCTGATTTCGCTGCCGGCGGTGATGACGCATGCTTCTATGCCAAAAGAAGTGCAGGAGCGAATTGGGATTACGGATGGGCTAGTGCGGCTGTCGGTGGGCATTGAGGACGTGGAAGATATTTTGGCGGATTTGGATCAGGCGCTGTTGTACGTGTGATGGTTGAACGGAATCTCGCGCGGAAGGCGCGGAGAAGAGAAAGCACATCCCTTGCAAAGAAATCCCCTCGCGCGACTATGAGTTGGGCTTAGAAACGCAGGACCAAAGCGCTGCCAAAAATGGCTGGGTCACAACTACTTTTTGTTTGCGGAGTTCTCGGATAGCCATGAAAGGTAGTCGGCAGAGCCCCAGACGGCGGGCAAGGCAATAATTTCGGGAACATCGTAACTGTGGAGACGCCTGATTTCGGCTTCAAGCGGGCCGAGTTGCTTTTCGACGGTTTTGATGAGGAGCAACTGCTCGCGGGCGGTTTGGACCTTCCCTTTCCAACGGTAAACGGATTGAACAGGGCCGAGAATGACGGTCACGCAGGCGGCGAGATGCTTGCGAACCACTTTGCTGGCAATGCGGCGGGCTTCAATGAGATTGCCGCAAGTGACCAGAACGATGCGAGTGGTTTTTGTACGAGCCATGTCTCCCCTCCGTGAAACAGCTAAGGCTGGGTACAAAATTAGGAGTAGTCGGTCCGTTTGAGTATTTCACCTATTCAGTTCGGGGTTTGTAAGGACAGACCCCGAGCCTGTTGTATTACAAACAAAAAACTCAAACTGGCCACCTACCAGAATCAGCAAAGGGCTTTGGCTGAGGCGGGCCTGGGTCTAGAATAGCGCCCAATGGCGACTCCGACCAAAGCTGCCGCCGAGGGGCGGTCCCCCATAAAATTTGGCACGTCCGGATGGCGAGGACTGATCGCCGACGAGTTCACCTTTGCGAACGTGCGGCTAGCGATGACGGCCGTTGCCGAGCACGTAAAGTCTAAAACAAACAAACCAAAAATTCTCGTTGGATATGACACGCGATTTTATTCGGAGGAGTTCTCGCAACTGGCGGTGGAGATTTTGCAACACCACGAGATACATGCGCTGCTGTGCGAGACGTTTACGCCCACTCCCGCCGTTGCGTACGAAATTCAACGAAGCAAGCTGGACGGGGCTGTAAATTTCACGGCGAGCCACAATCCGGCGCAGTACCACGGACTAAAATTTTCATCGGCCGATGCGGGACCTGCCCTGCCGGAGGTGACGAAAGATATCGAGACGCGAGCGGCGAGACTGTTTGCAGCAGGAGGAGTTGCGCCGCTAGGGCATCACGAAAAAGCAAGACCGGAGATGGTGAACCTGCGGGCCACATATTTGAAGAGGCTGGAAGAGTTGGTGCAGTTTGATGTGCTGAAAAAGGGTAAAGCAAAATTTGTTGTGGATGCGTTGCACGGGTGCGGCGCGGGATATTTGGACAAAGTATTAGCGGATCATGGCGTGGCGGCAGAGGCTCTGCGGACGGATCGGGATGTTTTGTTCGATGGTACGGGACCGGACGTGTCGGAAGAGAATTTGGCGCCGCTGCGAAAGAAGGTCGTAGATTCGAAGGCAACGGCGGGCCTAGCGACGGATGGAGACGCCGACCGCTTCGGGATCGTGGATCGGGACGGAACCTGGGTGGCACCGAATCATATTCTGGCGCTGGTGTACGACTACCTGGTGGAATCGCGCGGGTGGAATTTGCCGGCGGCGCGCAGCGTGGCGACTTCGGAACTGGTGGACGCCGCGGCGAAAGCGCGCGGACAGAGGACTTTTCAGACACCCGTCGGCTTCAAATATATCGGGCAGCTGATTCGTGAGGATAAGATTGCCATGGGCGGCGAAGAGAGCGCAGGGCTGACGATGCGCGGGCACGTGCCGGAAAAGGATGGAATTCTAGCGTGTCTGCTAGTAGCTGAGATGATGGCGGCGCGCGGCGCTTCGATTCATGAGCAGGTGATGGCGCTGTTCAAGAAATTGGGGCGGGAATATTGGCCGGTACGCGAGAATTTGCATTTAACGGAAGAGCAGAAAGCCAGAGCGATTGAAAAATCGAAGAGCGATGCTACAACCCTGCTTGGAAGGAAAGTGGCATCAGTGGACCGGACAGACGGAGCGAAGTTTGCGTTTGAAGATGGAACCTGGATGCTCCTGCGGTTGAGCGGGACGGAACCGTTGTTGCGGCTGTATGTGGAAGCGGAGAGCGCGGCGGCCTCGGCGAAATTGGTGAAAGAAGCGACAGATTGGATTTTGATGGGATGAAACGGACAAGGGAACCCGTGAATCTGCAAACGCTGTGGCACAGCTATGGGCGGATTGTGCTGGCGGTGTGCATAGCGACTCTCGTTGTGCATGACATCTTCGGGACCCATGGGTATTTGGCCCTGCGGCGGACGAAACAAGAAATCGAGAAAGTGCAAAAGGATATAGCGCGGCTGAACAAGGAAAATTCGGAGCTTGCGGAAGAAGTACAGGCTTTGCGGACGGATCCAAACAAGATTGAAGCGATTGCGCGAGATGGATTAGGACTGGCGAAGCCGGGAGAAGTGATTATCAAGATTCCGCAGTCGCAACAAACCGATAAGAACGGGCAAGCAAAGCCCTAAGCTGCTAAGCAGCTGCAACTTTCTTCAGTGCTCCTTCCTGGCGCCATTTCTTCCAGTTCGTCCTGAGCAGCGAGAGCGCAAGCATCGCAAGGAAGATTGTGAGCAGGCCGAGCGTGGCTTTTCCGACGCTGCATTGGCGCCTTGGCAAGATGGAAAAACTGCCATAAACAAATTCGATGTGAACCCAATATACGAGCAAAGAGGTTTTGCCGAGCTGGATAAGAGGGCTAAAACCGGTTTGCGCAAAGCCCCAGCGACACCAGGCATAGGCGAAAGACAAAATCAGCAGAAGAAGGCCGCAACGCGTAAGAAGAAAATCGGGGTTGGAGTGCCAGTAGTCGTAGACGGCGTAGAGATGAATTCGGGATTTGTCGAAAAGTTGGGAGAGGACACTCGCCGTGATACCGCCGATAGCAAGAAGAGCGAAGGCAAGTGTCTGTCGGCGTTGAGCGAAGTGCGCGTGAAGGATGAAACCAACGCCGAGACCAACAAAGGCGAAAGCTGCCCAGGGAAAGAGTGGAAAGAGCCAGGGCTGAGGTTCATTGAAGAAGTGGACGCCGTTGATGTAAGACTCGAGGGGCCAGGGGAGGAACTTCGGACGAAGCGTGGTCCAGAGCGGCGGAGTGATCATAGCGATGAACGTTGCAGCTACGAGGCTGGCAATGATGGTGTGAGTGCGAGAGGCGGCGACGGATTCGCTGGACGTGAAGAAGCACAGGACGCCCATGAGCATCATGGAAAGGCCGAGGATGTTCAGAACATCGACGCGGAAGAGGTCAGTCCAGGGAGCATAGCCGAACGCAAGCGCGTATTCCTGAATGCGAAAGAGAAGACCGAGGCCGAGAACTTCCGCGCCGCGAAGAATGGTTTGTTGAGCGATGACCCGGCGGTCAATTCCCTTCTCTCGGAGACGCTCGGTGACGAGAGCAAAAGAAATCCCCGCAAGAAAAATGAAGAGTGGCGCTGGAAATGTGCCGCCGAGCTGCGACCAGCTGAGAAGTGGCGATTTACGAGCTTCCGGGCTAAGCCAGGAGTCATAGCAATGCGTTTGGAACATGAGCACGCAAGCGAGGCCGCGCATCCAGTCGATATAGGCGAGACGTTTCATGAAGCGAATTTTTTGAAGAGGACCCGTCCTTTCATGTAGCGCGGCCCCCTTTTCCATGGCGGCCGCAAAGCGGCCGACGCACCCAGTCGATGCAAACGAGACGTTTCTGTGACGGAGTCATTGCGGAACGTTACGATACAATACCCGCTTGCCCTCCACGCGCCAAATCGGACCGATGCCTATGCTCGGGCTTTGGGGAGTGCTGTGCGTGGCGATGATTTTGTTCGCGTCGCTAACGGGGAATTTGTACGGATTTGGCGGGCGAGCGGTGGTGGCGTCGTTTGCGGCGTTCGCGATTTTGTTTGGGGGTGCATTGCTATTTGCCGCGCATGGTGTGACGGAGCGAGTTGCCGCGGCCGGTCCTGGAGCTGGCTGGCTGGTTGGAGTGGCGCTTTTTTTGACTTTCCTCGTCTATGCGATTGGAACGGGGACGCTTTCGTTGATGCGACTGGGAGAAGTGGCATTGTTTCTTTTTTTTCCGCTTGCAGTGCTGTCGACAGCGCGAGGAGCAGCAGCAGGGGCGTGGCAGGATTTTTTCGTAATTCTGAACATATGGGTCGCGGTGAAATTTGGCCCGTCGCGAACGATTTGGCCGTATCCGGGAGGAAGGCTTTCATACATTTTGACGATCCTGCTGGCGGTCGATGCAGCGATTGCGGGATTCCTGTTGCTGCGGCGGATTAAGGGAGTCGGATACAGCATCGGATGGGGCAGCGGTTGGACGTTTTCCATTTTGACGAGCTTGATAGCGTTTGCCTGCATCGCGATTCCGCTGGGTTTACAGATGCACTTCCTTGTGTTCGAAGTGCAGTGGCATCACTGGAAGACTGAACCGGCGGTCGCGCTGGGGATTTTGTTCTTCACTGCGTGGCCTGAAGAGTTGCTTTTTCGCGGGCTGCTGCAGAATTGCCTGGAGCGCGCAACGAAAAGCGATGTTGTAGGCTGGTTGACGGCTTCGATGCTTTTTGGTTTCTCGCACATAACGAATGGTGGATTCCCGAACTGGCGTTATGTGATTTTGGCTTCGATCGCGGGATTTTTTTATGGGTGGACGTGGAGGCGGACGGGGTCGATTTTTGCGTCGGCGCTAGTGCACGCGGGAGTGGACACATTGTGGCACTTTTTGTTTCGAACCATTTAGAGGTTGCAGAGTTATAATCCCCGCCTCGACGCAGACACAGTTTCGGAGGCAGCCAGACATGCCGGATATGACAGCAGAGCAGGCGACTTTTCTCTTGGGCGTTTTTGCTGACACGACCAAGCGGGAGTGCGTCGCAACAAGAAATGTGATTGCCGCAGTTCCTGCGGACAAGGGTGACTACAAGCCGGATGAATATTCGAAGTGTTCGCTAGAGCTGGCGCGACATATTGCGGCGGCGGAAGCGCGGCTGACTTCGATTCCCATTGACGGAAAATTCGATCCGACCGGGCCGTCGCCGATCCCAGAGGATGTGAAGACGCCCGCAGAGCTTGCCACGTGGTACGAACAGAGCACGACGGACAAATTGCAGAAACTGAAGGCGCTTACACCGGAACAGTTGACGAAGATTGTTGATTTTCGTGGGCTGTTTCAGCTTCCAGCAGTGATGTATTTGCAGTTCGCTTCGAATCATTCGATTCATCATCGCGGGCAGCTGTCAGCATATTTACGCGCGATGGGATCAAAGGTACCGGCCATTTACGGAGAAAGTTACGACAGCGCGATGGCAAAAAAAGCGGCGGGAGGTTGAGGCTTTGGCGGACGCCAGCGAAGAACGGCTGCATTTCGCGTGGAAGAATTTTGAAGACCAGCAGGCGATTATCCGTGCGGCGGATTTGAAGGCCGGCTACCTCGTGACGTTTTTGTTGTTCTTCGGCGCGAGCACGATTCCGCTGGGGCGCGAAGTGTTGCCGAAACTACGCTGGGATCTCAGCGGCGGACCGGCCAGTGGAATCTATGCTGTGAGTTACGGACTTTCCGTGATCGGCTTTGTGTGGTCGATGTATCTGATTTCGCATGTGATGACACCGCGCGTTGCAAAGCATCACAAGGAGCCGAAGCCGGGGGCGGACTTACTCTACTTTGGCCACGTGGCGCGGTTCGAAACGAGTGAGAAATACTATGAGGCAGTGGCGAGAGCAGAACCTGAAATGCTTCTGCGTAACGTAACGGACCAGATTTTCCAACTAGCGCAAATTGCCAAGGTGAAGATGGACAGTCTTCGCGCGTTTTCCAAGTCGTTTAAATTGACTCTTGTGGCGTGGTTCATTAGCACAGCGGTTGGGTTCTGGATCATGAGCTGGAAGTAGAGAAGAGATTTGCAAGATGGAAAGAGTACGAGAGGCTTAGATATACTTGACAGTATATGGTGCCCCGAGCGACGGTCCAGGGGGCTGGGGATCAAGGTTGCTGCGAGACAAGGTGAGGGTGAGGCAATTCACCGATGCACAACACACGGATTCAGCGTTGCATTTGTGGGCACGCCAAAAGCATTCATGTGCGGATGTACGGAATCATGTACGAGAACACAAGGCTGCCGCAGACGTGTAATTTTCCCGGGTGCAAGTGCAAAGGATTCAAGCTTACGAAGGCGAAGAAGAAACGGTAGGCAATAACCTCCTGCACCAGCTCATCGACAAAGAACAAATACGACTTGCTAACGAACAACCCCGGAGACGGGTGAAGAAGCGGAGGCGTAAAGGCGCTTGGGCATGCGGCCGGCGAGGAAGGCTTTGCGGCCGGCGAGGGTTGCGTCCCGCATGGCTTCGGCCATGAGGACGGCGTCGGCAGCTTCGGCGATGGCGGTGTTCATAAGAATTCCGTCTGCGCCGAGCTCCATGGCGACGGTGGCGTCGCTTGCAGTGCCCACACCCGCGTCAACAATCATAGGAACTTCGGTGATGCGCTCGCGCAAAATGCGCAAGCTGGCAGGGTTTTGAATGCCGAGGCCGGAGCCGATGGGCGCAGCAAGCGGCATGACCGCGGCGGCGCCAGCGTCAATTAATTTGCGCGCGGCAATGAGGTCGTCGTTCGTGTAAGGCAGGACGACAAAACCTTCTTTAACCAGGACGCGCGTGGCTTCGATCAATTGTTGCGTGTCGGGAAAAAGCGTTTGCTGGTCGCCGATGACCTCGAGCTTGATCCAATTCGAAAGGCCGACTTCGCGGGCCAGGCGCGCGGTGCGAATGGCTTCGTCGGCGGTATAGCACGCGGCGGTGTTCGGCAGGATGAAGATTTTGTCACGCGGAATGTAATCGAGAAGAGATTCCTTCGACTTGTCAGTGATATTGACGCGACGGACCGCGACGGTAACCATTTCTGCGCCGCTGGCGACATGCGCGCGAGCCATTTCTGGAAAGCTGCGGTACTTCCCTGTTCCTACGATAAGACGCGAGGTAAAAGGGTGGCCTGCGATGACGAGTTGATCAGACACGAGAATCTCCGTGAAAAGATGATTGTAGAACGCGAGGGGCAGCGGTGTACACTTTGGGGTCGCGGCTGCTGCGGTTAGTCGAAAGAGATAGACGAAGGCGCTGTAACCGATTACGGCAGCGAACGTCTTATTTGCAGACGGTGGTTGAGAATTTCTTCAGTTGAATTCCATTTCAACAGAGGGTGTGGAGGCTTCTCATGAAAGTCAGGCTAATGCTTGCTGCGTTTGTTGTGTTCATGTGTGTCGCCGCTCGAGCGCAGGAAGTGGATATTCCCTATCAGAAATTTGTGCTAGATAACGGACTGACAGTGATCGTGCACGAAGATCACAAGGCGCCGATTGTTGCGGTGAACACGTGGTATCACGTGGGGTCGAAGAACGAGAAACTTGGCAAAACCGGATTCGCGCATCTCTTCGAACACCTGATGTTCGGCGGAAGTGAGCACGCGCCAGGTCGATATATCGACACGATGGAACGAATCGGCGCAACGGACCTGAACGGAACCACGAACACGGACAGGACGAACTATTTTGAAAATGTGCCGACGTCCGCTCTGGATTTGACTCTTTGGCTGGAGTCTGACCGCATGGGGCATCTGTTGGGCTCGTTCGATGAAAAGACGCTGACGCTGCAGCGAGGAGTGGTGCAGAACGAAAAACGGCAGGGAGAAAACCAACCGTACGGCGTGACGCGGCAACTCATCACGCAGAATACGTATCCGGCGGGACATCCGTATTCGTGGACAACGATTGGCGAAATGAAGGATTTGGATGCTGCGTCCATGGACGACGTAAAGGAATGGTTCAGAACGTATTACGGCCCTTCGAATGTTGTCCTGGTGCTGGCCGGCGATATTGATTTGAAGACGGCGCAGGAGAAAGTTCAGAAATACTACGGCGACATTCCGTCCGGGCCGCCTGTAGCTCATCACGAAGTGTGGATTGCAAAAATGACGGGAACGCATCGGCAGAAAGTGCAGGATCGCGTTCCTCAGGCACGGATTTATAAGGTATGGAACATGCCCCAGTATGGGAGCGCGGAGGCGGATTATCTGGATTTGGTGAGCGATGTTCTGAGCAGCGGAAAATCTTCACGGTTCTACAAGCGACTCGTGTACGACGATCAGATTGCGACGGATGCGAATGCGTTCGTTCAGCTTGCGGAGATTGGGGGACAGTTCCGTGTACAAGCGACGGCGCGGCCGGAGCAGGATTTGAAGCAAGTAGAAAAGGAACTGGATGAGGAGCTGGCACGCTTCCTGAAGGACGGGCCGACTGCAGAAGAACTCGCGCGCGTGAAAGCGCAATATGAGGCTAATTTTGTTCGCGGGATCGAGCGGATTGGGGGATTTGGAGGCAAGAGCGATCGTTTGGCGCAGAGCCAGGTCTTTTTGGGCAGCCCCGAAGCATACAAGGCTTCATTGAAGCGAGTGCACGATGCAACGGCGGACGATTTGAAGAACGTAGCGAACAAGTGGCTTTCGGACGGCGTGTACATTCTGGAAGTAACTCCCTTCCCCGAATACAAAGCGGATGCGAACGGCGCGGACCGGTCGAAGATGCCGACGCCAGGAGCGCCCCCCGAGTTGAAACTGCCTAAGTTGCAGCGCAGCACGCTTTCGAATGGACTAAAGGTGATTCTGGCGGAACGGCACGAAGTCCCTCTTGTGAATTTCACGCTGGCAATTGACGCGGGTTATGCGGCCGACCAGCTTGCGTCGCCAGGGACATCGAGCCTGACAATGTCGCAGTTGACGGGCGGAACGAAAACGCTGAATGCGCTGCAGATCAGCGACCGGCAAGCTCTGCTTGGCGCACAAATCAGCGCGGGTTCGAATCTGGATCTGTCGCTTGTGCATCTATCCGCTTTGAAAGCGAAGCTGGACGATTCGCTGGCACTCTACGCGGATGTGATTTTGAATCCATCGTTTCCCGAGGCTGATTTTGCGCGGCAGCAGAAACAGACGCTGGCAGGAATCAAACGGGAGGAGAATGCGCCAGTGGCCGCTGCATTGCGTGTCATGCCGGGGCTTCTTTTCGGAAGCGATCACGCCTATGGAAATCCGCTAACCGGATCGGGGACAACGGCCGGTGTTTCCAAGATGACGCGCGAAGATTTGATCAAGTTCCACGGTGCATGGTTCAAGCCAAACAACGCGACGCTGATCATCGTGGGAGACACGACTCTTGCCGAGGTGACGCCGAAGCTGGAAAAACTGCTTTCCGGATGGAAAGCAGGAACTGTTCCGAAGAAAACGGTCAAGACTGTGAACCTTCCGGCGAAGAGCGTCGTGTATTTGATTGATAAGCCCGGAGCATTACAGTCCGTAATCGTTGCTGGCGTCGTTGCGCCGCCGCAAGGAAATCCGGAGGAAATCGCGATTGAGGCGATGAACGACGGACTGGGCGGAAATTTCGGAGCGCGATTGAACATGAATCTGCGCGAGGACAAACACTGGTCCTACGGCGCAAGGATGCAGTTCTGGGACGCGCGGGGGCAGCGGCCGTATCTCTCGATTGCGCCGGTGCAAACCGACAAAACCAAGGAATCTCTCGTTGAAATGAATAAAGAGTTTCATGACGTGGTCGGAAGCCGGCCTTTGAGCCAACAGGAGCTGGAGAAGGTTCAAGCGAATGAGACGTTGAGTTTGCCAGGTTCCCGCGAGACGCAAAATGAAGTTGGAAATTCGATTCTCGATCTCGTGCAATTTGGTTTGCCGGACGACTATTACGAGACGTATGCGGGGAAGGTTCGTGCGTTGAAGACGAGTGACCTTGCCGACGCAGCGCATCAAGTGGTTCATCCGGACCAAGTGACATGGGTGATTGTAGGGGACCGCGCGAAGATTGAGGCGGGAGTGAAAGAGTTGAACCTAGGCGAATTGCATTACCTGGGCCCGGATGGAAAACCGCTGGCAAACTGAAGACCCAGAGATGCGAGAGCACTACGGCTGGATGACGGGGCGTGGCTCTGCCACATCCGCATAAAGTGATTCGATGATGTTGTGGCACTGTTCTTCGACGACACGCCGCTTGAGCTTCATGGTGAAGGTGAGAGCGCCGTTATCGAAGGTAAAGTCATCCGGAAGAATCGCGAAGCGCTTGATCGTTTCATACTGCGCGAGGTGAACCGTAAGGCGCTGGATTTCTGCGTCAAGCAAAGCGCGAACTCCAGGATGTGAGGCCATTTCCACGTTGCTTTTGAAGGAGATTCCCTGCTCCGCCAATTTTGCGGCCACTGTAGTGGGATTTGGAACCACCAGAGCCACAATAAATTTGCGCTTATCTCCGATGACCATGGCGTTGAGGATGTAGGGGCTTGTCTTTAAAGCGTTTTCGATCGGCTGAGGGGCAACGAATTTCCCTCCGGCCGTTTTGAGCAAGTCTTTCATGCGATCGGTGATGAAGAGGTAGTTGTCTTTGTCGAGGTAGCCGATGTCGCCCGTGGAAAACCAACCATCGTCGTCCAAAACTTCCCGGGTTGCTTCAGGGCGCTTGAAGTAGCCCTGCATGATCATGGGACCGCGAACCTGAATTTCACCGTCATTTGCAATGCGAATTTCGCAGTTTGCAATCGGTTTACCGGAGCTGCCGACACGATTTTGGGGATAATTGCTGGAGACGATGGGCGAAGTTTCGGTTAGCCCGTAACCTTGATAGATCGGAATCCCTACAGCCCAAAAAAACTCGGCGAGCGATTTCGAAAGAGGCGCGCCGCCAGATGCAACGATTCGCAGCCTCCCCCCGGTGCCTTCGCGGATTTTGGAGTAAACAAGCTTATCCGCCAGATGCCACCGTAATTTAAGAGATGGGCCGACATTTGACTCACCGCACTTCCAGAGAGCAGTTTTTTCCGCGGTTCGAATTGCCCAGTCAAATATTTTGCGTTTCAAACCCTTTTCACGGCTCCCCTGCTCCATGAGCTTTGCAAAAATCTTTTCGAAAACGCGCGGCACAGCAGCCATGACGGTTGGGCGGATTTCCTTGAGCGCTTGCGCGAGGTGATCAATGACTTCGACATAGGCAATCGGGACTGCCTGAAAAAGATAAAGATAATCGAGAGTGCGGCCATAAACGTGAGCGAGCGGAAGGAACGAGATTGCGATGTCTTCCTTCGAACGTAAGGCAAAATCGGAACCGACGTCGTGAGAATTTGAACAGAAATTGGCGTGGGTCAGCATCACGCCCTTCGGCTCACCAGTCGTTCCGCTCGTGTAAATGATAGAAGCAAGCTGTCCAGGGAGAACCTGCGAGGCGCGCAGGCGGTAAGCCGCAATTTCCGCGCCGCCAGCCGAAGCGATCAAGGTTTCGTATTGCAGGAATTCGTCGGGAACTTCGGTTCCGCCGTCTGCTACGACGATGTGCTCCAAATGCTGAAGCGCTGAACGAACGGCGAGGAGTTTGGAGATCTGTGCAGCACCTGCAACGAAGAGAATTTTGGCCTCGGCGTGATTCAGGATGTAAATCATGCGGTCCGGTGACTCGTTGAAATAGACCGGAACAGTGACGCCGCCGGCGCCCGTGATCGCAAAATCGGCGGTGTGCCACTCTGGGCGATTGCCCGCGAAAAGACCGACGCGATCGCCGGGTTTAACGCCGAGTTCGAAGAACGCTTGCGAGAGGCCAGCGATGCGGCGCAAAAATTCGCCGGAAGAGATCTCTTGCCAGCCGGACGCATTGCGAAACATCTGCGCGCGGGGGCTGGGCCAGGTGTTGATGGCGTGAAGCAAGTTGGAAGGAAGCGTCCCTGAGCTCATGAGTGATCACGCCACTCTACCTTAGCGAAAAATTGTGCGCAAATGCGGCGAGAAAGCAGTGGATGACGCCTTCGTGCAAACAGCGTGAGCGTAGGCTAAGATGGGCGACGGAGAAATGATGAGCGCAACAACAGACATTTTGAGCGGCGCGACGCTTTCGAAAGGTCCGTTTCGAGCGCCGCGCGGCACGCAAATTTCCTGCAAAAGCTGGCAGCAGGAAGCGGCGCTGCGCATGCTCCTGAACAATCTAGACCCGGAAGTTGCAGAGAAGCCGGAAGAGCTCGTGGTTTACGGGGGCACGGGCAAGGCTGCAAGGAATTGGGAGAGTTTTCATGCGATTGTGAAGTCGCTGCGCGAGCTCGCGAATGACGAAACGCTTCTGGTGCAATCAGGCAAGCCGGTGGCGGTGTTTCGAACGCATGACTATGCGCCGCGCGTGCTGCTGTGCAATTCGAATCTGGTTGGGCACTGGAACAATTGGGACCAGTTTCACGAGCTCGACCGCGCTGGCTTGATGATGTACGGCCAGATGACGGCTGGGAGCTGGATTTATATCGGAACGCAGGGAATTCTGCAGGGGACCTTCGAGACGTTCGCAGCCGCGGCAAGACAGCATTTCGGCGGAACGCTAGCGGGTAAGCTTGTTGTGACCGGCGGCATGGGCGGCATGGGCGGCGCGCAGCCTCTTGCCGCAACCATGAATGGCGCGGCGTTCTTGGGAATTGAGGTTGACCCAGAGCGAATCAAGAGGCGGTTGAAGACCGGGTATTGCGACGTGATGGTCACGAGCCTGGACGAAGCGCTGCGCATATTGAAAAACGCAGTGCGTAAGGGCGAAGCGACCTCGGTTGGGCTAGTCGGGAATTGCGTCGACGTGATTCCGGAGCTGGCGAAGCGCGGTGTGGTACCGGATTTGCTGACGGACCAGACGAGCGCACACGATCCTGTCGGCGGATATGTGCCGAACGGGATTTCGCTGGAAGCGGCCCTGGAGCTGCGGACGAAAGATGCAGCGGAATACAAGAAGCGTTCGCTGGCGGCGATGGCCGAGCACGTGCGGGGAATGCTCGCACTGCAGAAGCTCGGCTCCGTGACATTTGATTACGGCAACAACATCAGAACGTTTGCGTTTCAGCAGGGAGTAAAGGACGCGTACAACTTCCCCGGGTTTGTTCCGGCGTATATCCGGCCGCTTTTTTGCGAAGGCAAAGGGCCGTTTCGCTGGGCGGCACTTTCCGGCGAGCCGTCGGATATCGCGCGGACGGACCGGCTCGTGCTGGAGATGTTTCCCAGACACGAACATTTGCGGCGATGGATTACACTGGCGCAAAAGCGAGTGAAATTTCAGGGGCTGCCGTCGCGTATTTGTTGGCTGGGATACGGCGAGCGTGACAAGTTTGGGCTGGCACTGAATGATTTGGTGGCAAAAGGCGAGCTCAAAGCACCGATTGTGATTGGCCGCGATCATTTGGATTGCGGGTCCGTAGCTTCGCCGTATCGCGAAACGGAAGCGATGCTGGACCGTTCCGACGCGATTGCCGATTGGCCTCTGCTGAATGCGCTGGTGAATACAGCGAGCGGCGCTTCGTGGGTTTCAATTCACAACGGCGGGGGAGTCGGAATCGGGTATTCGCAGCATGCAGGACAAGTGACGGTGGCCGATGGGACGAAAGAAATGGCGTTGCGCATCGAGCGGGTGCTGACGAATGATCCGGGAATGGGCATCGCGCGACACGTAGATGCGGGTCATCCGGAAGCCGTGGCGTTCGCAAAGAAGAATAATGTCAAGATTCCAATGCTTTAGCCGTGTGGGGTGCCGTAAGAAATATCTTCAACTTTTCACGCCGCATCAAAAGAGGGATTGTAGACAAAGATTCAGGAGAAAAGCGAAATGTACGTAATTTTAGGAGCGACGGGAAATACAGGCGCGGCGGCGGTTGAAGTGCTCCTCGCAAAAGGCGAAAAAGTCCGGGCGGTTGGGCGCGACCCTTCGAAAATCACACAAAGATTGGGTGCAAATGTGGAAGCTTTTGTTGCAGACGTGAGCGATGCAGCAGCGATGACCAAGGCGTTCACCCAAGCAACCGCAGCGTATGTGATGATTCCGCCACAGATAATGGCGCCGGATTTTCTGGAGGCGAGCGCCAAAATCAGCGATTCGATTACAGAAGCCGTAAAGGTATCTGGAATTTCGCATGTGGTCCTCTTGAGCAGCATCGGTGCGCAACATGACGCAAAGACGGGGCCGATTGTGGGCCTACACCGGTTTGAAAAGAAGCTGGCGGGGATACAAGGCTTGAACGCACTTTTTCTGCGCCCGGCATTCTTCATGGAGAATTTCTTGATGGCCATTGGCCTGATTCACTCGATGGGGTTCATTGGAAACGGAATGAAAGCCGATTCAAAGATGCCGATGATTGCGGCGAGGGACATCGGACGAAAGGCTGCTGAGGGGCTGCTGGCGCGTGATTTCTCGGGCGTGCAAATTCAAGAGCTGCTCGGTGCCCACGATTACACCCAAGAGGAGGCTGCGCGAATTCTAGGCGCGGAAATCGGCAAGCCGAAGCTTTCGTATCAAAGATTTCCTGCTTTCCTGGTGGAACAGGCTTTGAAGCAGATGGGAATACCGGCCAAGACGGCCGCGCTAATGAGCGAGATGAATGATGCGTTCAACGACGGCTTAACGAATCCGCTGGAAGCGCGGTCGGAAAAGAACACGACGCTGACAACGCTGGAGAGGTTCGCCAAAGAGGTGTTCGCGCCTGCATACAACGCAAAAGCGGCAAACGCATAAGCCGGCTTCACAAGTAGGCAAAACGCGCTTAGGTTCGTCATAATGAATAGAACTTGAGCGATTCTCTTCTCATTACAGGCGCTTCACAGGTGCTGACGTTGCGCGGACGCGGCCCGCGGCGCGGCAATTCCCTTTCGCAGCTAGGGATCGTAAAAGACGGCGCTGTGCTGGTGCGTGATGGGCGCATCGCGGCAGTTGGACCAGCAGCGAAGGTTGAAAAACTTGCCGCTGCGCGAAAAGCGGAGAGGGTGGACGTCGCTGGACGAGTAGTTCTTCCTGGGTTCGTGGATTCCCACACGCATTTAGTGCACGCCGCAAGCCGCGCACAAGAATACGAGCTGAAGATCCAAGGCGCGAGCTACGAAGAGATTGCGCGCAAGGGCGGGGGAATCTTGAATTCGGTGGCGAAGCTGCGCTCGGCGACAAGCCAGCATCTCAAGTGGTGGGCCCGCTCTGCGCTGGAAGTCTTTGCTTCGCACGGAACCACGACAATTGAAGCAAAAAGCGGCTACGGGCTCGACGTGGCCAGCGAGTTGAAGATTCTTTCACTGCATAAGGAACTCAGCTCGGAGCAGCCCATCGAAATTGCTTCGACATTTCTCGGGGCGCATGTTGTGCCGCCGGAATTTCGGGGAAAAGCGAGAGGACCCGACGAGTACGTAAAGCTACTGACCGATTGGCTGATCCCCGAAGTCGCATCCAATGGCTTGGCCGAATTTTGCGACGTATTTTGCGATCGAGGCGCCTTTTCGCGAGCGCAATCCAAACAAGTCCTGGCCGCCGGACTAAGAAACAAACTTGTTCCACGCATCCATGCGGAACAGCTTACGCGCACTGGAGCGACGCAACTTGCGGTCGAATTCGGTGCTGCGAGCTGCGACCATCTCGAGCAGGTTAACAGCAGCGACATTCGCGCACTCGCGAAGTCTGAAACCGTTGCGACACTTTTGCCGGGCTGCGATTTTCATCTTGGCCTGAAGCAATACGCCCCGGCGCGAAAACTGATCGATGCCGGAGCGGTCGTGGCGCTCGCAACGGATTACAATCCTGG
>Ga0126376_10000043_pt1 | contig 47968 bp, 40 predicted proteins | sample PanSoiMetPlot_15_FD_92760 | JGI IMG/M metagenome (GOLD analysis project Ga0126376, IMG submission 92760) | Tropical forest soil microbial communities from Panama - MetaG Plot_15 | ecosystem: Environmental > Terrestrial > Soil > Tropical forest > Bulk soil | place: Panama | collected 2016-02-17 | reverse complement strand
GAGTCTGGAATAAATACGCCGAAGGCGTTGGCTAATTTAAGCCCAGGGTTGGAGCGCCGCGACAACTCTGGGTTATCGATCCATTCATGAATTCAACCCTGAAAGGGTTCGCCCAGCGACGTCAAAGGCTGTGCCAAACCGAAGCAAACTAAAAAGTCGCTTTGTATTCGTCAGATGTGCGGTGAGAACGTTTCGCTTGCGGGACTCACGATCCCACTTTCGAACATAACAAAGGCGCAAAGTTTTTCTTTGCGCCTTTGCGTGAAACCGATCTATGAAGTCTGTCAGTGCAACCCGCCAGAAACCTGGAGTAATTCTCCCGTAACCCAGGCACTGTCGGACGACGCAAGAAATGCCACCGTTGGTGCAATATCCTGCGGCTGGCCAATGCGACCGAGCGGAGTCTGCGCGATTGCTTGCTTCTCAAAGTCGCTGTCAGGAATCCCCAACGCGCGATAGCCATCAGTCTCAACTGTGCCCGGATTGATTGAATTCACACGGATCTTCCTTGGCCCAAGCTCCTTCGCCAGCACACCGGTGATCGCATCCACAGCTCCTTTCGTCGCCGCGTACACAACGCTGGTCGGAGGCGTCAAACTGCTTACCACTGAGCCGATATTGATCACACTGCCACCTTGGTCGCCAAAATATTTCAACGCCTCACGCGTTGCCCGAATCAAGCCGAAGACGTTGATGCCAAACTGCCGCTGAAACTGATCTTCAGTCGTTTCTTCGAGCGGCGCGAACTGGTAGACTCCTGCGTTGTTAACCAAAATGTCGAGCCGGCCAAATGATTTCTTCGTTTCTGCAAATAGGTGTTCGATGTCCTTCTGCTTTGCAACATCAGCCTGGACCGCGATCGCCTTTCCGCCTTCTTTCGTTATTTCGTTCACCACCTGATCGGCGGCTTCCTTTGACGAGGCATAGTTGACCACGACCGACGCGCCTTCGCCGGCAAGATACTTGGCGATGCCAGCCCCGATTCCTTTCGACGCGCCCGTCACAACCGCAATTTTCCCCGCAAGCTTCTTGTTAGCCATTGCACCCTTCCTCTCTTCTTGTCTGGTCCTACTGCGGTTGGGTACGTTGGCAACTCTCTCGCCATGCACGTTTGGGCCAGATCTTTGGGAATTTTGCAGTTGGTCACGAACAATGGTCTTGATTGGTGACCAAATGTTGGCATCTGGCCGCCGGCCGTCACGAGAAGATTTGTTGTCATGCTGGATCGGTGCTATAACGTTGCGCCATGGATCAGATAGGCACTTCACACATTACGACTGCCGACCTTCTGATTTGCGTCTTCACTTTTTCTCTAATTCTGTATCTCCAGAAACTGCCTGCGGATAGCACCTGGTCTCGAGCTCTTGCAGTCGTGGGTGGCTGCGCCATCTTCACAGTTATTACTCTCTTATTCCTCGTAGAGCTTCATCAAGATGCTGTGTATGAGTTATCGTTTATTGCCTTCGCATTGTGCTGGAGTCTCTGGGGATGGAACGACCGCCGGGTTAAGTCAAAAGCCCCTAAGGCTGTTTCCCCATCCAATCAAACAAACTAACTACAACAGGTCCTTCCAACTCGCTGGATCTCGACGTAGGTCCATCACTGAAGTTATGAGAATCTCATTAGTAACGGACCTGGTAGATTAGACCGAACGGAAAGCGATGAGTTCGACAGCGTCTTGTTCGTGGGGACTACTGGTGCCAAGCGCTTGGGTGCTGAAGAATTCGGTTAATTGTGGCTTCGATTTCGTTTAGGAATGCGGTTCCTAAACCATTTTCACGTTGCTCGTAATAAAGAGTCGCTCGCGTCAGTTCCGCGAGCGCGGAGGATGTAAACCGATATTGCGTCATTTCCTGAGGGATGACCGGAGATGTTGAAGGGCAGATGGTCCGTCTATTGTTTGCAAGTCGCCACGGTCAACGGCGTCGATTCGTTCCTCCGTTTCAGCAGACCATTTTGCCTCGATGTCATTGATGCGCTCTTCATCGAGACTTTCCCAGAGAATATCAATCAACATCGCCCGCTCAGCAGAACTGAGATGAGAGATTTCCTCTTGAATAGATGTAAGGCTCATACGCGCATGATTGACTGAATGACTGCATCTGTCAAGGAGTTGATTACTAGCGACATGATGAGAATCAATCAGACACCGTGATCCGGAGTCGCTCGTCCGGTTTGACGCTTGTGTCATCCGCTTTGAAGCGCGCACGGACCAGCGTCGCCAGGCCGAAAATCACAATGCCACACAAAAACAGTACCGCCCAGTGATCTCGAAATGGAATCCGGTCCATCCTGTAACTGAGATGTCCGCTGTTCAAACGAACTCCTTCGATCACGATGGACCAAAGATTTCCGATCATCACTCCTACAAGGCTAACGCCGACTGCCAGCGTGAGAGTCAGAACCCAGAAGCCGGGTTCGCCTGAGGAGAATCGTTTACGTATCTGACCCGCAAAGACATATGCAACCATGGCGTAAAGAACACCGAAACTCAGGACCACTACAGAATCGGCGACGACGTCTCGCTCCAATCGATACTGACTAACGAGACCGACAGCAACGCCATGTTTGTTTGCGACACCATCGAATAGCGTCTCCATACATGCGTTCCGCCGTGCTCCGTACTCAGGTAAGTGTCCGAAATATTTATCGGCCCAGCGTATTGCCACATCTTCAGCGGCGACAGCGTCGTCGCGCAGGTGCGCGCGATCTGCGCGGTTTTCGAGGTTCAGCGCACGGCTGTCATTTTCAATCCATGTGCAATTTGTACTGATGGGATAATCGCCAGGTCGAGTCGATCGTGTGAAGGAAACGAGACAGGCGAATAAGACCACAACCGACAGAGTGATCAAAACTAAACGAACGTTGCGGCTCATCGCGCGTACAATTAGGTTGAATCCACGACGGAGGAAGTATGTCAGAAAAGAGATGGCTGTGTCTTGCACTGAGCGTCGTTGCGATTTTGATCTTCGGTCAGGTCGCGAGGGCACTGGATGTACTCCATTACACTGCGACACTCGAGCCTGACATCGCCGCCAAATCAATTAAGGGAACGGTGCGTATTCGCTTCGTGACTGATTCGCCGGAAGTAGAGTTTAACTGCGGCGATCTCGCAATTGACTCCGTCCGGCTCGGAGGCGCAACGCTCAAGTTCTCGGTGGTGGACCATCGCCTCAGAGTTTCGATACCGAAGCACGCGCGCGAGATCGAGATCGAATTTCACGGCACACCAAAATACGGCATTCAATTTTTTCCAGATCGACAACAGGTCTACACGGTTTTTTCCACCAGCCAATGGATGGTCTGCGTGGACGATCCGGCCGATAAGGCAACCCTGACGCTCAAGCTGATCCTGCCCGCGAACTTAACTCCAATCGCCAACGGCCAACTCGTCTCCCAACGCGACCTCCCAAACAATAAGCGTGTCTCCGAGTGGCAGCAGCGCACAGCTATTCCAACTTACATCTTCGGTTTTGCGGCTGGTCCATTTCAGGTCGTCAAGGAGAAACGAGGCAACATTGAGTTTCAATACTTCGTGACAAACTACAATGAGAACGAAGTGCGCCGCATCTTTCGTGACACGCCCGACATGCTCGAGTTCTTCGAAGCTCATGCAGGCGTCAAGTATGCGGATAGAACTTACTCGCAGGTGCTGGCAGCCGGCAGGGTCGAACAAGAGATGAGCAGCTTCACGGCTTTGAGAGAGACTTACGGAAAGCAAGTGCTCGAAAACGAACAGGACCTTTGGCTTGGGGCGCACGAGTTTGCGCATCAGTGGTGGGGAAACATGGTGACCTGTCGTGACTGGAATAATTTCTGGCTCAACGAAGGAATCGCGACTTTCATAGCCGCGGCATACATCGAGCATCGCTTCGGACGCGCTGCTTACCTACGCGAGATCGAGACGAACCGCGCAAACTATGAGAAAGTGAGAGCGGCAGGAAAAGATAAGTCGCTCTTGTTTCCGGATTGGCTACATCCGACACGTGAAGACCGTACGCTTGTATACGACAAAGGAGCATACATCTTGCACTTGCTGCGCGAGGAGATGGGCGAGCGCGCGTTCTGGAACGGGTTACGTCTTTTTACGCAGCGACATTTTGGGAAGTCAGTAGTGACGGACGACTTCGTGGCTGCGATGGAAGAGGCTAATGGAAAAAGTTTGAAGGAATTCTTTGCGAAGTGGGTTTTATCTTCGCTCGTGAGGACACATGTCAAACGCAACTTACAAGATCGTCTGTACAGTCGCCGTATTAGTTAACCTGATCGTCAACATGCTTCATGGCCGGGCACATGCAACGTTAGGTGTTGGCTTGAGTTCCTGGCAAAAGGTCTACGTAGGTGTAGTCATCTTGATAGCACCGCTCGTCGCAATGGTGGTGTTGCTCTGGACGCGATATGACCGGCTGGGTCTCTGGTTGTTAGTGGTTTCAATGGCAGCTTCGCTGATCTTTGGCGTGATCTATCACTACGTCGTCATCTCTCCCGATCACGTCTCGCATCTTCCGCCGGGCGATGCGCAGGGCATGTTTCGCACGACGGCCATGCTCATAATATTGACGGAGTTGTTTGGAGTGATCGTCGGGTTGTTGGGGCTACGGTCGAAGAGAGAAGTGTATTCCTAAAGTACGGCTCTGCGTTTGAGGCGTCTTAAAACGCAGAGAACCGCAGAGTTACGCAGAGGGCACAGAGAGGCGCAGAAGTTGCTGGGAGATCGATCAAGGAGGGTGAGATGGAAGCAACCAGAGTTACTGCCGATGAAGTTAAAGAACGGATGGATCGTGGCGAGACATTTACTTTCCTCGACACACGCAATCCACAAGCGTGGAGTGAGGCTCATAGAAAACTGCCGCACGCGATTCGCATTCCGGCAGACGAAGTAGAAGAACATCTCGATGAGATTCCACGCGACCGTACCGTCATTACTTACTGCACGTGACCGCACGAAGCATCAAGCGCCCGTGTGGCGCAAGAGCTGATGGAGCACGGCTGGAAGAATGTTCACCCACTCTACGGCGGCTTCGATGCCTGGATGGCAGCAGGCCTTCCGGTGGAATCTAAATAGTGAGCAGCACTTCGTATGTTCGAACCTAATCCTCAATCCGCGGGTCATATAAGTGCATGGCCGATAGCGCAACATCGCAGCGCGAAAGCTGGTGGGTGTTGCAGGCACAGTCCGGCAGCCACGAGGCTTTGAACGAGCTCTTCAAGAGTGTTCAGGAGCCGCTGTTTCGCTACATCGTCAGCCTCGTGAAAGACCAGCATCGGGCTGAAGATATTCTTCAGGAAGTCTTCATCCGAATTTATCGCAAGCTGCGCTGGTTGCGAGAGCCGGAGGCATTTCGCGCCTGGACGTACCAGATTGCTTCTCGTGAGGCGTTTAGATACCTGCATCGCGAGCAACGTTGGGACGATCAGGTTCGCGACGAAGGCACTCTGACAGCTCTGCCGGCGCGCGAGGATGAAGAGTTTCCTCGTGAACTGATTGACAGTTTGCCGCAGTTGGTCCGCAAGCTGTCGCCGGCGAGCCGCGCGGTGGTGGTCCTGTTCTACCTGCACGAAATGTCGCTGGCTGAGACTGCTGCCGTGTTGGATATTCCTGTTGGCACTGCGAAGTCCCGGCTGGCGTATGGCCTCGCAAGGCTGCGTCAAAACTTTGAAGAAACGGAGAAGTGAAATGCAAAACAATCTGGAAGAATCAGTAAGCAAACGACAACTTAAACGAGCGTTGATTATTTTTGCGGTCGTCGAATTAGTCGTGACGGCGTTTTTGATGTTTTACGTCGTGAAGAAATGAAGGAGGTTCCGAATGACGCAGAATGTAGACCTGGATGCGGTCAGGGCTGCGGCGCTAGCGCGCATCGACCGCAGCGAGCGGAATTTCAAACTTGCTTTCTTCGGCGCGATGATCGTAGAGAGTGCGTTCGTCTTGAGCTTCCTGCTACTGGCTGATTTCTCGAATCGATTGCACGTACTGCTTTTGATCTCGACCGTGAGTTGTTACACGATCGTGGTGCTCGGTTTGGTAGCACTCGGGGCGCACGTGAACCGCAGTATTGCGCGCGTCTTGAAGGCGGTCGAATTGCTGCCGAACTCTCGCACTGACTGAATCAATCAGTATCAGTTGCAGCCAGGATGTGTATTGCTCGATCCCTCTTGTCCAACAGGATCCAAGTGTCGTCCCACGCGACACCAAAAAAGAAATCGCTCCAGGCAATGTGGTTTACAAACACCAAGACCTCAGAAAAACGGGCCTGAATCAACTCATGGGCCGATCGTTCAGCCAGTTGCATTTCCTCAGCTCCACTATCGTGAGCTTTGTAATATGCTCCACCATGATAGAGTCGTGCTGCGAGCTCACCGGCGAAGGTAAAACTACTTGTCGACTGAAAACGAGGATCATTCTCATGTGTCGGAGGCACACGTAGTTCTGAAAGAATCTTACTTGGTGTCGGTGTATGCCAGAATTTGTGAAAGAAGAGTAAACCTGGAAGATCGTTGCGGGAGACGTACCAATCAAATACTTTGTGTGCGGCGCCCTGAAATGACGCAAAGAAGACACGGCCATTCTCATAGCGCCGCTGTAGCGCCTGAACATATTCCAGCGTGAAAGGAAAGGAACGGGTCGAGAGCGAAAAGTCCGCTTCCTTCCAGAACTGAATTAACTCGCTGGTCGCCGGAACAGGCTGCGTAAGATCTGGCTCCAACATTGGTTGACTATCTAGGGTTCCTGGGCAAATTAGTTGGGAAGCCCGTTACTATCCTCCCGTTTGGATCAATGATAACTCTGATGTCGACACCGTCTCGGGTGCCGTCGACCCTTATATTACCATTGCCCTGGGTCACTCTTGTCGATGCCGGATCTGTTGCCACATCTGATATGTGGTGAAGAATCTGTTCGTCACTCCAATCCGCAGGGAATTCGCTCTTTCCGGGATTACCGGTTCCTGCACGATGGCCACCGCCAGTTTCATCACCATCCAGGATGTGACCTCGTCCCTTAGCATCTGTGAGATCTACCAAGTCGTCAGGAGGAGTGCCTTTACCGGGTCCTGCGCCCGGCCCCTCACCAAGACCACTGCCTATCTTTCCGCCCGCGATCGCTCCAATGACACTGCCTATCAAGAATCCAATTCGATAGTGCCGCACATTGGGACACATGTCCTCCGTCATGAGCGCGATGATTTCATTAATGATCGCTTCAGCCGCAGCGGCTCCTAAGATGGCGGCGAGTATAGGAACCAACACCGCGGCTGCCGTGCCCGCAGTGGCTGCTTCAAGCGCGGCAAATACTGCTCCGAAGACAATGCCCCAGAAAAGGCCGGTGGCGCCGCCGTCAAGGAGTCCCTGACCAAAAGTTGACCATGACAGACCGAGTGGATCGACCAGACTGAGTGGATCGTTACCGGCATAGGCAAAGAAATTTAATCCGCCGCTCAATCCTGCCGGGTCTTCTGACAGAAAACGGCCCTGATCCGGATCGTACCAGCGAGCACGATAGTAGAGCAGACCAGTTGCCGAATCGCGTTCTCGACCCGTGAATCCGTAGCGCGTTAGTGTGCTGCCGTTGCTCCCGCCGAAAGCCTCATACTGCTGAAACTCAGCAACGGCGCCGCTCGCAGTAGTTAATGCAGCGGTACTACCGAGGTGATCAGGTAAGAAATAAAGCGATCCGGTTGAGGCGCTGGACTGCCGGAGTTTAGTGTCGATGCCGCGGCCGTTGAGATAGTCAACCGTACTGCCATCATTGTTTTTGTCGAGGACGACGTCTTGTCCATCGTATAGAAACGAAGTCGTCGTTCCATTCGCCGATCTACTCGCACGCCGGCCGAGGGCATCGTAGGTGTAAGTTACAGCTTGTCCACTCGGCAGAGTGGCCTGGGTCATTCGGCCGCGCGCATCCCAGGTGTAATGCGTAGTGCCTTGAGTATCCGTTTTCGAAGTGGTTTGGCCCGCCGCATCGAAAGTGTAAGTTGCAGCGCCAAACTGTGGGATTCTGTTACCAGCATCAGCTGCGCCGACGGTTTTTTCTGCGCCCAACTGGGTGCTATTAACCAGCGAAGTGATGCTCGCAATCTTGTCGTCACGCGTGTATGTGAAGCGATAATCTTCTATTGCCTGGCTCGAGCCATTAACGTGCTGCAACCGATCCAATCTTCCCACTGTGTCGTAGGTGTAGTTGGTAGTGACGGCGTTTGGCCGGCTCAGGCTTGTGATACGAGACAAGGCGTCGCGCGAATAGGTGAAAGTCTCCGCCCCCTGCGTGATCGTTTCCATTCTTCCCGCAGAGTCATAGGTGTAAGTAACCGGGGCTCGGTCCGTCACGGTCATTGAAGTACGTTGACCGGCGGCATTGTAGGTGTAACGGACGATCCCGTTAGGCATAGTCTCCGAGAGCAGACGACCTCCAGCATCGTAATCCCATTGCGCAGATCCACTTTGAGTATCGTCGATTCGAGTGAGCCTGTTAGCGGCGTCATACTGATAATTGACCTGCGAATCAGAGTATGTGACACCGGTTAGCCGGTTGATGACATCGTAAGAATAGGAACTCTGGCGACCTAAACGATCTACAGTCCCAGCGATTTGCCCCAGAGCGTTGTATGTAATTGTTGATATCTGGCCTAAAGGATTTCGAGTGCTGACTGGCCGATACAGGGAATCATAGGTGTAGGTTGTAGTATTCCCGCGTTTGTCAACCAGGGTCACCACTTTGCCGTTGGTGTTATAGGTGAAACGAGTAACGCCGCCGAGTGGGTCGGTAATGGTTTTCACCTGTCCGCGCTCATCGTAAGTGAACCGCGCGGTGCGTCCTTCTGGCGTGGTGATACCAAGAATTTTGCTCTTCGAATCATACTGACGACGCATAGTTCGCCCCAGCGGATCCGTCTGTTCAATCAAGCGGTTACGAGCGTCGTACTTTAAGCTCCAGACACGATTGAGGGGATCTGTAATGCTGGTCACATTTCCATTGTCATCATGGCCATATCGAGTAACAGCACCACTCGCATCGGTGCTTGTGAGCGCACGGTCCAAGGCATCGTATGTGGCGCTGGTGTGGCGACCTAAAGGATCGGTGCCTGAGAGCACACGGCCCATGATGTCGTACTCAACCGTTTGCCGATTGCCTAATGCGTCAACGATCGCGGTGGCATTTCCATATTGGTCATATTCAACCCGCGTAAGCTGGCCCAATGGATTCGTCACCGACAGCATCTGGCCGAATGAGTCAAACTCGGTCAGCGTGGTTTGGCCGAGCGCATCGGTGAAGGAAGAAAGATTACCGTGTGCGTCGTAGCCAAACGTAGTTACATGACCCAGGCGGTCGGTGATCTTAGTGATGTTGTTGTTTGCGTCGTATTCTGTCTTGATGGTATTGCCGTCGCGGTCGGTCTCGGACGTGCGGTTGCCACGACTGTCAAATTGCCTCGTCTCTTCCGCACAGCCACAAGAGCCGGTGACTGAAGTTGCGAGGTTCGTTGTGAGATCGCGCGTGTATTGTGTTGTTTGACCGAGCGAATCGGTAGCGCTGAGCACATATCCGGACGAGTTGAAGCGCTTGACCGTAACGCGACCAAGCACGTCCGTAATGGTCGTTTGAGTTACGACGCCACCCGATAAGAAATAGTCATACGTTTCAATCCCGCCATCGGCAAACTTCTGCGAAATGACCCGCCCGTTTGCATCGTAAGTGATTTGCTTGACCAAATTGCCGCGCGGATCTCTGATTGAAGCCAGACGCCCACCCGTCACATAGGCATAGCGCGTGACGTGTCCGAGCGGATCAGTGACAGTCGTCAGACCCGGATTTCCGGCGACGCCTGGTGTGCCTTCGTACGTGTAGCGCCAGATATGTCCCAGTGGATCTGTTGCAGTAGATATACGGCTGGCAAAATCGTAGGTCAGATCGATCGATCGGCCTACCGCATCAGTGATGCGCGTGAGATTGTTACCTGTATAAGTGAGTGTGGTGATATTTCCATTGCGGTCAACAATGGCAAGTAATCGACCGCTGGAGTTGAAGCGCATAACGGTCGCGTCAGAGCGACGATATTCCAGCGTGCCATCTGTCAGCTTGCGTACTACATCTCCCAACTGACCAATCGTTGCAGACGTAGTGAAGAGCAGCGCGCCACTCGAATCGGTGCCCGCGTAACTAAAAAGCCGCCCGCTACCTTCCTCGGGCATGACAACTCGACCTGAGCCACCCGACAGAAACGAACCAGTCAAACGAATGGCGTAATTGTGCGTAGTGCCTCGACCGAATGGACAAGAATCGCAGAGTTGGGCAAGGTCGCTAGTGAAAGTGCGAGTGAACTCGAGACCACCACGGGCACCCTGGAACATTATGTCAGTGGTCTTTTCAATCTTGATGCCGGTGGAATAATCGACCGGATTCCCGCCTTGATTCGAGTCGCCACAATCCTTCTTCTTATCCTTATCGCCACCGCCAGGATTGCCACCTGGTCCAGCATTGGGGAAGTGCCACGAGAAATCAGGCAAGCCATAGGGTCTTCCAGTCGCGGGATTGATCTCAGGCGAGATGGTCTTTCCATCCGTACTGACGCGTCCGGAGCCGTAGACGTACCACTGCACAGTGTCGTGATTGAAAGCGTAAAGATCGACACGAGTTCCGGGATCCATTCCCAAGGTATTTGGGTAAGTCACCGGCATCGGAATGTCGGATATCGCGCCGCCAGGTTGGCTGGTAAACACCATCGCCGTCTTGATGTTCGGAGGCAACGGCGCCGGCGTGCGATCGATCGCCAACGGTGTGATCGAAACACGTGTGACCGGCGAACCATCGCGGTTGCGCAGGTTGGCGCCGGCCGGAATCGTCATCTCCAATCCCGGCACGCGAGGATTACTCGCGACAGTGTTTTGCCCGGGCACTACTTCAACTTCGTACTGCGTATCGATCGGTGGCAGGTAGAAAGTGAACGGATTGACGTTCGCCACACCGGCAACAATGTTCGCCGGCTCGATGATGACCGGATAGGTCTTGTTCGGTGAGTTTGCTGTTCGACCATCGATCATCAACGGACGACTCGTTCCCGCGGTAATTCCTATTAACAGGAAAGAACCCGAGGCATCAGTCATCGCGGTTTTGCCATCAAGCGATGCGGTCGCACCGATGATCGGCTCTTTATCCGTGGACAGCACCCGGCCTGATAACGTCGTTTGACCTCCGGCCATCACGTTCAACGTGGCGCCGGCCGTTCGATCGAGATCGTTTCCGGCGACACTGGCAACGCCGTGGATCGTGAATGGATAACTGCCGGGCGAGATCGTGCCGCTGAGTTGAAGCGTAAGAGTTGAGCTGGCGCCTGCAGTGATCTGCTCCGGACCAAACGTCGCGGCGATGCCATCGGGCAGACCAGTGGCCGTCAAACTCGCGAGTTGGCTGAACGTGTTTTGCGCGCTCGTGACGTAAACGACGTAAGTGCCCGCCCCACCCTGCACCGCAGTTGTGGTTGAAGGCGCAACTGTTAACTGAAAATCCTGTTCGGTATCAACTGTGAATGGCGTGGCCGTCGACGCAGTTCCACCCACGGTCGAAAGCTCAATCAGACCGGTGAAGGCGCCGTTGGGAACGGTCACATGAACTTCGGTGGCGCTGGCGCTGTTAACGAGCGCCGGCACTCGTGTGCCGTTGTTACCCGCAAACGTGACGGAAGGATCGTTGGCGTCAACCTTGAGATTGGAGCCGGTCAGCGTTACCTGTGTGCCGGGTGTGCCACGCTTCGGATTGAAATCTGTGATAACGGGAGCAGGAAATTGATTGACGACAAAGTCGGTCGGAGCAGTGGTAGTGCCGCCTTCTGTTTCAACCGTTAATGGACCAGTCGCTGCGTCCGCGGGAACTACGACGGTGACCACTGTATGCGTAGCCTGCGTTACTGAGCCAAACGTTGTTCCGCCACCGATCTTAGTGAAACGAACGACGTTGCGTTCCGGCCCGCGCGCATCGAATCGTGCGCCGTGAATCTCGATTGTGTCACCCGCGCGTCCACTTGATGGAATGAGAGTGTGGATAATGGGAGGCAACAGCACGCGACGCAAAACCTGATTGCCGGTATCAGCGACAATGATCGCGCTCGAGTTCGAAATCGCGAGGCCTCGTGGCGTGAAGAAGCGTGCTACATCGCCCGTTCCATCCGTGAGGCCGCGAATACCGGTGCCCGCCAGAGTTGTGACAGCCTGGTTCGATCCGCTTGCGGCGAGGTTCGGATCGACCGCGCGAATCAGCGAGTTCACTGCATCGGCGACGATGATCTGTCCGTCGCTGTCGATCGCGATTCCGGATGGTTCAGCGAAACGAGCCTGAGCGGCAGAGCCGTCTTTGAAGCCACGCTCGGCGCCGGACACAGTGATCACCGTGCCGGAAACATCAAGACGTCGAATGCGATGGTTGCCGGAGTCCGCCAGGTAAACGTAGATATTCTGTCCTTCGACGGCGATGCCGACGAGTCCATCAAAACGCGCTCCGGGAGAATCGTTTGATCCGATCGAGCCATCACCAGCGACTGTGCTGACTGTTCCCGCGGCATCAATCTTTCGCACTGCGGAGTTACCGGTGTCAGCGATGTAAACATTGCCGTCACCGTCAACAGCAATCCCTTGAGGAGCATTGAAGCGCGCCTGGTTGCCGGCGCCGTTTTGCAAACCCGGCGTTCCATCGCCGGCCAACGTCGTTACCGTACCGTCACCAGCAATGCGACGTATGCGGTTGTTGGCTGTATCAGCAACGTAGACCAAACCGTTCGGGCCAACGGTGACGCCTTGCGGATTATTGAACATCGCCGCAGCACTTGCGCCGTCGGCGAAACCCGCGGTTCCGTTACCAGCCACAGTGGAGACCGTCCAAACGGTTGGCGCGTTTCCTGCTGACGGACGCGCCATGCGTATCCGTTGATTACCGGCATCTGCTATGTAGATCGTATCGTCTGGTCCAACAGCGATGCCGCTGAGTCGTTTGAAACGCGCGTCGGGTCCGTTTCCATCCGTGTAACCAGACGTGCCGGCGGCGCCGGCGATCGTCGTAACGTGTGTAGAAGAAGCACCGGGCGGTGTCGCGGCGTCTACCGTAAAACCGGCCGGCAAGCTAACTGTTTCATACGCTCCTCCAGTGAGAGGTGTAGATACCTCCGCCGTCCGTGGCTCGAGTGCCGCAGTAGGAGAAACCTCTACGGAAGCTGTCAGTGTTGTGGGATTAACAACGGTAACTGGACCGGATTCGCCGAAGCCGGCGCCGCCAACAGCCACTTCCCCACCGAGCGACAAGCGCGTTTGGTTGGTAAGCCAGTGTGTATTCGCACCCTGCACGGTGACAGTCAAAATCTGTCCTTGCGTAGTACGTGCCGGTGCGACGCTGACGAGCGTGGGCTGATTTGCCGGGCGCGTAGCGGTAACAGTGATGGTGAGATAAGAACCGGCAGCGCTCGTGAGCTTGACTTCAAGAGTGTTGGTTGCAGTCAGTGTTACTGACTTCGTTAACGACGAAACATTCTGATTAAAATCGCCCGGTGTATAAAGATCCGTTCCATTGAGTTTGATAGTGGCGCTGGAAACTCGATTCGAACCTTCCGGGGCGCCGTTCTGGACCAAGATATTGAAGGGCGCAGTCGCGTCAGCCGGTAATGAAAAAGTCTGGACCACATTCACAGGCTGGCCGGTGAGGCGAGTAAATCTTTGTGGACCATAAACATTAAACGTTTCCGTAGCCTGGGCTGATGAGGACGACTCAGTAGTTACCGGAGCTTTTGGTTTTGGACCAGCAGCGGATGCGGCCTGCGTTCTAAACGGGAGGACCATTGACCAGGTCAACGCAAGAATCAACAGCCCCGCGATCGCAGCCCGAGAACCAATCGCTGAGGAGAGTGGGAACTGGGAGCAAATACGTCTGGCTGATTCAAGAAGCTGTTGAAGGATGCTGGTCTTCATCTGTCAACCTCATTCCTCGATTTACAAACAAAGTGCGCTCGTTGTTGTCCGGCGTTCGGCAGCCAAAGTGCTGGTTGGTCTGCCGAACGCCACCATGAAGGAGAAGCCAAACGTCTCAATCGGTTCGCTTGACGCGTTTACCTGACTCAGTGACGTAAATCAGTTCCGACGCGCCACCGAAAGTAGCCGCGACTTCGATCTGTCGTACACGTTCACCGTTGATGAAGATCGGATCCAGCTTCGCGAGTGTCAGATCGATTACCGCTGAGGCGCTCACCACGCTGATGCCGCCGGGCAGGGTGACACTGGCGGACGCAGTCGAAGCAGACTCAGTACCTGCGAGTCCGGTGCTCGAGACCGTCGTTTTTGCTCCTCGCGATGGTGTTACGGATACCTGGACAATCGTGCCGAGTGGCAGATTCGAAGCCTCGAGTGCGACCGTCATCGGGTTTGTCGTCGCCGAAGGCACAATCACGTCGGGAACACCCTGCAGCGAACCGAAGGGAGTTGAAGGCGCAGCCACGCCTCCAACCGACGCGATCCGAAGCGAAGGTGAATTTGGTGACGTGATCGGATGAGGAAATGCGAAGCTGATGATGTTCGCGGGACTCGATGATCCAGTGAAGTTGCTGTAGTCGTAAGCTTCGATCCGTATGTAGCCCTGACCACCTGTGCCACCGCCAAAGCTCGTGTTGGCGCCACCACCTGCTCCACCAGTAACATTCAAGTTGCCCGCTCCGCCGATCGTATTGGCGATAAGGCGAATCGCACCGCCCGAACCACCACCACCGCCGGCATTGCCTGAAGCAGCATTGCCACCCCTGGAGGTGATGGATCCGGTGATCGTAATGGTTCCGGAACTGGCGATAAGAATTGCGCCGCCACCGCCGCCGGCTGCTCCGCCGCGGTTGTTGTTGATAGCGCCACCACCTCCGCCACCGGATCCGCCAATCAGGGGAATTATGGTTACGGTGCCGAAGCGCAGCCCAGCCTGCCCTCCGTTCGTGCCTCCACCGCCCGGAGTTCCATTCGTTCCAAAACCTCCACCGCCGCCACCGCCGGGCAAGCTGATCGTCGTGCTGCCGATGCCTCCCCCACCGGAGCCTGGTCCATCTCCCGGAACTCCAGTGAACGATTGGTCGAAGCCGTAACCGCCGGCGCCGCCACCGAACCCGCCTGGCCCACCAGCGCCACCAAAGCCATTCGCGTTTCCAGGCTTACCGTCCATGTTGATCGAGCCGGCGATTGTAACGTCGCCGCTCGCCAGTATCGTCAGCGGCTTGTTGGTTAGGTTGCGCGAAAAAGTAATGGTTACGGTGCTGGGAATGTTGACCGTGGTGAAATTGAAGACGCCGCTGTCAGGCACCACGATCGTCTGACTCGTGGCCGGCGAGAATGCACCGTCGGCGCCTGTCGAACCACTGCTAAAAGTGTTCTGCGCGCGAACGTTGACTGCCGCGGCGAGGAAACAGAGAGCGCCCAGCAGCGCCCACCGTTTGATGGTTATGAGATGTTGCCCAAAGGCATCACCAGTTTTCGCAGACATTGCTTCTTCTCCTTCATTGGTGATTGATGACAGGTAAACTCAATTGCTCATAGACCACGTCACTGTTTTGCACAAAAATCAGAAAAGATGCCACGGGCTTGTCCCGTGGAGTTTTACGCTCGTCGCTACACCGAAGATCTCAAGTCGCGGTCTGGATGCCACGGCCTTGGGCCGTAGCTGCACACATGAGACTCCACGGGACAAGCCCGTGGTATCTTGGATTTTTGTGCATCACTGCACGTTAATCTTGTTCACCACCACGTCCACGCCTATCGAATCGCCCGCAGGAGTGGCGACGATGACGAGGCGGCTGCCCACAGCCGAACCGGCGCTCACGGTGATCGTCGCCGTAAGCGATGAACCGTCCGCACTGACGCTGATGTTTGACACGGTGATACTCGTATCGATCGAACCGGACGCCGTAATGAACCTCAGCGCGGTTGCGCCAGTCAGGCCATTGCCATTAACGGTCACGCTGGTGCTCGTACCGCGAGTCAAATTGCCAGGCGATATGCTTTGAATGTATGGACCTTGTGTGGCTGAAACCGCGGTCGAGAAATTCCACGTGAAGAGATCGTTGAACTGAACCGCAACCGGAGCGGCAAACGCGGCCGCTTCTGTTGTGGTACCGCGTTGCACAGCTACCGGCGCCGCGAAGGCTGCTCGTGGATCCGACAAACCAAATTGAACTGCGACGGGCTTGGCCAAAGCCGATTGCTGAGCGCCCGAGGCGCCGTACTGGACCGCGACCGGTTGCGCCAACGCCGACACGTTTATGTTTACACCTCGCTGGACGCTGACCGCTGCCGCGAATACTGACTGGATATCTGCCGGATCGTTGACGGTAACGTGCGCTTCGCCGAAGCGCGTGTTGTCAGCCACACTAACGGCCCTGATCGTGAGCGAAGAAAATCGCGTGTTGGGTGCGGTGTAGAGCCCGGTGGTGGAGATCGTGCCGACGCTCGCGTTGCCGCCCACAACGCCCTCAACACTCCATTCAACCGTTTGGTCCAGCGTTACCGGCAGCACCTCAGCCGTAAACTGCACAGTCTGGCCAAACTTCACACTCGCACTCGCCGGCGTGATGCGCAGTCCAGAGATCGTAAACGGAATTGCAGTAGCGACTGAGCCAGTGGGAGTAGTGATCGTAACCGGACCGGTCGTTGCGCCTGGCGGCACGATGGCTACAACTTTCGAAGGCGTGACGCTGACGATCGTCGCCGAAGCGCCATTGAAAGAAACGTCGTTGACGCCGCCACCAAAACCGATGCCGATAAACGTTACGACGTCCGCCGGCAAACCTTCATGCGGTGAGAAGTCGAATATGGCGAGCGCTGTCGCCGGAAACCGCCGAATCGCGGTGATGTTACCGGCAGCGTCGTATTCATAAACCACCGCGTCGCCTGCCGGAGAGATCACGACGTGCAGCCGGCCGTTGGCGTCGTACACATAAGTCGTTGTGTTACCTTGCTGGGCAGTCGCAGACAACAACGATGCGCTGAAGAGCACCGCCAGCACGAAGATTGGAAAACCTCGGAGGATTCTTTTTCTCACGATAGATTCCGCCTCTCGATGTTGTCTTCCGTTAAAGAAGGATCGAGGAACGCGATTCGGGTTTACTTGTCAGGAGCGGCAAAGAGCCCGCTCAAGACTGGACGCGGCGGCGAGTCGCCATCATGCGTGTGGGCCAAAATGCGTTCATCCGCCCACTGTGGATGAGCAGCGAAAAAACGAGCCGCGATCGTGCTTGCCATCGGATCGTCTCGCCACTGCAAAAAGAGACTCCGGGCATAATCTGCTTTCTCAGTTTGTCCCTCACTCTGATAGATGGGCGAGAGAAACTGATAGGCACCGAAGTCCGTTGGATCGACAGCTATGATTGCCTCAAACGCAGTGCGTGCTTCTGCGATACGGCCTAGTCCATAGAGTGTTTGGCCCAACAGCCGCGCCACCTCGCGATCGCGTGGATACTCCTGCGCCAGCTTCGCGAGCTCAACAGCGGCCTGGAGTGACTTGCCCTGACTTCGCAACAACAAGGCGTGAACGTATCTTGTGCGTGCGTTGGCTGGATCAAGCTTGAGCGCCGCGTCCAGAAGCTCTACAGCCTTGCCGAGTTGATTGCGTTCAAGGCCAAAACGCTCCGTCTTCATTTCCGCAATCGCCGCACTAACAAGCGGGTTTGGGTCGGACGGGTTTAGTTCGCCGGCACGACGAAACGCCTCTGCCGCCGGCCCGTACTGCGCTTGCTCCAGCAACGCAATGCCGTAGTCGTTCCAGCGTCGTGCTTGCGTCTCTCCGATCGAACGATCTTTCTTTCCCGGCTCATTTTTCGCGGCTGACGCTTTGACTGAAGCTGGAAGAATCTTTACTTCGTCTGCAGCCATGCGAACGATCGGCAACGTCAACTTTTTGCCCTGACGCTTCAAAACATAATTCGTGTATTCCTGTGTGAAGCGACGATAGTTCACCGTGACTTTGAGTGTGATCGGGCGCGAAGCCTCCTGCGGCACGCGGAACCGGAAACGGGCAATGTCGGAACGGCCGGCGGGAATCGCGTTGTTATAACCAACCACGTTGGTGAGCCAGATTTGGTGGCGTGTAATCGGCCTTGATTCTTCATCCAGCAGAATCGCTTTATAGACGTGCGCGCTGTCGTCAAGCATTCCGTCCGGCTTGATGAAGCCGCTGCGCATGAGTGTCCGGCCCTGATCGTCGACGGCTTCAAATGCGACCCAGATCTCGTAAAGATCGCGCACTTCGGGCGCGAATGAGTGAGCCGCCTTGCGATTGGCAACGACAACTTCCGCCGTGATCTCCTCGCCTGGTCTAAGTGCGAGTTGGCGGCCGGTTGTTACCTCTGGAATTGTTTCGCCCGTCGACTCGCGCTTGAGCGCGAATATGTCGGCACTGATCACTTGCGAGCTGAGAAACTCTTCAATTCGCTGCACTTGTTTCGTTTGGCCATAAAAGAGCGGAGCCGCGGTGTTCGCGCCCAACCATTGATGCGACGCAATCACACCCTGCTTCGCAGCGCGATCGTTGAGACTCTCGATCTTCGGCATGTGGCAGCCACGGCAATCCAGACGCTGTTCAGATCGATGGTAGGGAGACACGGCTTCGAGTGAAGCACCTGATTGTTGCCATTCATCGTAGGCCGAGAACCCGCGAATATGTTTGTAGCCATTGAGTTCCGGAGGAGCATCGACCTTGTGACACGTGGCGCAGAATTCGGGCTGTCGCAGCAGTGGGCGCATAACGGCGCGCTTGTGACCGGGAATATCCGCGAGAATTTGTTCGTCGGTAAAGTTCCCGAAGATGGGCGTGCCATCTTCTTTGGCAAGCAACGCCGGTTGGCGAATCGTGAAACTTCCAGTGCCGTTCAGGCGCGCTTCAACAATGGAATGGCAGACAGTACAGGTAACGCCTTCGTCATCAAGCGGAGTGAATGGCGCTTGTTGCCGCGGGCGGTCTTTGCTGAGTGCACCGGAAAACAGCGCTACCGGCGTATGACAGCTTTCGCAATGACGCGTGAACTCAATGCCTCGTGTGCGCAGCAGGATGTCAGCGCTTTCGCGATAGAAAGGCTCACGCGCCGCATTGCGATGCAGGGATTCGGACCAGGCTGCGTGGGTGTCCTGATGACAACCGACACAGCGTTTGGCGGAGAAGAATTGCTCGACTGGAATCAGTTTGCCACTTTCAGTCCTGGCATTCGACGGACCGAACAACTCTTTTGGCGGTGAAGGAATGGGACGTCTCTTCGGACTATCACCCGAGGCGCTGCTCATCCACGCCGCTAAGAAAAACACCGCGAGAAACGGAAGGATAAAGCGAGCCACTGAGTCGGGGCGCCGGGTCATATAAATGGAAGCACCGGGTCGATGGACCAGGCCATCAACTGGTAAAGAAAAATAAACTATGGTTTGAGGTTAACGGATGTTGAGGTTCTTCTCTTAGAAAAGCGTGGGAGAAAAACTCCACTTGCGCCAGAACGGCGCGGACCGTAACACGTAAGAAGAAACCGTGTCAAGTTTTTTAAAAATCAGTTTTTAAAAATCTGATCCTACGAGTGGTCTTCGGATCTATTTTCCAAGCGTGCGCACGTACAACACGAGCGAAGCGATCTGATCTTCAGTGAACTTTTCACCGAAAGCGGGCATCTGGCCCCGACCGTGCTTGATGGAATTTACAAGTCGTTTGTCGTTTACTCGTTGCTCCCACTCCGGATCAGTGAGGTTAGTGGCGCCGACAATCTGGCCGTAGTTACTTCCAGCGCCATCCTGACCGTGGCACTTAACGCATTTTTGTTTGAATAGTCGTTTCGCTTCTTTGGTTTTGGCCGCGGGCAGTTTGTTCTGCGACGCAACGTAACCAACGCACAGGACCAGGACCAACGGCAGAATGATTAGATAGAATAATTTGAGATTCATCGCGACAAGGATGCAAAACATACCAAAGAAGCCCATTGATGCTAAAGGATTTCTTTGCGCGTTTGCGCCTTTGCGGGAGAAAATGCTTTTAGATGAACACCTTTCGCATCGCACTCGCAAACATTCGCTTTCCTGCCACTCGTGAAGAGTCAGTCACTTTGGTCGAACAGGCAATCACCGAAGCGGCGCGCGGTGGCGCGGAGATCGTTTGTTTTCCGGAATGCTTCGTGCCCGGCTACAGAGCAGTCAACAAACACGTGGCGCCGCCGGATACAGCGTTCCTCGAACGCGCATGGTCCACAATCGCGGCGGCCGCCGCGAACGCGAACCTGACCGTGATTCTCGGAACTGAACGCATCGTGGGTGAAGGAGTCGTGCCGACCGTGCTCGTGATAAACCGAGACGGCGCCGTCGCGGGCTTTCAAGACAAAGTTCAACTCGATCCATCCGAAGACACGATCTACGTGCCTGGTTCGGGAAGACGAGTTTTCGAGAGCGGCAGACTCAAGTTTGGCGTGGCGATCTGTCACGAGGGATGGCGCTATCCGGAAACTGTGCGCTACGCGGCTAGTCGCGGGGCACAGGTCGTCTTCCATCCCCATTTTCACGAAGCAGAACCCGGCAGTTACAGACCATCGACCTTCGCCGATCCGGCAAACACGTTTCACGAGAAGGCCGTGCTCTGTCGTGCTGCTGAGAACACCTGCTACTTCGCAACCATAAACTATGCCGGCGCTGGTTCGCCCACCACCTCCGCGGTGGTCCAACCCGACGGCACGTTGCTCTGCTATCAACCTTACGGAGAAGAAGGACTGCTGTTTGCCGATCTCGATCTTCCCGCAGCGACCGGACTGCTCGCGGCGCGCTACAAGCCTGTTTAGATCACCGCTTGTTGTACAGATCCATCACCCACTTTGGCGGATCAGGATCCGCCGAGAAATCCAGGTTCAGGCCTTTGCTCTTCGCCCAGCGAAACAGCCACGTCGGACCGGATTGAGTTACAAAGGTATCTTTTGTTTGGTAAGAAGGATCGGACATTACCTGATCGAGGCTGACAAATTTATAACCTCGCGCTTCGAACCGCTGGAGCATTTCGTCGAGCGCATCCGCATTGATGTCGTTGGAGTGAATCAGCAACGTCTGCGGGATTTCGCGACCGAAAATCTGTGGCGAGATCTTCTCTGCAAACTCCGTCGCCGCGATGGTGAAGTCGAGATATGCCTCACGCAAACGCTTCGCGAGCGCCTTGTCACCTCTTTGCACCGCGAGCGCGTAACCGACGTTAAAAATAAAATCGGAATTCTCGATTGTGTGTGGCGTAACTTTGTACCCACGCGCTGATAGAAACTGCTCGATCGCTTCCTTCTTCTCACGCGTGTCGCCGGTGTGCGTCATCGGATGCCGAAAGTAGCGTTGATAAGGCTCGCGTGAGCGCATTAACTGCCGCGTCACGACTTCGCCTTTCACGATCTCCTCTTGAAATTGTTCGACTGTAAGTTGGTTGAATGAGCGATGCGAATAAGTGTGGTTTCCCAGGATCATGCCGGCATCAACCCATTGACGTAGCAGAGCGATACGCGCCTCACGCTCGCCTGAATCCAAATGGCCCTCGACTACGAATGCGACTGCGGAAACTTTGTGCTTCTTGAGTACGCTTAAAATCTTCGCCGTTGCGGCCCGAGCATTTTTGAGATATGGACCATCGGCAATGTTCACGTAAGGCAGATCGTCGATGGTTACGACCATCGTGCGCGGGGGCGTCTGTCCGTGTACACAGCTAAACAGGCCAATCAGCAGAACTATCAGCAGTGTGTGTTTCATCATCATCTCTGCGAGGTATCAAAGACGGCCTGGTCGTACCGCCAGAGCTGTTCGAAGAAGTCGCGCGCGCGCGGTGCCGCGTCTTTCACTTGCTCAACGATCTCGGCAATGCTGCGACGGCCGTCGATTGCGTCAAACATCTGTTTCTCCTGCGGATCGACGATGAGAAACAGATCGTTGAAGAGGTGAGTTTGGTTCACTAAGACGCCTGCGGAGCCCGGAGGAAGCCGCTCCTGCACGCAGGTGGTAAAGGGCAAACGGACCGGCACGTAACGCAAGTAGTGATCTTCATCGAAGCGAACCTTCGCGTCGCCGTCGTTGCGATGGACCACGAAGCTGTGATTTGCCATCAAGCCGCGCCACAGCTCCATCTCGATGTACTGCTCGCGCTCAGGCAGTGCCGCCAGACGACTTCCATGTGGCGTGTGCGCGATGATTCCGCACTGAGGTAAATAAGGCGCCTGCCAGTACCACCGTCCGAACGTTAAATCATTGCGCTTGATGAACTCGAATAACTGTGACACCGAATACGAACGGTCGCGCGGATTCAGCAACGCATCAGCCAGTGCGTCGCCGTTCAAAAAATCCCTGGAACCACCCTGCGAAGCCGGCAATGGATGAAGGGGCGGCAGTCTCTTCAGCACTGCGACGAGATCGTTTATCTCTTGTTGCGATGCGCCGATGCCGAGACGACGACAGTAGTCCTGAAGCATGTAAACGCCGGCGCGACCGTACGGCGCGTAGACCATCAGGTACATCGCGCCGTCAGGCTTCAACACGGAGCGCAGAGCACGCAGTCCGGCGTCAGGATCGGCGAGATGGTGCAACACGCCGGTGCAAATGATCTGATCGAAACGCTGGTCCAACTCGTTAACGTTCTCAATCTGCACCTGCCGAGTTTCGAGATTTGTTAAGTTGTACTGCTGCTTGAGCCGCTGGGTGTGTTCGAGACTCGTCACGCTGACATCGATACCAACCACGCGCGCGGCGGGATGGCAGAGCGCATACTTTGCGGATTGCCACGTTCCGCAGCCGGCCACGAGGACGTCGAGATCGGCGCGGTACTGCTTGTTGGGCCAGAGCAGATGAAATTCGGCGCGCGCGAGATTCTTGTCCTGATACATCTCGCGAGCGCGGTCGAGGTTTTCTACCGGAGGTGGATACGGGTGGCTCGTGTAGAACTCGCAGATCGGATCGGCGCTGACGTTTGCTTTCGGAGTCATAAGTCTGGGTTTTAGAATCTGTGGATTAAGACGAAATTCCGAATCGCGAGAATAACTCGCGGCGTCCGGCGTTCGTCAATTGGATCGCGCGACTGTCGAGATCGCGTGTGACCCATTTTCTTTTCAGCGCAGCGTGCAACAACGCTGAACCCAAGGCGCCGCCGATATGCGGACGTCTTTCACTCCAATCAAGACACGCATACGCAAAGCGCCGGCGTAACTTCCGCATCTCTTCAACGTCCACGCCGAGGCCTTCAAGCGCCTTCACACCCTCCGGCGTCAGATCGTAAGCATCATCTGCCTCGCTCGACGCGCGCGACAGCCATTTGAGCTCCTTAAACCGATCGTGCAAAGAAACTCCTAAATGCCCGGCGAGGTGATCGTAACAGACTCGCGCGGCGCGCAAACGTGTCGGCGTGTGTGGAACAAACTTCCGGCGCGGCTGGTCCACAAGCACGCTCAAACCCTCGAGCACTCTCGCGACTTTCGGGCCGTCGAGGCTGTAGAATCTGTGCTTTCCCTGCGTGATCACTTTAACCAGACGCTCTGCTTTCAAACGGTTGAGATGTGCGCTCGCAGTTGAAGTCGAGACATCAGCCACGACCGCCAACTCAGTGCTCGTACGCGCGTGCCCGTCCATCAAACAAAACAACATCCGCGCGCGCGCCGGCTCCCCAATCGCCCCCGCAACCCGCGCCACCGCCACTTCATCCGATTGCTCTACATTCACGTTTCGATGATAAGCGAATCGTCGCTGCACGACAAGTGCCGTCAACTTATGCGAAGGTATCAGCAACTTACGCCGAAGGCGTCTCATAACTTACGCCGAAGGCGTTCGCTAATTTCAGCCCAGGGTTCGAGCGCAGCGAGAACCCTGGGGAACCATAAAAACAAAGCGCGAACAACCCTGAAAAGGGTTTGTTTCGTGGCGAACCCTTTTCAGGGTTGGATGCGTAGGTTGTGTGATTGAACCCAGGGTTGTCGCTACGCTCCAACTCTGGGCTAAAATTAGCCAACGCCTTCGGCGTATTTGTTTAGGGTTCTCCGCTGGAGAATCTCGCGATGGCGCAAAGCAAACGTATCATTCTCCGTGAAGAACGAAACTTCGTGCAGGTAGTTGAGGAAACTTTCGCACTGCCACCGGAAAGATGAGGAGAGATTCGCATGTTGACCCAGGCTGAAACCGCCGCTGCTTTCGCTGAACTCCACCAACGCGCCGGAACGTTCATTATTCCCAACCCGTGGGATGTCGGCAGTGCTGTCCTGTTGGCCCACGCCGGATTCGAAGCACTGGCGACGAGCAGTGCCGGCTATGCATTCTCCATCGGTAAATCAGATGGGGAAGTAGGTCGCGATCAGACACTCGCGCACGCCGCGGAAGTGGTTGCAGCCACTGGTCTGCCTGTCAGTATCGATCTTGAGAACGGTTTCGGTGATGCTCCGGAAAACGCCGCGGAAACTATCCGCTTAGCAGCGGGTACAGGCGCGGTCGGCGGCTCGATCGAAGACAGAACGAGGCGCCCAGACGAACCGATCTACGATCGCGCACTCGCAGCGGAGCGAATCAGAGCCGCGGCCGAAGTGGTCCGTAGCCTGCCGTTTCCATTCATGTTGACGGCGCGCGCGGAAAATTACCTCGCCGGCAAGCCTGACCTCAAAGATACGATCGAACGTTTGCAGACGTATCAGGAAGCCGGTGCCAATGTGCTTTACGCGCCCGGTCTGACGAGACGAGACGAGATCGCAACGCTCGTGAGATCTGTCGATCGCCCGGTGAACGTGTTGATGGGGATCAAAGGCGTGCAACTAACGCTTGCCGATCTCTCGGCGATGGGCGTGAAGCGCATCAGCGTAGGCAGCACGCTCGCTCGCTGCGCGCTCGGCGCATTTCTGCGCGCTGCGGACGAAATGAAGGAACACGGTACGTTTGGGTTTATCGAGGACGCTGCAGACTCGCGAATGGTCAATTCGATTTTCGCTTCCTGGCCCTCTCAATAATCAATAACTCTCTGTGTCAAAAATGTAGAGAGTTCGTTGTTCTCTTTACATCATTCAAACAAGTGTTTTAAATTTTCGTTTGAATGCCACGACAACAGCGGACCTCTGTGGCCAGCGAACGGACCCGGGAGCGGCTAATCGACGCTGCCGGAGAAATGTTCGCTGAGCTCGGTTTCCATCACACCACTGTCAGAGAAATCTGCAATCGAGCAGGCGCAAATATTGCCGCCGTCAACTACCACTTCAGAGACAAGACAGGTCTCTACACCGAAGTAGTCAGGCAATCCATGCGCGCGGCTAAGCTCGAGGCCGTGCGCGCGGCATTCGACCAACACGCGCCACCGGAAGAGATCCTCCGCACTGTTATAAAAACGCGACTCGAAAGCCTGCGCGGTTTGGACCTCGGCGACTGGCACTTCCGCATCTTTGCGCACGAGCTCGCGAAACCAACTCCCGCCATGAATGTCGTAGTAAACGAGGCCATTCGGCCTCTCTATCTACGGATGTGCAAATTGATCGCCGTCATCGTGGCACTACCACCGGACCATCAGAAAACACGTCTCTGCGCCCACAGCATTATCGGCCAAATACTGTTTTATGCATTTGCGGCGCCGGTAATCAGTCGTCTTGGTCCGGAAATGAGAATGACCCGGTCCCAGGTCGATCTGATTGCAAACCACATCACCGACTTTTCACTCGCGTATCTCCGCAACATGAAATCATCGAGGGGACGGAAAAATAATGGAAGACCAAAAGCCTAAACCGACTGAAACCGCTTCCGCGCCCAAACCACGCCGTTCCCGATTTCGTCAGTGGCTTCCCGGACTTCTGTTTCTCGCAATTTTAGCGGGCGCAATCTATCTGGTCTGGCGGATCTTTTTTGCGAGCACTGGCCCGCCGCAAAACGTCATCACGTTGAGCGGTCGAATCGAAGGTGATGTTTCCACGGTGGCCGCAAAGCTCAGTGGACGAATACTCGAAGTGCGAGTGCGCGAAGGGGACACAGTCAATGCCGGCGATGTGATAGCAGTGCTCGACGACGAACAGATCCGGGCGCGTGAATCACAGGCGCAGGCGGCAGTCTCCGACGCCGAGGCAAAGGCCGAAGCCGCAAGAGCTCAGATAGCGGTATTGCAGGAGCAACTGAGGCAGAGTGAGTTGCTCACCGAGCAGGCACGAACCGACGCACAAGGCCGAGTGCGACAGGCTGAAAGCGAAGTCGTCGCGGCTGAAGCTGAACTTGCGAAACAGGAAGCAGCGTATCGAATCGCCGCCTTCGACAGAGAGGCTTACACACGCCTGGCAGCGACTGGCGCAGTGTCTGAACGCAAAGGCAAAGAAGCAACCTCTACTGCCGAACAACAAACAGCGGCAGTTGCTGCTGCGCGAAAGAGAGTGGACTCAGCACATGGAGCGTTGTTGATAGCAAAGGCAAGTTTGACCAATCCGAGTATTCGCGCCAGCCAGGCAGGCGCTAACCGGAGGCAGATTGCAGCACAACAAAAAGATGTAGCGAGTGCGAACGCCAAACTCGAACAGGCGCGCGCTCAATTGACCGAAGCCCAGGCGAATCGCAAAGACCTGAACATCATCGCGCCATTCACCGGCACGATCGCCACTCGCACTGCCGAGCCGGGTGAAGTCGTGGCCGCGGGAACTGCCATCGTCACGATGTTGGACTTGAGCAAGGTTTACCTCCGCGGCTTTGTGCCTGAAGGTGACATTGGCAAGGTGAAGCTCGATCAACCGGCGCGCGTTTATCTCGATTCAAGTCCTAATCAACCGATCGATGCTTACGTTTCGCGAATCGATCCGGAAGCTACGTTTACTCCGGAGAATACTTACTTTCGTGATGAGCGAGTGAAGCAAGTTGTCGGTGTGAAGCTGCAGCTAAAGGCAGGCGTGGGTTTCGCGAAGCCCGGCATGCCGGCTGACGGAGAGATACTGGTCCAGGGAAATCAGTGGCCACCGAGAAAGAAATAACTCTGCGGCCCTCTGCGTAATCTCTGCGTTCTCTGCGATTAAAACGCTCCTTAAACGCAGAGGACGCAGAGACTTCGCAGAGGGCCGCAGAGAAAGACACGTTATGCAAGACTCAGACGCGATTGTGGTTGAAGGACTGCACAAGTCGTATGGACCAACGCAAGCGGTGCGTGGCATCAGCTTCACCGTACATCGAGGCGAGATCTTCGGCATGATTGGACCAGACGGCGCCGGCAAGACGACGACATTCCAGATTCTCGCAGGCGTCATGGAAGCTACCAGCGGAACTGCCACAATCTTCGACCAACCTGCGCGCAGCATGCGCTCGCAGACAGGTTATTTAACTCAATCATTCAGCCTGTATCCCGACCTCAGTGTCAAAGAAAACATTCGCTACATCGGAGACTTGCGGCGTGTGCCCGCCCAGGAGATCGAGGAGCGTGGTCGACGTTATCTCGAAATGTTCGACATGGATCGTTTCGCCGATCGTCTGGCTGGACAACTCAGCGGCGGTATGAAGCAGAAGCTCGCTCTCGCTTGCGCTCTTGTACCTCAGCCGCGTGTGCTGTTACTTGATGAACCTACGACGGGCGTGGATCCGGTTTCGCGCAGAGAATTCTGGGACGCACTCGCACATCTGTCAGCCGATGGCTTGACCATTCTCGTTGCCACACCTTACCTCGATGAAGCCGAACGCTGCCACACAGTCGCACTCACACACGAAGGCCGGATTCAGTTGATCGGACCACCCGATCAATTGCGCAAAACCCAACAAGCCAAACGTTTGGAGCTCACCACCTCCAACATTCAAAAGGCCGAAGATCTCTTCGTTAACATTTCTGGTCTGGATCGAGACATTCTCGACGTTCAGCGATTTGGCGACCGGCTCGATCTACTCGCACGAGAACCAGACAAAGCCAAACGGATCGTGGAGCAGGAGCTGAGTAAGGCCCAGATTAAATTTGACGAAATCCGCGTTGATGAACCTACGCTCGAGAATACGTTTGTAGCAACACTGCGAAGTTTGGGTCAGGAGCCGCACGCTTTCGCATTTCCGCGCCGTCACGATCACTCAAACCTTCGAGGCCAAACTGCGATTGGCGCGACCGACCTGATCAAAATGTTCGGTGCCTTCAAGGCCGTCAACAACGTCAATCTCGAAATCAAGTACGGCGAAGTTTACGGACTTCTCGGGGCTAACGGCGCGGGCAAGACCACCACGATCAAAATGCTCTGCGGCCTGCTCGAGCCAACGCACGGTCAAATACGTTTGGCGGGAGAAAGCGGAAGCGTCAGATCTGCCGGCGTGCGACTTCGCATCGGCTACATGTCGCAGAAGTTTTCTCTCTACGACGATCTTTCAATCAAAGAGAACCTCAACTTCTTTGCCGGTGTGTATGGCGTTCCCGACGATGAGCGCGAAGAGAAATTGAGATGGGTGCTTTCATTTTCCGGTCTCGAAGGGAGAGAGAACCAGATTACCGGCAGCTTGCCGGGCGGCTGGAAGCAACGTGTTGCTTTCGGAGCCGCCATCATGCATGAACCGACAGTTCTCTTTCTCGACGAACCGACTTCCGGCGTCGATCCACTGGCCCGTCGCGCCTTCTGGTCCATGATCAATGAGCTTGCGGATGCAGGGGCGGCAATTCTCGTCACCACGCACTACCTGGAAGAGTCGGAGCAGTGCAACCGGCTGGGAATGATGGTGGCGGGTGAACTGGTGGCTGAGGGCAGGCCCAGTCAAATCAAAGCCGAACAAAAGGATCGCTTGATCGAGTTTGTGGTGGACCAGCCGCAACAGGCGAGCGATCTGTTGAAGAAAGAGTTAGACAGTTGGCGCGTTTCTCTTTTTGGAGATCGGCTGCACGTAATCACGGACGATCGTAATAACGAACAAGCAATCAGGCAGAAGCTCGAAGCCGGCGGCATCAAGGTTGTGAGTGCCCGCGAAGCTCGCTTCTCGATGGAAGACGTGTTCATCAGCGTAGTGGCACAAGCGCAAAAACGCGGGATGGCGGCTACTCCGTAACAACATGCGACGTATCGTTGCCCAGACTCGTAAGGAACTGACGCAGATCGTTCGCGATTGGCGCACGTTGGTGCTCGCGTTAATACTGCCGGTGATTCTTCTCGTATTGCTGGGCAACGCGATTTCTCTTTCGGTTACCGATCTTCCGATCGTGATCCAGGACCTCGACGATTCGCCTGCTTCAAGAGAATTGGCTGATGCTTTTCGATCGTCGCTGACGTTCCGCGTCATTTCCTGGCCCACAAACAAACAGCCGTACGAGGCCCTGACCACGAGCACAGCGCGCGCAGCGCTGATCATTCCGAGTCGCTTCGAGCGCAACCTGCAACGAGGCGTCGACGCTCCGGTCCAGATCATTGTCGACGCTTCGGACGCAAACACCGCCAGATTGATAGCTGGTGACGCGAATCAGATCGTCGCCTCACACAACAAACAGACCGCTGCGCTCAAAATTCAACAACCCGTTCAGGCAGCAATTCGTCTCTGGTACAACCCGGGCCGGTCGTCGAAGCGGTTTTATGGTCCAGGTATTTTTGTGCTGGCACTATCCATCTTCCCGCCGCTACTGGCCGCGCTTGCGATGTCTAAAGAAGAAGATCAAAAAACCATCCTGCAAGTCTACGTTTCAAATATTCACGCGTCAGAGTTCCTGCTCGGAAAAGTGCTGGCATTCATGACCGTCGCATTGGCCGAAACGCTGGTCATGATGGTGCTGTTGGTCACCTATTTTGGTTTGAGCTTTGCCGGCGACCCGACTCCGTTTTTTGTGGCGACCATTCTTTATGCGTTTTGTGTCGCCAGTTTCGGCACCATGATCGGAGCAAACATTCCCAACCAGGCGGCGGCAATGCAGGCCGTGGCGCTCGGCGGCTTTCTGCTGGTGTTTCTGCTTTCCGGATTGATTTTCCCGATTGAAAACATACCGGGTTCATTGCGTTGGCTCTCAGATTTCATCTGGGGTCGTTATTACATCGAGATTGTCAGAGATGCTTTTCTGCAAGGCGGCGGGTGGCCGGCAGTTTGGGCCAAGACGCTGATCATCGGCGTGATTGGTGGTTTGTTTTTCGCGCTTGCCTGGGTGGGCAAACGCAGAATGCAGGTGAAAGCGTAAAGTGATCGGGCGCATCTTCAAAAGACTTTCGGGCTCGCGCATCAGCGCACTCTTCCGCAAGGAGCTGAACCAGATTCGTCGCGATCGCCGGCTTGCGCTTTCGCTGCTTGTGCCGCCGGTGCTGCAATTGATTCTGTTCGGATTCGCTCTCAGCGCGCGCGTAGAAAACGTTCCGCTCGGCGTGGTTGATGACAGCAAATCGAAAGAGAGTCGCGACTTGATTGCAGCCTTGACGGAGAGCAAGAGTTTTCAGTCGGCTGGTTACTTCTTTTCGATCGAGCAACTGACCGAGGCGATCAGTAACGGAACGTTGACTGCGGGAGTTGTGATTCCGACTGACTTCGCTCGCGATCTACAGCGTGGCCGCCCGACCACCGTTCAATTTCTCCTGAATGCGACCAACTCGAACTCAGCGGCGATCAGCCAGGGTTATGCGGAAGCTGTCATTCAAAGCTTCAACGCTCAACTCCGGTCGGAAGGCTTTCAAGCTAACTTCAGAACCGCATCGAGCGTCGCTTCGAGTCGTACCGGCCAGGCTTCGCTGCAGCCGGCTTTTCTCTTTAACCCTGGCTTGCAGGACTCGTGGTTCATCACCACCGGAGTGCTGGGGCTGTTGTTAATCCTGAACAGTTCGATCGTGGCGTCGGGCGCGATGGTGAAAGAGAGAGAAGCCGGCACCATCGAACAATTACTAATGTCGCCCGCGGGTACGGCCGAGATTATCGTGGCGAAGATCGCGCCACTATTCCTGCTGCTGTCCCTGATGATGTTTCTCGCCTTTATCCTGATCAAATTAGTTTTTGACGTGCCGTTTCATGGCGGGATATTGCCTCTGATTAGCGGTGGGGCTCTCTGCATTCTCACGGGCATCGGGATCGGAACAGCGGTCGCGACCTTTAGTAGGTCAGCGCAGCAGGCATTGCTGACAAGTTTTTTTATCAATCCGCCACTGGTCTCACTTTCTGGTGCACTCAACCCTGTCGAAGCGATGCCGGCGTGGTTGCAACCGTTAACGATCATCAATCCGATTCATCACTTCGCGGCTATCGCGCGCGGCAGCATGCTCAAGGGAAGCGGGCTCGGCGCGCTGTGGCCCAATTTTCTGGGGCTCTCGATCATCACGATCGTGCTCTTGTCGTTGAGTGTCTGGCGTTTTCGAAAGCAGTTGAGTTGAGCCGCGGATGAACGCAGATGAACGCGGATCTAAAGCATAAGGAGGGATGGTTTCCGTGGTAGTAATCGTGATAGTACTGTTTTTACTGTTGGCGCCGACTGCGCTTGCGCAAACAACTCAGACAAGTAGTCAGTCGCAAGGTTCTCAGGCCAGTCAATTACCGCTCTCCGGACGGAACGCACAGGGCGGATCCGTAACGGCAACTGAAACTGCGATACCGGGGACGACCAATAGCATTAACACGATCAATCCCACGGTCCAGGTGCAGGGACCTTTCAACGGCAGCGCTTCGAGCACGGCCAGACTTCCCTTTTCCGGCAGGCTTTCACTGCGCGAGGCGGTCGATCGCGCAATCGAGTTCAATCTCGGCGCGGTGGGATTAACATCAGCCGTGCGACAGTCGCGCGGGCAATCGAAGATCGCGCGAAGTGCGTTGCTTCCCAACATCAACGCCAGTCTCAGTGAAACAGTGCAGCAAACAAATCTGCAGGCGCTTGGCGTACGGCTCAACGTGCCCATCCCCGGTTTTTCACCGCCAACCATCGTTGGACCATTTAACTTTTTCGATCTGCGGGCGACACTCTCGCAAACAGTGCTCGACTTCACTGCTCGAAATAATTACCTCGCCAGCAAAGACGTCGCGCGTGCCAATGAGCTGACCGTCGATGACGCACGCGATCTGGTTGTACTCGCCGTCGGCGGCACTTATCTGCAAGTCATCGCCGCAAAATCGCGCATCGATGCAGCTCGAGCACAACTGACCACTGCAGAAGCTTTGTACAAACAGGCTTCAGAACAACGCGCTGCCGGCGTAGTGGCGCAAACAGATTTGAACCGCAGCCAGATTCAACTGCTTACTCAACAGCAACGACTGGTTTCGCTCGAGAACGATTACGCCAAGGTAAAAATCAGTCTGGCCCGACTTACAGGCTTACCGGCCAACGACCAATACGAGATCTCAGACGTCATTCCCTTTGCCGAAGCTCCGCCGCTCACGCTCGATGAAGCTCTTCGCCAGGCTTACGAGCGACGGGCAGATCTTAAGGCTGCTGAAGCGCAGGTAGAGGCTGCGGAACGCGTCCGGTCCGCAGCTCGAGCAGAGCGGCTTCCGTCGTTTGTAGTCAGAGCTGATTACGGTGTGATCGGCACCAATCCGTCTCAATCACATGGAACGTTCTCGGTGACAGGATCAATACGTGTTCCGATCTGGCAGGGCGGCCGAACTCAAGGTCAAACCGAAGTGGCGGAAGCGGCTTTGTCACAACGTCGAGCGGAACTCGAAGACGTGAAAGGTCGCATCGAGAGTGAAGTGCGGAATGCTTTTTTTGATTTACAGGCTGCGGCAAGCCAGGTCGAAGTGGCGCGCAGGAACATAGCCGTCACCACCCAAAACCTGGATCTAACACGACAGCGATTTGACGCAGGCATCAGCGACAACGTTGAAGTCGTACAATCGCAGGAAGCTTTATCGACAGCTAACACTGACTATATCAACAGCGTGTTTGCTCATAATCTCGCGAAGCTGAGTTTGGCTCGCGCGATTGGACGTGCGGTCGAAGCGTTACCGCAGTTTTTGAAGATTCAATGACGCGGGCTGACGTTGAAGCGGCGGATCGCGCTCCACGGCCCCCACGTTCCGTTAGCGTACCGGGCACGAACGCGCCAACTCCAGCCGCGCAGGTTATGATCGGCGATATAACCGGACTTCTCGTCCAACACATAGTCCGAAGTCGTGGTTGTTGTTTCGACCATTGGAAAAATGGCTGAAGCCCCGAGGACTACGATCTCGTACGCTTCCGCTCCGGGTGTGTCATCCCAATCGAAACGCCATTCACCAACGTCGGGCTGCGGCAAGGTCGCGTCGGCAACCGGTGTCAGCAAACGTGGCCCTCGTTCCGATGACCCCGCTGCCGCTACGGGCGCGGGTAACGGCAACCGTTTAATCTCTTCAGGACTGTAGCGAGCCACCGCACCAATCAAGCTGCCGACGAAGGAGGGCTCCGGATCGGGCGAGATGAATCCCTGGCCCACAAATACGACGTAACCGCTGCCATAAGACAAGTAGCCCAATACCGGGCGCGAGTTGCCTTCACCTTGATTAAGCCACGCGAGCATGACAGCGCTTGTCGGCGACTCACTGACACTGGCCCAGGGAAGATCCTTACCTGCTATGTTCGTGGAAAGCGGATGTGGGATCCATTGTTTGACGGAGGCAAAACGACTTTGCGAGTCAAAGCGCAAACCGAAGGTCGCTGCAAGCGAGTCGTTGGTTCCGCTGCTGCCCATCAGCAACAGGCGCGTGCCTGCCATCACACTGTCTCGATAGGCAACAACCTCCTCAAGTGTGTAATCGGAAAAAACTGACGGCCTGATCACCAAATCAAAATCACGAAGCTTGTCAAAGGTGATCACCTGATCGCGACCTAACTCGACAACGTCCCAACCCTTGCTGCGCATGAAGTCAGCCAAAGGTTTGCCTTGATGATACTGCTTCGGATCGAAAGTATTATCGCGGCCCTGGGGGAACCACCACAGCCCACCGTCTTTGCTGGCATCGACGAGAACGCGCAGCGATCTTTGGCCTGCGGTCACACAAGGATTCAGAAACGTTAGGAGGATTGCGAAAGCAGATGTGAGTAGTAAGGATCTCATCTCGGTTATAGGACCGATATGTCCTATAGGACCTATTTCATTTCAACGAGGACCAATCTCGTAGATCGTCGTGTCCGGATGATAGATTCGCCAGTCGAACCAGAAATCTTCCAGGACAAAAACCTTTTTCAATTGACGCCCTGCGAGTGGGCCGGCGACTGCTTTGCCTTCGAAATTCCAGGTGCTGCCGGTTTCGGCGTCAACCAGTTGCAGATCTGCTTGCTGGGTTGCAGGTTCGCCCTCTTTGGTTGTCTTCTGAAAAAGCTCCAAACGGCGCCCGTCCAACGTTCGTTCAAAAGCACGCGCTGACCGGTGGTCGTCGCCCAACACAAGCATGATGGGCACTGGCCCAATCATATCCATGATCGGACTCTGCTTCTGTAAAGCCGGCAACGGATACGCGACTGATTTTCCTCCCAATTCAATCCCGAGCACAAGCGTTCGCGGCGCGAGTCGCTTATCGATGTCTGTTCCTGCAACAGCTCGCATGTGCCCGACGCGAGTTTCCCAGTCGGCAGTTTCGTATTGATTCGCTGCCGCAATCTGTTCGACCGGCTTCAGCACCCGACCCTGCGGACTCTCGCGCTTCCAAATCGCAAACGAAACCTCATCGTGATAGACCTGCTTGAGCTGATGCCCTTTCAATGGACCATGAATCGCTTTGCCGCTGACCTGTTGCCACCACGTTCCAGTCTCTTCGTCGCGCATGATGAAGTTCTGGTTATTGATACCTGCAAGGTGGAAGTGCAGGACGCGTCCATCGACTGTTGTCTCCCACACCAGACCGGTGTGACAGAGCGTTCAATACGTGGCCACGATCGGCGTACCACCGACACTGTCTCCTACGAGGTGGTGATAGCCCATCAATCTGATCGGATAAGCAACTGACTCGCCACCGATCGTGACTGCCAACACTCGATCGCTGTCATTCGCAAACGATGCTTCAGCAGCTTTTGCGTACGCGGGATTCGGCAGAGGATTGAACATCCACTCGAAATGATTCTGGCGCGCCAGCCAGGTCGCGCCGAGTGTGGGAACGAGCAGGAGCAGCATGAAAGCGCGACTCCACAAGCGTCCGCCAAACCATAACCCGGTCATGAGCGTGAGAATCGCGAGGGAACCAAACAACGTCACCAGCGGAGACCAGCGACGCATCAGGTAAGAGATCTCCATCGTGCGCGGCGTTTGTGCTTTGAACGGCATGATCAGGAAAACCGGCGCCAACACGATCGCGACGACAGCAACGATCAGCACGAACAGGCTCAGCCAAACGAGTTTGCGCCTGGCGTTGGTCCACTCAGACAATCGAGTCAGAAGATTAGGCATGCCTGGCTCCAGTTCGACGTTTAATCTTGCGCATCATCGCGATGGCCCACAATACGCCGACGGCGAGAAACGGCAGTAAATAAACCAGCAGGTCCCAGCGTCCGTAGCCTGGCGGCGTTGCTTCGACTGTGGCGAGTGTCTCGCCGTTTCCCTGCGCGCTCTCCAAGCGCACACGCACTCGCCACAGCTCCTGAGCATCGAAGTGCACCTGCGCGCGATACTGAACCTGCCCCTGCACGTTCTCTCGCTCGGCTGGATAAAACGTTTCCGGAAGACGGCCGCTCACTGGCTGCACACCAATTTGCACACGCAAGTCAGCAGGCGGTTCGGATCCATTGAGAATCACAAAGAAGAGCGCGGTTCCAACGTCAGGATCAGTCCAAACAGAAACGACGTAACCACCCGCCTTCTGATCGACGAAAAGCGGAAACGGCGGTCCCGCGTGCGCACTTGCAATCTTCGCAACTCCAAGAATGATAACGAGCGCTAGAGCTTTGGTCATCGAAGCACAATCCCACGCATCTCCATCGGCTGCGACAACAACCAGAACGCCGCGCCCGCCATGAGTAACGACAACGTTGCCCACGGAACGAACACTCGCACCGGATGGACCATCTGTTCTGACACAGCGATCGCGTAACTTACAAGCAGCGACCCGAGCAGTCCAAGAGTGATGAAACCAAACTCAAAAAGCTGCACGACGTTTGGCGCGAGTCCGGGCAAACTCCAATGCGGCGTGCCCAGAATCGCCCAACCAAAATCAGCAAACGCCGATTGCGTCACCGGAATGAACGTGTAGAGTCCGGTCAGAAAGTGAAAACTGTAGTGTGCCAGCCAGATGCCGAATCCAATCGGAACGAGCGAATACGAGTAACGCACTGCCAACGATAACCACGGCCGTTTGCTGCCGCCCCACACGCGCGTGATCCAGCTCGCAACTCCAATCAACAGCACCGGTTCAAATACCAGGAATAATGCGAAGATCGTAGCCAGCACGGGAAACTCGACGTTGGCGTGAAGCAACTTCGCCAGCCACTGCTCGAGCGCATAAACCGGACTCACCATCCCGAACGCATTCAGCAAAGCACCGAAACCGAATACAACCGTCAACACCGCGAGATCTTTCCGCTTTGTAAAGTAGCCGATTCCCGATCGCATCGGATCGCTCACCAGCTCCATCGCCGGCACACGGCTGATAATACCGACGTTGTCGTGCGGACACGCCTGCACACAGTCGAGACAAAAAGTGCAATCGACGTTGCCGGCTTTGCGCGGTTGAAACAAGGCGAGCTCGCAGCCGCGCTGAATCGTCACCAGCGGCGCCTCGGGCTCGCGCACGCCGCGAATGCAGTCCTTCGTCGCACAGCGATTACAGACATCGTGATCTCTAACCGCGACTTCAAACGGCGAGACAGTTGCGGCGACGAAATTGAACTGGCCGATCGGACAAACGAATTTACAGAACGTCGCATGTTTGAAGACCGCGTCGATCAACAACGCGCCCGCGAAGTAAATGATGATCAGCCAGGCGGTCCACCACGGCGAAGCCCACAGATCGAGCCACTCGTAAAGAAACAACATGCCGATGAATAGCCCGACCGAGAGCCACTTGTTGCGCAAATGACGCGGCCAGTTTCGCACCGGATGAAAAAACTTACGCGCCACGTTTCGCACCAGCATGAACGGGCACGCGAGACAAAAGAAGTTTCCGGCCAGCAAGAGAACGAGAACGAGTGCGCCGCGAAAGTGGACCCACGTTAACGTGGTAGCGAGATTCCTCGGCGCCAACTGCGGACCGAAAAGCCCGTGAATGATCATCGCAGCGCTAACGATAAATAAAGGAATTTGAAGGAGTGTGCGCGCGTGGCGCCTGGTAAGAAGTGAACCGATTAAGGGTAATCTCAACAGATCCATCTGCGTTAACCTGCGGGAATCTGCGGCTCAACTCCCTTGATCTCGAACTCGTCGTCTTCCTTGTGGCTCCCGGACCAGGTCACATGAACGATGACCCTCCAATCTCCAGCCATCGAGAGTTTCATGATCGCCTGGTAACGGCCCGGCTCGATTTCGCTTGCGTCGGCAAAGACTGGAACCATGCCCGCATGCGACATGTTCCCTTCCATCGTGACTTGAGCTCCGCTGACTGCTGTGCCTGACAAGTCGGTGATTCGGAGGGTGAGCGTCACGGGCCCGACGCGCGGCGGTTGCGGAGAGATCTCATGGGTGAACCTGAGTTCCTCCCACCTATGGTGCTGCTTCGTGCAACCTGCAACAAACACGAAGCACGCACAGAGCGCTATCAATAAACTGCGTTTCAGGAACACTGGTTCAGGCGGCAACAGCCGGCAGCGGCTCGTGCCGCAGCGAGCAGGTACACGCAGCGGCTTTTTCTCCCTCGGGCGGAAACATGTGGTAGTACATGCCGATCATCATCGGAATGAACACGACCGCGTTGTAGAAGAGGTGTATTTCGATGCGAAACTTCGGGAACAGCAACTGCAGAAAACTAACCGGCACGGGCGAGCCGAACCAGTAGTGATGGGTTAGCGCCTGCCATTGCAAAACCGCGTGCTCGATGTGATGCCAGAACTGGATCACGAGCGCGATGGTCCACCATTTACGCGAAGTTCCTGTAAAGCCTTTTCGCAGCGTCCAAATCCCAATCAGCATTACGATCGCGTAGCCGTAGTGCAGCATTTCGGAGCTCACGAGCCATGGAAAAAACAGGCCGAGCACGCCGCCTGCTCTTGGTCGTGGCCAGCCGAGCACGTAAACCTGATAAGCCTGCGCGAGATGTTCGGCCCAGTGCGCCAGCACGATGACCATGAAGAGATTGAGGGCGCGTTTGTGCCAGACGCTGTTCAGTTTTTCGTAAAAACTGACGCCGGCAGCGGATCCGATCCGCGTATCGTGTGCGGCTACTGCCATCCTGGTATTCCTTTTTCGACTTTATGAGTACGGACTGAAAACGGCGCTGTAAGTTTATCGTAATCTTATGTCGCCTGCCAGATGAGAAACTTCTCAATGACGGCCTGAGTTGCTGCTCTTTGTGGTGACCGACGAACTACCTCTCCGGCGTGCTGGTCAGGGCGAAGCCGGCGTCGATGCGAAACGGCACGTCACCCGAGATGTTTGCCGACATGCGAATCACTTGACGAGCGATGTCCTTATTTCCCAGGTACGGAAAACGCGCGCGAACGAGCGCTGCCTCACCTGCCACCATCGGCGCTGCCATCGATGTACCGCTCCACGTGGCGTATAGACCGTTGGGCACGGTGCTCAGAATTCCCTGACCCGGCGCCGCGACTTGAACCCACGAGCCTCTGCTCGAAAAAGTCGCGAGCTTGTCGTCAGAGGTAGATGCCGCAACGGCAATCAGTCCGTCAACGTCTTCAGCCGCCGGATATTGCTTGACGTCGTTGCCACCGTTTCCAGCCGCAGCTACCACCACGAGATATGGATTCACTGAGATCGGAAAATCCTGATCTACGCCAGGGTCACCACCGCAGGCCTTTTCAAGCAGACTGCGAATCAATCGTGTCTCTCTGAGTGTCGACAAACTCAAGTTGATTATGTCCGCACCGTCAGCGGTGTTTGGATCACCATCCGGATTAAGCGCGAAAGCCAGCGCCTCCGCGAGTACCCAGATGTTTCCCATGCCGCGCTCATCGAGCACTCGGATGGGGATGATCTTCGCATCGGGTGCGATGAGTGAAACTAAACCTGCGACGTGTGTGCCGTGGCCGTAAGGGCCGGTTAGCTGGTCACCGACTTCACTCGGATCGTTGTCGTTGTCAACGAAATCCCAGCCCGGCAACAGATGCCCGACGAGTGCGGGATGTTTTGTATCGACGCCAGTATCGAGGATCGCGATCTTGATTGGACCATTTGGTCCAACGCCTCTGTTGACCTGCAGCGCCGTTAAGAGGTGTATTTTCTGCGGTGCCCATTGCGCGACAAACGTTCCGGCGTCGCCGCCAACGCTCCACGTATTGCCGACGCTCCAGGTGTTGCCGCCACCGACCGGTGGTTTGGCAATGTAGTTCGGCTCAACGAAGACGACGCGCGAATCGTGTGACAACACGTCGACACGGTCTGTGACGGAACCGTTGTCTGTTAGTCGCAGCCGGAAGATTGGCCTGGTGCCGAACTGATCGAGCGGAATCGGACTGAGTGAGTACTGGGCCGCAAGCGCCGGCAGATCGCTTGCTTTGTACAGTTTGACGACGACTTCGCCGGGAACAAACTCTTCGCTGCCGTCGGCGTTCGTGACGCTATTCTTCGACACCCCCGCGAACAGGGAGACGACGAGCAGCAGCAACGCAAGAAAAGTCAGACCTTTACGCACTGGGCGATCCTCTTTCAGGGAGCGCGTTCTGACGGGAATATTCGACCGATAAAATAACCAAAATCCGCGCCCCTGCCAATCCGTGGACGCCGATTTCGTTAAACTTTGGATTCGCTATATACGCCGAAGGCGTTGGCTAATTTCAGCCCAGGGTTGGAGCGCAGCGACAACCCTGGGATAGCTAAAAGAAATATCCTCTCAACCCTGAAAGGTTCGCCCCGGGGGAACCCTTTCAGGGTTGAATGCCACATTTGAGAATGCGTACCCAGAGTTGTCGCTACGCTCCAACTCTGGGCTTAAATTAGCCAACGCCTTCGGCGTACTCCGCTCACCAGCGGCCGACTAAAACGAACGGAGACCAGAAGAACGGATGCGGCCGTTGTCGTAACAATTTCACCTGCGCGTGCCGCAACGCCGTCGCCGGCGACCTGGTGCGCACGAGCTCGTCATAAAACGTCGTCATCAACTCCGCCGTCGCCTCATCGTCGATGGTCCATAAACTCATCATCACGCTTGCCGATCCAGCGGACAAGAACCCGCGCGTCAACCCTAGTAACTCATCCCCCGGCGCCACCACATTCATCCCCGTTTCACACGCACTCAATGTCACCAACCCGCAATTCAGTCGCAACGCATACGCATCACGCGCGGTGAACCACCCGTCGCTGAGCTTGACGGCGGAAAACAACGGATTATCAGAACGAAACTGCGCGTGACATGCAAGGTGCAGCACATCAACGCCGCCCGACTCTCGTCGCAACACCTCAGTCGTCGCCGCATCGCCTGAAAACCGCTTCACTGCCGCAAACACGTGGTCCAACGCTTGTAGCTCTTCATCAACTCGGGGAATCTGCTCGTCCGCCACACCGAGTAACAACGCGTTGCGAAAATCACGTTTGGGTTGATGGAGACATTGCTGCAAGACGACCGCACTCGGCGCGAACGACACTTCTCTGCGCTCGATGAGATAACTATCACCATCGTACAAAGCCTGAAACGGCAAATAGTGCAACGCACGATGCGGCACGATCACCAGTTGCCGAGCGCCAATCTTCGGCTCGATGGTCCGCAACAGTCGATCGTAAAGCGAGCGCAAATGTTTTCGCGTGCGCTCCGCGAGCTTAGGGAGATGGGTGCGAACTTGAGACGAGCCGTAACGCAACGTGTCGATCTGAAAACGACAGCGCTCAATCTCGGCAACGACGTCCGCTTCTCTTCCCAAACCGCGAACAACCTCGACACTTTCGCCCGTAACCACAAGCGCCACCAGCTCGTCATCGATCGTGGTGTACTCAACCAGCGCGCGCTCGGCGCCCAGCGCCGCTTGCAGCCCCGCAATCGAGAAGAGATCGTGAGTTGTGTGATCATCAAGCGCGCCACGATGCTGAAGCTGGCGCGTGATTTCAAGCAGCTTGCTCTCGCGCTCGAGCAGCTCGCGTTCGAGTTTGGCGTTGGTCTGCCGGTCCTGAACCGCGCCTCGCACCGAACGATGCATTTGGTTGTAGAGATAATTCAGCTCCTCGCGTAACTTGCCCATCTGCCCGTAAAGATGAGACTCGAAATCGTCGCGGGCGTGGGCTGAGAGCGTGATTCGTCCGGCAAGAGCATCGGCCAGAACGCGCGACCGCGCGCGCTCAACAAAACCCAACGCCTCAACTGCACGCGCATCACCTTCAGCGAGACAGAGCTTCGCCAACTCGTGATACGGAGACATGCGATTCGAGAAGAACGCCGTGCGAAACTCTTCACCGGGAATCGGCGCGCGCAACTCTTCCGTCAACTCAATCGCTTTTCGAAAATTCACTTCCGCGAGCTTCGCATTTCCCTCCGCCAACGCCACAGCGCCCAGCGAACTAAAGCAACGCTCTGCAATCTGCGGCTGTTCGTGCGCTATTGCTTCATGTAACGTTTGTTCGAGCGACTCGCGCGCTGGTCCAAGTTTTCCGAGCGCGCGATGCGCTTCACCACGCAACCAGCGCGCGAGCAACAGACGCTGCCAGCTTCCCGACATCAACAACGCCGGCTCGGTTTTCCCGGCCATCATGCGCGCGCCTTCAAATCTTCCTTCTCGATAAAGAAGTTGAGCATGCGTCAACTCGACCAGTGCGGCGCCTACCGGATTCTTCTCCGCCGCATAAAGTTTCTGTGCGTGGTCCAACCAGCGCTGCGCTTCCTTCATTCGGCCCAGCAACATCAGCGCGCGTCCGCCGTAGGCCTGTGCGCGCGCCTCTTCGGCACGCATTCCATGTTGAGCGAGTATCGGAACCACTCGCTCGTAGATCGCCAGCGCTTCCGTCGCAAGGTTCAGTTCGAGATAGGTATCGGCAATCTCATGCTCTGCGAGAACTGCCTGAATCGTGAGGCCCAGCGACATGTAACGTTGTCGCGAACGCTCGAGATAATCGAGCGCGCGATCGTAGCGACCCTGCAGGAGTGCAAACAGACCGATGTTGCCTTCGATCCCGGCGAGCGTCACCGGCTGTCCGGATGCTTCGGCTTGTTGCAACGCTTGATCGAAAAGTTCTTCGGCAGATTTGAACTTATGCAGGAGTGCGTGCGTGTTGGCCAGACAATTATTGACGGTCGCGAGCTGTTTCTGATCGTTGAGCGCGGCAAAACGCTCCCGCGCGGCGTGTTGAAATACTTCCGCATCGTGATAACGATCGCGGCGAAAGTACAGGTTACCGATGTTGTGCTCGATCTTGCCGGCAGCCAGAAAGTCTTTGTAGGCAAGGAAAACTTCGCGCGCGCGCAGACCACACTCGATCGCTTCTTCATAGCGCCCCAGCATGGAAAGCGCGATCAACTTACTGACCTGGGTCGCAGCCGCAGTATGAATCTTGCCGACGCTGAGAAAGCGTCGTTCCGACTCTTCGAGCTCGGAAATCGCGGTTTGCATTTCTCCGTCGATGAGAGCCCGGAGGCCGGCGGACCACGCGGCTAAGGCTTTGATTTCCTGACTGGGGCGAATTGCCGCAAGTAATTGGAGTGCGGCTGCGGCGCCGAGCGCCTGTGAAGGATGAGTGCTCCAGCCCTCGAGACAGATGTCCTTTAAACGATAACCAAGTTCTACATCTGCGAGGGTAGCGTTCTCCCAAAGCAATGTTTCGCGGCTCGCATTGCACGAATTAACGAGCAGCGCCGCAAGTTCCGCATGCTGCATTGATCAAAGTTAATCCTTGAGCTCGAGCTCGGGGATTTCGATTTGAACGTCCGGCATTTTTACTCTGAGCGAATAGTTTCCCAGAGGGATTGCCGGAAGCGTGAATTCACAGACTTCATTCAGATTCGCCGCCGCCGATCCGGCATCACCGGAAATCTCGACCCGACCGCCAACGCAGCCGTCGCGGATAACCTGGCCCGCAACGATGCATTCGTCGTTTTGCACGGTGATACGCAGATCCAGATCCGTCTCCCGCGCCGAATAAAGTAACTGGCGCGAGGTGCTCTGTAGTGAACGGATACCGAAAGCCGGACCGGCCTGACGACTGTCAAAGGTCAATATCGCAACGAGGTGGCGCAACGGTTGCGATTGCCCTTCTGGTGAGAAAATACTTATCGCGGATTGCAAGAGATCGTGCGGCGCGTCTTCCGCCGTGTCGCTCTGCATCATGAGGATGACCTGCTGGAGTTGGCGCAGTGTGTCCACACAATCGGAACACGAAGAGATGTGGGCCACTGCGCTCTCCAGTGCCGCTGACGTTGCCCGACCCTCAACGATATCGACGAGGGTCTCCAGCGAAATGTGTGATGAGGTGTTCATAGCCAGTTCTCTGGTACCCCCGGCTCAACAGAGCCTAGCGACTATCAGAAAATACATTCACGTCCAGTTCTTTAAGATGCGTAGCAATTTGCCCAGGCAGCGCGCGCGTGTCGGGCCGATACTGCCTTCGGGAATTCCGAGCGATGCTGCGATTTCGGCATACGACGGCGGTTGCGCGCGGTAAAAGAGCATCTCCACCAACTTCTGGCAGCGCTCGTCGAGTAACGAGACTGCCGTGCGAATGCGGTGCTGTTCTTCGAGGATCACCAACTGCTCGTCGGGCAGGGGCGTTTCGTCACGCACTGCGGTCGCCTCGTTTGTCCACTCAACCGCTTCGGCAGCCGCGCGTGTCCGGGCCTGAGTTTTGGCGATGGTTCGCCATGTCTTGCGGCGCGCAGTGGTGACGAGCCAGGCCTGCAGCCGGTGCGGTTCCTCGATATCGTTCAGTTTTTGAAAGAAAGTGGTGAATACGTCCTGAAAGATCTCAGCCGCCTGATCTTCGTTGAGTCCGGCACGCAGGGGAATGGCGTAAATAAGACGTTGGTAACGTCTTATCAATTTCTCCCAAGCAAGCTGATCTCCACGTCGGCATGCCAATACCAACTGCAAGTCACTATCGTCCATCTGTATCCGGGGGTTCCAGGGCTCAGCCAGAATAGGCTTTCCGTAGGTGGATTGTCTAGACATGATGCTTATCCACACATTACACCGATTGATTCAAAAATCTGTGCGACTTTCGTTGACTGTGGATAGTTTTTCCTTGGACAATCACCGAAAAGATGATGACACCAGAACTGGAAAGTCTGCTGCCTCTGATTAAGAAGTTGCACGAGACGATTCGTGACGGCGTCGTCGCGGCGTGTGAACGCTCAGCGACTGCGACGCTTGCGGCTGTGGCGCGCGAGGAGGAGGGTGACACGATCTACGCGGTAGATCGTGTCGGAGAGGATCTGCTCGTCGATTTCTTTGAACGAGAGATCGCTTCGCAATTCCCGGTGGTGCTGATCGCAGAGGGCTTGCCCGCCGGAAAAATCGTCTTACCGCGCGGCGCATCTGAAAGCGAAGCGGCGTTACGGATCATTGTCGATCCGATCGACGGCACGCGCGGGCTCATGTATCAGAAACGCAGCGCCTGGATCCTGACTGGCGTCGCACGCAACCACGGCGAGCAGACCAACCTCTCGCACATCGAGCTTGCCGTTCAAACCGAGATACCGCTGGTCAAGCAGCACTTGTCTGATTGTCTCTGGGCCATGCGCGGCCACGGCGCACACGCCGAGCGATTCAACCGCCTCACCGGCGAGCGATCAAAACTTCTCTTGCAACCGTCACGCGAACCCACCATCGCACACGGCTACGCCGGAGTAGTTCGATTCTTCCCCGGCGCGCGTGAAGTGCTCGCGGCCATCGACGAAGAGATCGTGCTCGGCGCGTTGGGGCCAACCCAACCCGGCAAAGCACACTGCTTTGAAGATCAATACGCGTCCACTGGCGGTCAGCTTTATGAGTTGCTCAGCGGTCACGATCGCTTCATCGCCGATCTGCGCCCGTTGATGAAGAATATTTTGAACGACCGCGGACTCGCGCTCGGTATCTGTTGCCATCCGTATGATCTCTGTACTGAGTTAATCGCACGCGAAGCCGGCGTGTTCGTCACCGACATTCGCGGCATTGCTTTGCACGCCCGCCTGGCAGTCGAGCCTGACGTTGCCTGGGCCGGCTACGCGAATCCTCAAATACGCGGGCAGATCGAACCGCTGCTCCGCAACGCGCTATTTCGTCGGAATCTGCTGGAAGATAACGATGCGTGATCGGTTACCAGGGTTCTTTTCTTCCGCGGAAATCGTGATGAGCCGCGCGCCGGGACGGATCGATCTGATGGGCGGCATCGCCGACTACTCAGGCTCGCTCGTGCTGCAATGGCCCATCGCCGCAGCGACGCACGTTGCGCTGCAACTTCAGGAAGCACCCACTATTGAGATTTGCAGTCTTCCTTCGAATTCAGACAGGCACATTCGATCTTGCGCCATTTCGATCGCAGATCTTAAATCAAACGTCGAGTCGGTACGCGCGATGTTTGCGAGTGATCCCAAGCGTCGTTGGGCCGCATACGTGGCAGGCGCTTTCACCGTGTTGGATCGCGACTTCAAACGCGGAGCGAAGATCCTCATCTCGTCCGAGGTTCCGGAAGGGAAAGGTGTCAGCTCCTCAGCGGCGCTGGAAGTTGCCGCAATGACTGCCATAGCCGCCGCGTACGACGTACAGATCTCGCCAGTCGAGGTTGCGTTTCTGAGTCAGCGAGTCGAAAACGTAATCGCCGGTGCACCGTGCGGAGTGATGGATCAGATGACCGCATCCTGCGGCGAGCGCGATCGCCTGCTCGCCCTGCTGTGTCAGCCGGGCGAACTGGAAGGAGCAATCACTTTGCCGGACGAGTTGACGATCTGGGGCATCGATTCAGGTATTCGGCACTCCGTCGCCGGCGCGGGCTACGGCACCGTACGCACGGCGGCGTTCATGGGTTATCGCATCATCGCTGAAGTCGCGGGATTAAAAGTGCGCGGCGGAGTTCAGATCGACGATCCGAAATGGAACGGGTATCTTGCGAACATCACGCCCGAAGAGTTTGATAACGAGTTCGCAACGCACTTACCTGAGTGCATGTCGGGCGCGGAGTTTCTTGAAAGTTATCAGGGCATCACTGATTCTGTAACATCCGTCGATCGCGATCGGACTTATCCGGTCTTTGCAGCTACGAAGCACCCGATTTACGAGAACGCGCGCGTCAACCGGTTCGCCGAGATCTTGAGAAACTGGCAGGGCCTCGAACAAGCCACTGTGCTTGGCGAGTTGATGTTCGAGTCGCACGACAGCTACTCAACTTGCGGACTCGGTTCCGGTGGCACGGACGAACTGGTGCGGCTCGCGCAGGCAGAAGATGGTCTCTACGGAGCTAAAATCACGGGCGGCGGCAGTGGCGGAACAGTCGCAGTGCTGGCTCATCGTTCAGCAAAACCAGCGATCGACAGAATCGTTGAACTATACTCGCAGCGCACGCGACATCAGCCAACAATCATCACCGGCTCATCCGACGGCGCCGGAAGATTTGGTATCCTGAGAATATGAAATCAGAGTGGGTGGTCCACAAATTTGGCGGCACGAGCGTGGCGAACGCCGAGCGTTATCGAGCGGCGGCGGAGATCGTGCTTGCCTCAGAGCCTGGCGAGCGCGTGGGCGTGATTGTCTCCGCGATGGGCGGAGTCACCAATGAATTGATCAAAACGGTTGAGCTCGCCGCCAAACACGATTCTTCTTTTCTCACAACCCTCGCAAATCTCGAGAGGCGGCATCTCGAGACCATAACTCAACTCGAGCTCGGCCCCGCGCAAACGGAGTCGCTGAGCAAAACGATCGCTTACGATTTCGACGCGCTTGAAGAGGTGTTGCGAGGCGTTTGGATCACGAGGCTGCTTTCCGAACGCATCATCGAATTCGTCTCCGGTCACGGAGAGCTTTGGTCCGCACAACTGCTGCACGCCTATCTCGAAGCGCATGGCCACTCGTCGAGTTGGCTTGACGCGCGAGATGTGCTCGTCGTCGAGCCGCAGAGCAACACCGTCGTGATCGACTGGCCGCTCTCGCAAGAGAAGCTAAAAAACTGGCAGTTGGACCATGCCAACACTAAGCTGTTGATAATCACCGGCTACATAGCCGCAACGCACGACGGCGTCGCGACCACCTTGAAGCGCAACGGCAGTGACTTTTCAGGTTCCATCTTCGCTGCCTTACTCGGCGCGAGCTCGTTGACGATCTGGACCGACGTCGACGGCGTGTACAGCGCTGACCCGCGCCGTGTTCCCGAAGCAGTGATCGTTCCTGAGCTCTCGTATCAGGAAGCGGCTGAGCTCGCTTACTTCGGAGCCAAAGTCATCCATCCAAACACGATGTTGCCGGCCATCGCGAACGACATCACAGTCTGGATCAAAAACAGCCTGCGACCTGAAGCGCCGGGCACACGAATCTCCGGCGCTTCATCATCCGACATCCCGATAAAAGGCTTTGCCGCCGTGGAACACATGGCGCTCCTGAACGTGGAAGGCACCGGCATGATCGGTATTCCGGGTGTGGCCCACAAACTCTTCGGCGCGTTGCGCGCGGTTGACGTTTCGGTAGTCATGATCTCGCAGGCTAGCTCTGAACACTCGATTTGTCTTGCCGTTCCGCAGGCGCAGGTTGAGCTCGCAAAACGAACTGTTGCCGAGACGTTTCTCGCAGAGATGCAGCGCGGCGAGGTCCAGACGGTAGACAGCAGAGACAGTTGCTGCATCGTCGCGATGGTGGGCGACGGGATGATCGAACGGCTGGGAATGTCAGGGAAGTTCTTCAGTGCGCTCGGCAAAGCCGGCGTGAACGTCCGGGCGATCGCGCAAGGATCGTCTGAGCGCAACATCTCCGCCGTCATCGAACAACATGAAGCAACAAAGGCGCTGCAAGCGTTGCACTCGGCTTTCTATCTTTCGAGCCAGACGCTTTCGATCGGAGTAATCGGCACGGGACTGATCGGCAGCACATTCCTGGACCAGCTCGGTGCGCGCATCGAGGAATTGCGGCGAGAACGTG
>Ga0126376_10000041_pt1 | contig 48130 bp, 43 predicted proteins | sample PanSoiMetPlot_15_FD_92760 | JGI IMG/M metagenome (GOLD analysis project Ga0126376, IMG submission 92760) | Tropical forest soil microbial communities from Panama - MetaG Plot_15 | ecosystem: Environmental > Terrestrial > Soil > Tropical forest > Bulk soil | place: Panama | collected 2016-02-17 | reverse complement strand
ATCCGTCTTCATGTCATCCGCTTTCTCATGGATGACCAGCGACGTGCCGCCGTTTGCGAAGAGCGAGTTGGCGCCGTCGCCCATGTTCACCATCATATCCGTGACCGTCATGTTAGCGGTGCCGTCGGGCTTCACCATGAAATTATTCATGTCACCGGCGTGTGGTCCTTGCGGGTTCTTCGTGCCGTGCATCTTGTTTTCGGGATTAAAATGCGATCCCGCCGTCTTGAAGTCCGGACCCTCACATTTCGCCATCTGGTGAATATGGATCGCGTGCTCGCCCGGCGGCAGGTTCTTCAGATCGAGCTTGATTCTGACTCCCTTGCCCGAATCCGTTATCGTTGCAGTGCCCACCGAGTCACCCTTACCGTTCTTCAACTCAACCGTGTGTCCGGAGTGCTGGGCGGCTACGTACGACAACAGGCAGCCCATGACGATTCCAGCCACAACCCATGCAATGAATTGCTTCTTCAACATGTCTCCCTCCTTGTGAAGAATGGATTTTAACTCTTGGCGCTTTCTGGTTTAAGTGATTTTGCCTTGGATGCGTTGATGTTTTCAACTCGCCGCTTCCCGAGCACCAAAAGTGCAATCAATGCCGACAGCATCAGCAGCCACAGCAACGGGCGAATGCCGCCGAAAAGCCTGTGTCCCCATCCGTATGACTGATATGAAGCGAAATCCTCGGTGCCTGCCGTCAAAGCCGATCCACCCAGACTCGCCTGCGAGTGTTCCAGAATCGACCTCAGACCTTCGAGTGCCTTTTTCTCAACCACGCCGCGCTTGATTTTACCAAACGGCCCGCCGAGCCCATCGGCGCGCGAACGATTTTCGTAAACGAGGTAAGCGCCTTGACTCACACCGGGAACATTCACGAACGCCGTCAACGCGAGCGAGGCGTTGAAATAGTGGTTCGCGTAGATCTGGTTCGACGCGATCAGCACTTGTGGTCCAGTATCGCTGGCGCGCCTGTAAATGCGGACGTGATTGATAGCGATAACGGGTTTGAGTCCAAACTTGATCTTGGACCAGATGATACTGTCGTCCGCCAGTTGCAATTCAGACTTTTCTCGATTCAAAAGGTCGTTGATGTAACTCGAAGCGGCGTTGAGCTCTCGTTGTTCCGCTGCCAGGCTGACTTCGCCACGGCTGTCGTTATATTCGATCAGTGCCGCTTCACCGCGTGTTCGATAGTCGCGCACGTACTCAAACAGCATCTGTTTGAAAAGATTTGTTACGGCGAGCTGGTAGTTAGGTGAATCCCAGTTGATCTCGTTGCGAAAGCGTTCGATCATCGACGCCGACAGTTTTAGTTCGCAGTCGCCAACCACGCAGTCTTTCAGATCTTCGATGTCGCCGGCTTCGAGTGTCAGGCCCGCGAGGTCGTTGATGCTTGGTTCCGTACTAAAACTACCGATTTCGAGAATCGCCGGATTAGTCTTTCGCGTCATGCCTTCGCGATATGTCCGCAGAAACTCTTCCGCGCCGGCGCGAATGTTTACGAGACCCGAGACTGCGATCTCCCGTTTATCCGAGGTCGGCGCGAGCCGGACGACGGGTTGATTAAGGTGAAGCGAGGCGAAGTCTGTCTCCTGGAAGGCTGCTTTTTCCTGTAGCGCTTTTTGAAACTCCGCGAGCGACGCCTGGGCCCAAACCGTGCTTGCGGTAAGACAGACCAGCAAGGTACAAAGAAGGCAATTAATACGCGTTAACATTTTGGAAGCCCGTCAACTTGTGGACCATTTCTGCGTTGGGTGAATTCTTTTGCTACGCAAAACGTTCGACGCAAACGCTCATCGCATGAGCTATGCCAGAGTGTGCCTAATTGGGGGATACAACGCAGATAGAATATACGCCGAATTCGGCATATTTCGAAGAAAGGAATCAAAAGATGGAAAGTGGAGCAACTTCTGAACTGGTCGCTCTGAAGGCCAAACTGCGAGCGACCTGGATTGCGGGTGATTTCGGACAAATCGCCAGATTCTATTCGGATCAGGCGGAGGATTTTATCAAGCGGCTCGATCTGAAACCTGGGATGAAGGTCCTCGACGTTGCATGCGGCACCGGCAATCTGGCGCTGCCGGCTGCGAGGACCGGCGCTACTGTTACTGGAGTGGACATTGCACCAAACCTGGTGGAGCAAGCTCGTGAAAACGCGAAAGCCGAGGGTTTGAATGTCCAATTTGACGAAGGCGATGTGGAGGCTTTGGTTTATCACGACGCTGCTTTCGATGCAGTCGTGACCATGTTCGGTGCGATGTTTGCGCCGCGTCCGGACTTGGTGGCGGCGGAGCTGAAGCGAGTTTGCCGTCCCGGCGGGTTAATCGCGATGGCCAACTGGACGCCCGGCGGCTTCATCGGAAGGATGTTCAAGACCACGGCGAAACATTTTCCACTGCCACCGGGTATGGCGTCGCCGGTCCTTTGGGGCGTCGAAGAGACTGTTCGGGAACGCTTCGGTGAAGGCATCTCGAAGCTGGAAACTCGACTTCAAAACATTCAGTGGGTTTTTCCTTTCTCTCCCGCTGAAGTTGTCGAGCATTTTCGGTTTTATTATGGTCCCACGCAGAAAGCGTTTGGCGCGCTCGACGAGAACGGCCAGGCGGCTTTGCGTAAAGATCTCGAAGAGCTTTGGGCGGCGAATAACCAGGCGACCGATGGAACTACGGTCGTCGACGCCGAGTATTTGGAAGTAATAGCGGAGCGTGCTTGAATAATATAGGTCCTATTCGTCCTATAGGTCCTATACTAAGAATAAAAACGGAGGATTTTTGTGCGGGCAATCTTGAGTTTAGCGCTCGTGCTTCTCTCCCTGACGATCGCTTCATCGCAGGGTGTCACGCCTCCGTTGCAGCCGTCGAGTGGTCCAGGCGGCAGTCAGTATTCACATACTAACGTCACGAAGAATCGCTACGGCAAGGGCGGGCAGGAATACTGGATCTTCGAGCCTGACTCGCCCAAGCCGCGCAGCGCACCGGTGATCGTTTTCCTGCACGGTTGGGGTGGCATGAACCCGTTTTATTACGGTGCGTGGATAGATCACCTGGTGAAGCGCGGCAACATCGTCATCTATCCTCGCTATCAGGCTTCTTTGCTGACGTCTCTCAAAGACTTCACGCCAAACACAATCAGTGCCGTTAAGGATGCTGTGGAGCGTTTGCAAACTGAGAAGGGACACGTCACTCCTGAGTTGAATAAGTTTGCTGCAGTCGGACATTCGATGGGTGGTTTGCTTGCGGCGAACCTCGCGGCATTGGCTGCTGAGTCGAAACTGCCACGCGTGCGAGCGTTGATGTCCGTCGAACCCGGAATCACCGAGTCGCCAATAAACTTTGCGCTCGCGGATTTGAAGAAGTTGCCGGCGGATACGCTTTTGCTTGCGGTCGCAGGCGATCAGGACTCACTCGTGCGCGATACGGATGCGAAGCGCATCTACTACGAGTCAACGCGCATTCCAGCCGCCAACAAAGATTTCATCACGCTTGTCTCCGACACTCACGGAACACCGACGCTCATCGCGAGCCATCGCGCACCGACGGCGATAGATAGAAGTTACGACAGCGGTGAAGGCGTGACTGGAGCGCCGCCCGGCACTTCGGATCCGATTGGCAATGCCCCTCAGGTAAAGCGGCGCGTCCGCCCCGAGACGATGTTGGTCAACGCGCTCGATTATTACGGCACCTGGAAACTCTTCGACGCCCTCTGCGACGCCGCCTTCACCGGCAAGAACCGCGAATACGCCCTCGGCAACACCCCCCAACAACGCTTCATGGGCCGCTGGAGCGACGGCGTCCCTGTCAAAGAGCTGAAAGTCACTGATAAACCGTAGAAAGAAAGGATCCTCACGTGAAGAAAATTGGACCTCACACAAATAATTAAGCCTCTATTAATTGTTGCCAACCGAAAATTGGCGGGTTACGTTCGCGTATGTCTTCGATCGGCTTTGCCCCACGAGCGCCGAGCGAATTGGAACAACTGCGCTCTGCGTACAGATCAATTAACGACGTCATTCGTAATCTTACGAGTGCGGCGAAGTGTATTAGAAATCAGGATCTCAAACTGGCTGAACACCACTTGAGAGCGGCGGAGTGGCATGCCTCACAGGCCAAGCAGGCGATCGCACTCGTGGGACAAGCACAACGTCAGAACGGGAAAAAGTAGATCACTATCCACAGATTACACCGATACAATCTGCGTAATCTGTGGATTTAACATTTTGCATTCGAACCCATGTAGCATCCCACTCCTGCGTCATAAGAGCCTCTTCGTCACAAAATTCTTGGGCCCCTCGCTGCTGGTTCATATCCTCGCGCGTTATCCCATGAAAGCACGAGTCTCCCCGGGTTTTGAACCAGCTCATCTACTCATAAGGAGCGCGATTAACAATGCGACACCATCGATCGACTTCACTTTTCCTGACGCTACTTGCAGGCGCCCTCGTTCTTTGCGGTTGCCAGCAAATGGAGCCAAACAAAACCATCGCCGCAACGGCTGACTCGACTGCCAAAAACGGCAAGATTCCGGTGACAACATCTTCCGAGGACGCGCGGAAAGAGTTTCTTGCCGGCCGCGATCTCTCTGAAAAACTTCGGATCACCGATTCGGTGGCGCACTACGACAAGGCGATCTCGCTCGACCCGAACTTCGCGCTTGCCGAACTCAATCGCGCGCAGGCTTCGCCCACCGGCAAAGAGTTTTTCGAGCACCTGAAAAAGGCGGTGGCCCTGTCAGACAAAGCTTCTGAGGGTGAACGCATGTTGATCCAGGCCGCCGAAGCGGGCGCTAACGGCGATCCAACCAAACAGAAAGAGATCCTCGAGAAGCTCGTGGCTGCGTATCCGAATGATGAGCGGGCTCACTTCAATCTCGGCGGTTATTACTTTGGTCAACAGGATTTCGCACAGGCCATCACTCATTACAAAAAAGCAACCGAGCTCGCACCTGACTACTCGACCGCTTTCAACATTCTCGGTTACGCCTATCGACAAAGTGAGGCTTACGGCGACGCTGAAAACGCGTTCAAGAAGTACATCGAACTGATTCCCAACGATCCGAATCCTTACGATTCGTATGCCGAGTTGCTACTGAAGATGGGCCGGTTTGACGAAGCGATCACGCAGTACAACAAGGCACTCTCGATCGAACCCAACTTCATCAACTCGCATTTCGGGATCGCCGCAGCTTTGACTTACAAAGGAAATGCGAGCGAAGCGCAGGCGGAGTTGGACAAGATGATGCAGAAATCTCGCACCGATGGTGAGCGACGTACCGCGTTGTTTGGACAGATGGTAGTTGCAGTTGATAGTGGAAAATTCGATCAGGCGCTGGCGGAGGTGGCGAAGCAGTACGCGATCGCCGAAAAGAATTACGACGTGGCGGGGATGACCGGCGACCTTCAGTTGAAAGGCACCATCCTGCTCGAGATGGGCAAATACGATGATGCGAGCAAGGCGTACGAACAGGCTTTGAAGACGACGACTGACTCAAGTCTGTCGAATGAGATCAAAGCCAACGCTGCGCGCTTCCAGCATTACAATCTCGCACGCGTAGCGATTGCGAAAAAGGATCTGGCTACTGCGAAGACTGAGACTGAGACCTTTCGCAAAGGCGTAGAAGCCGCAAAGAACGCGAACCAACTGAAGCAGGCGCACGAGCTTGCCGGCAGGATTGCACTCGAAGAAAAGAACTTCGATGCGGCAATCGCGGAGTTGGGCCAGGCGAACCAACAGAACCCGGATGTGCTTTATCTACTTGGTTGGGCGTATGAAGGAAAGGGCGACGCTACGAAAGCGAGAGACAATTACCGGCGCGCCGCGAAGTTCAACTCACTGCCGGCGTTGAATTACGCGCTCGTGAGACGCAAGGCCGAGAAGGCACTGGCGACTTAAGATTGATTTAGCCGCAGATGAATGCAAATAAACGCGGGTCAGATCTTATCCGCGTTTTTTTGCGTTTATCTGCGGCTGATACTCAACGACCCAACTGCTGAAGTGACGTTTTTCCGGAAGCTCGCCGGTAGGCGCCGCGTTCACGCGAGCATTGATGAGCGCATTTTTGTATCTGCTCTCATTGATGCTCCACACGACGAACCCGATCACTATGCCTATGAGGTGTGTGGTTACGACAGTGAAAAGCCTGAGACCGCCATCCCAAAAATCGTTCAACATCAGCATCAACACGCTATACGCCAGCGCGGTACGAATGACAAATCGCGCCTGTCCTTTAGTTCTCTCACGCGCCCACTTTTCGAGCCCGCGTTGCTCTCTTTGGGTCTTATACGAACTGTATTTTTGCAGCAAGCTTTTCATTGACGAGGACGCTTGGGAAGGCATCCTACCGAGAATACCTCACTTTGACTCCCTCTGTCACAAATTAACTAAAAGAACTCCATCGTGCCGTCTTCCACGCGTCCGTAACGCATCATCGAGAGGTCCTTTACGTAATTCTGGTGCAGGCGCCAGGGCTTCTTCGATCCCTGGCGGGGAAGGGTGGGCAACGCGCGCAGGACGTAACCCGAGTTGAAGTCGATGACCGGCTCCTCTTCGATATTCGGATCGTTCACGCGTGGCGTGCAGGCTGCGTAGCCGTGTTGGTCCATGTGGTTCAAAAGTCTGCACACGTACTCGGCGGTGAGATCGCACTTCAAGGTCCACGACGCATTCGTGTAGCCGACGGCGAACGCGAGGTTGGGCACATCGCTGAACATCATTCCTTTGTAGACAAGCGTCTTCGGCATATCGACTGGCGCGTCGTCAACGACGAGTTGCATCCCGCTGAACAGCTTCAAGACGAGCCCGGTCGCAGTCACGATGATGTCGGCGTCGAGCTGTTCGCCCGACTTGAGCAAGAGACCGCCTTCAGTGAACGTTTCGATGTGATCAGTCATGATCGACACGCGGCCGTCTCGTATCGCGTTGAAGAGGTCCGCGTCCGCGGCGATACAAAGGCGCTGGTCCCAGGGGTTGTAAGGTGGCGTGAAGTGCCTTGCGTCGTATTGGTTGCCGAGTCGATTGCGTACTCCCTTTGTTACCATCCACTTGAAAACCGCCGGCCTCTTTCGCGCAAGGTCGTAGAAGAACGTTCCGAACAGCACGTTCTTCCAACGCATCAATGAATACGCGGCGTGAACCGGCAAACATCGCCGCACCAACTTCGCCAACGGATCTTCCGCGGGGCGCGTCACGATGTAACTCGGCGAGCGTTGCAGCATCGTGACGTGCGCGGCGCGTTGGGCCAGCGCGGGAGCGAGCGTGATTGCCGTGGCGCCACTGCCGATGATGACGATGCGCTTGCCTGCGTAGTCGAGATCTTCCGGCCATTTCTGCGGGTGCACGAGCGTCCCGCGGAACCGCGCGACGCCCGGCCACTCCGGCGTATATCCATTTTCGTAATCGTAGTAGCCGGTGCAGAGAAAGAGGAAGTTGCAAGAGAGTTGGACCAGCGTTTTCTCTGGTCCAACTTCTGCGTCGACGGTCCAGCGCGCGTAATCAGACGACCATGAGACTCGCCGCACGCGATGGTTGTAGCAGATCGATTTGTCTACTTCGTACTCGGCCGCCGTTTCACGAATGTAGCTCAGGATCGCACGGCCGTCTGCGATGGCCCTCGGATCGCGCCAGGGACGGAACGGATAGCCAAGCGTGTACATGTCGGAGTCGGAGCGGACGCCGGGATAGCGAAAGAGATCCCACGTGCCGCCCATCGTGTCGCGTCCTTCGAGTATGACGAAACTCTTTTGCGGGCACTCCATCTTCAGATGGCAGGCTGCGCCGATTCCCGAAAGCCCCGCGCCCACGATTATTACATCCACGTGCTCCACGCTCAGTCCCCAACACTGGGCGACGGTACTCGCGTGTCGCGGTAGTGTCAATCGGCATCCGGGCTAACCAGCTAACGCGATTCCTTCTTCAACTACACCGGCATTTTCTGGCTTCGCGCGACTTCTTTGAGCCGCGGAGGTCATGAACGGTCGTTCACATATACGGAAGAACAACCACGCGAACGCTACGGTCAACGGTGTCATTATCAGTAATGAAATCGTGAGGATGTGCAGTCTTGTGAAACCAAACCAGTACCAGTGCATCAATACAAAGGAATGAGTCAAATAAAGTGAGTATGAGATTAAACCGACGGACGCGAGGGCCGGGATCAGGCGCGGCATGGGTGACGATTTCAGTCGCCAACGTTGTTCTGCCGCAACCGCATAGTTTACGAGAATGAAGAATCCGACGCCCCAAGCCGGATGCATGATGAGCCAGCCGATATCATGTACCCAGCCTGTTTGGTCCACCAACGGTAGTAACTGAGCCAGGCCCATCGCACAGCCGAGAGCCAGACCTGCAACTGAAATCCGGAAACACCACGGGGGAAGTTTTATTATTCCCAGGGCTGCCTCTACACTTAACGCCCCCAACGCCCAGATAAACCAGTTCGTCGCAGCCGCTTCGGTCACGGGGATGCGGATGTCAAACGATGTGCTCAAACAGTGAGCGAAGATTACCCAAACGACGCGCGCCGAAAAACACAACAGCAACGTCCTGGTCCAACCGTAACGAATCCGCAAGGCGAGCAGCAGGAAATAAGCGAGGTACAGTTGTTCTTCAATCGCGAGCGTCCAGAAGGCTGGCATAAAAAGAACACAATGGATGTTGGCCTTGAATGTGATGTTTCGCGAACTGCGCTGCAAATCTGGTCTAAGTCGGATAGAATTCCATTCGCACGAGGCCCCTTCATAGATTACAGCGGCTGTAGTTGATAGGTGACTCCGTTAATCACTGCGGGAACGTCTGGAAAGAACGTGTAGACGAATCGTTTCTCGTCTGTGCCACCATTTTTCGGACTTGATCGAATACCGAAAAACTCTGCGCAGGCGATTGATGCTTCACCCAGTTTCGATTTTGGACCGAAGTCTAAAACACCCGCGTCCAGCACCTTGCCTGTCTCGAGATCCTTAACTGTAGCCTTACAACCGAGCACAACCCCGACGGCTTGTTGCCGCCAGTGAGAGGGCAGCACAATAAAAGGAACGCTGGCCGCGTCGACATAAGCCAGTGGATCGATGCGAGCGAACGTGGGCCAACGATAGCTCGTCGCACTCACAAAAGCGCCCGGAGCAGGACCGGTCGCATTCTGCTTCACAGGATTTCCGTCGCGCTTGCCCGTGTCTGTTACTACACCAAACCAATTACCTGGTTTACCTGCATTGGCAAGAAAGTCAAGCGGCGCCGGAGTGAAGCCGTTGGGTGCGTAGACAGTCACGCCACCAGTTTGACCGTTAGCTCCGTCGCCATCGATCGTCATGCCTCTCGGTGCAGTGGTGTAACTACCGTCAGGGTTGCGGGAAGGGAGTGGGATGTTTGCCATTTTTGTCACCTCTTACATGTATGTGAGAAGTGACATTTTCATTTCGCAGGATTTAGCCGCGGATTTACACAGAAGAACGCAGATTAAAATTATCCGTGTTCTTTCGTGAAATCCGCGGCGTTATTTTTATTCGGAATAAAAGGTCAACCTCTGCGATGCCGTCGTCGCCATTGCCGCTTCTTGTGATAGTGATAGACCGTGCCTGCACCTGCCCCCGCACCGGCGCCGATGAGTGCACCTTTCCTACCGCCAATCAACCCCCCAGCGCCTGCACCGATGGCTGTGCCAATGCCGATGCGCTTCGCGGCCTTCTTTTTCCCGGCTTCAGGGTTTCGATGGTAACGATGGTAACGTCTGCGCTGGCCGCTGGCGACGGGAACCGCAAATGCAAAAGAGAACATTAACAGTAGAACTAATAACGTTCGTAATACACGATTTCGATACATTATCAATGCTCCTACTCCATTTATTTTGCTCGGGGGCGAACGGAGTAGACATTGAGCAACAGTTATGCCACGTTTTGCAACCCCGGTCCTATTTTGTCGCCGGCTTTAGCTCCCAAAGCACGTTGACGATAACCCAGCGGCCATTCCAGCGCGCCAACTGCAAGTAGTCGACCCAGTCAGCAGCGACAACCTTGGCGCACGCGGCGTTTTCGAAAACGTCGAGAATGGTTACGTCCTTCTGTTGTTTCTCCTTCGGCGTTTGCTTGCCGTAAGCGCGACGCGTTCCCTGGACCAGCGACATTGCGCTCATCTGGTCCAAACGGCTCTGGCCCTGCGGATTTGTGCGCACGATTCGTTTCGCCAGTTCCGGATGTAGTGCGCGTTCCATTCGCTCGGCGTCGCCTTCGTACCAGCCTTCGATGTAATCAAGCGCAGTTTGCTTGATCGCAGCTTTGTCAGCTTCAGAAGGGGTTGCTGACTGTGCTCGCACCTCGGCCGCGCACGCAACAAGAAGCGCCAGTAGTAGTAATGCTGGTTTTCTCATTTCGTTTCTCCTTAGCGCAGAAATTTAATGACCCTGCCAGGCAGCGACAACCGGCTTGTGATAAACGGTCAGTAAACTGTGAAAAGCGGCAGCAGGGTTTAGACTTTCAACAGTGCGTCGAGGTTCTTGCGATAGCGGCGGCTTGATTGTAGTTGTGTTCCGTCTTTCATGATGATCGCGTATTCGCCGTTGAACAGAGGTTGTAGTTCCTTGACGATCTCGGTACGAACAATTGTGGAACGTCGAATACGAATGAACTCGCGCGGATCGAGCTTGCTCTCGAGCCCGTCCATCGTCTCGCGTAAGAGGTGTGTCTTGCCTTTGCTGTGCAGTTGGACGTAATTACCGTCTGACGACACCCAATCAATCTCGCACACGTCAAGAAAAATAATGCGTCCAGCTTTTTTGACGACGAACCGCTGAAGGTAATCCGTCTTGCGCGACTGAAGATCTCGCAAGAGTGCGCAGAGTTTTTCGTCTCGATCGTCAGTGCGAGTGCTACGGATCTGTTCGCGCGCGCGTTGCAGAGTTTTTTGTAGGCGTTTTGGATCGACTGGCTTGAGCAGGTAATCGAGTGCGTTGATTTCAAATGCGCGAATCGCATGCTCGTCGAACGCGGTGACGAAGACGATCGCTGGTGGCAGATTGTCTTCAGCGAGAGTTTCGATCACGCGAAAGCCGTCGAGCAAAGGCATCTGCACGTCGAGAAACACAAGGTCAGGACGCGTCTGCATGATTGTTTCGACAGCGTCGCGGCCGTTTCCTGCTTCGCCGATGACCTCGACGTCACCCGCCTTTTTTAGTTGGTTTCGCAGTCCGCGCCGCGCAACTGGTTCGTCGTCGACGATCAGGACGCGGATTTGTTCAGCGCGAGTCATTCTTCATCTCTGGTGTGAAAGGGAATGATTATCGAAATGTGTACTCCACCGCCTGCCGTCGTTTTGAGTTTGAAATCCTGATTGGGCCCGTAGAGTTTTTCGAGACGTGCGCGCGTGTTGCGCAAACCGATTCCGTTCGTAGGGGTTGATTGGTCCACCATGCCCTCGCCGTTGTCACTTACTGACAGGTGCAGATGTCCGTCACGTTTGTGCGAGCGAATTTCAATCAGCGTTTCCGTCGTTCGCGCAGCAACCGCGTGGCGAATCGCGTTTTCGACCAGCGGCTGCAGGATTAGATTCGGTAAATACGCCGTCAGGGTTTCAGGAGCCGGATCGATCCGGACCTTGAGCCGGTCCTGAAACCGTGCTTGCTCGATTTGCAGGTACTTTTCGAGGAACTGTAGCTCTTCTTCGAGCGTGACTTCGTGTGCTTCGTTGTTCTTGAGAGCGGCGCGGAGCAGCTCGCTCAGGCGCAGCAACATTTCGTTGGCAGCGGCGACGTCTTCTTCCATCAAAACGGAAATCGTGTTGAGAGTGTTGAAGAGAAAATGCGGGTGAAGCTGCATTTTTAGCGCGTCCAGTTGAGCGCGTGTCAACTGCGTCTCGAGTTGTGCGGCTTCGAGTTCGAGTTGGGCCGCGCGTTGTTCGCGTTCGCGGAAGCGCCGGTAGTAGTCGAACGTTTGATAGAGTCCGACGACAACACAATACAGCAGCAGGTTGAAATGAAACTGACCGACGAGAACGTCTTGAAAAGGTCCGAGCGGAAAGAAAGAATCCGAAGAACGACGCACCAGCGTTTGGAAGACGAAGTTGTAGGCAACTAATTGCAGCAACGATATGAGCACGGCAAACAGAAGATGTAGCGCGACGCGACGCGCCATCAGTTCTTTCTCGAGCGGAAATCTCCGCGCCAGCCACAACGCGACCGGTGTCAGCGCCGCCCACAAGTAGCCGCACGTTAGCCACGGTATGAGGATGAGCGAAAAGGGTTGCGACCGGCCGTGGTAAAGAATGTTTATGTAAAGCTGCGTCGAGAAGAAAAATCCGAACAGCGTCCACGCGCCCAGGATCGTGAGCACGATGGGAGCGTAACGCGTCACCCACTTTTTCATCTCGACGTTCGGCATTGCCGGGCTAGTATATACTGCGAAAGATGACTTATCAGGAACTCACAAAACAAATTGACGATGCTCTGTATCCCGACGTGAGTGCGGCTGGTGGTCTGGCTAATGCGCTGGGTCAGGCGTTGGCGGCGATGGGCAGCCCGCTTGAAGCGTCGGCCACAATTAGTTTCATTCCGTTTGCGCGAGTTGAAGGCGGGTCACGCTTCTGCCAGACGTATATCGTTAAGGAGGAGCGTTTGTTTACCTTCGACTTTTGGACCGACGGCGTTACGTATGGCAAGGGAGCGTGTCGTGACTTGAACGATGCTGCCCAGGCAATCCATTTTTGGATCATCGAAGAGCCGGACATAGCGGCAATGAAGAACCGTTTCAGTTTCTTCACGCCGAGTGAGAAAGCGTTGGCACACGAGGCAGGTAAAGCAGTTGAGTATCAATGGGACGAGCTTCTAACACGGTGGGCCAAACAGGGGGCTAGTGACGCGCTGTCGCCGCTGCCGTTAATTCAGGCTGCGAGTAAACATCCTGAGTTGCGACAACTTTTTCCTTTCACCAGTTTGTATTCACTCCACTTCAGCCGCACTACTGGATACCCTTTCACGACTGATTGCCCGTTTGCGAATCCAATCGGCGACGGCCGCTTCCGCGTCCACTCGGCGAGCCGTGACGTGATTGGGGAAGGCAACGTCGACGAAGTAATCGGCATGCTGAAATCTAACCTACCGTTAAACTGCGGCCCCGCTGTCAACGGCACTGCGGAAAATCTGCTCGATGCGTCCGATTCTAAGTGAACAGGATTTTGCTGTTGCGCTGTCTGCGGAGCAGGCAGTCATCTACTTCTTTGTTGAATGGTCCGTGTATGCAGTTCGAGGGCGTCAGAGATTTGCGGAGCTGGAGTCATCGCATGGCCGCGATTCCGAAACGTCGTTTTGGATAGCTGACGTCAGCAGCGTGGACGCGCCGGCCGCGTTTGTCGCTGACTGGCTTAAGGCTCAGGACAGAAGTGCTTTCGTTATGGCTTGCGCGGGCGGTGGTCCGATCGTCTGGCTGGAGCGTGGTGTCATCGTAGATGTTGTTCAAAGGGCGTGGTCAGCTCGCGAGGTAACATAACGTTGACCACTTCACCGCAAACCTTTTATAGAACCGCCTGGCTCCCTACGACTCTGCACTTACTCATACTAGTCGGTGTGATAGTGTTTTTATGGCTGCCCCACGATGCTCTATCGGCATCGATGTTCGGAGCGGCAGCTTATCTGTCGTATTCCTTCGGTTCCAGGGCCATTCTGCTTCGCCATCACAGAGGCATGAATCTCGCTAAGCTCGGCTCCTACAAGAACGCGATTCGTGAGTTTGAATTGAGCTACCAGTTTCTAACCAACCACTCGTGGCTCGATAGATATCGATTCATAGTGATGTTGGATGCGAGTGCTATCTCGTATCGCGAGAGGCTCTCTGTAACATCGGCTATTCATACGTTCATCTCCAAGAGCCGGCTCTGGCGTTGCAGTATTACCAAAAGCCCAGGCCGAGTTTCCCCGAAGCGAGCTCGCGCAGAGTGGCGTCGAGCACGTTCAAAGTTTATTAAGTGCAGGGATTTGACTGTTGGAGGCGGCGATCGGAATCGAACCGATGAATAAAGGTTTTGCAGACTTAAAGGGCCTCTTTTGCTGAATATCTCTCCGTACCTCTCATTATGTTTTTGTTGGCGTTTTCTGCTATCACGTATCCCTTAAGTACGTCTTAGTATCTCCTAGTTTCTTTGTCTTTGCACACTTTCTGCACACTAGATTTGACGGTAAACTGCTTTTGTGGAGCAGGCCATTACAGTTTCAAGCACTTGGGAAGAACACACCTATCTTGCTGAACAGAGATGTTCATGTGGCGGCGACTATAGCGCATCGCGGTGGGAATTAGACTTTCAAGATGAGCAGTCGCTTGAATCTGTCCAGGCAAAATGTAATTCATGCGGACTTGAAACTCAATTCTGGTTCGATATAACAGCCGCCCTTCAACCCCAGGCGCAAGATTACATAGGAAAGGCATGGCCAGTGCCACGGGATGGTCCATATTCGATTGATGAAAAGGGATACCGCGAAGCGATTGCCAAGCTTGCTTCGGAATCGGCAGATAAGGCCGAGGAAGACTTTAACCGTGGTTTGAAGGCGATCTTAGATTTGTATTTTCGACGGATCGCCGGCAGATTTCAGGTCCATGGTTTTCGCTCCGGGGGAATGGGTACTGCTTATCTCTGTGTCGATACACAATCATCTCCTGGTTCGCCTCTTCCGTATTTTGTGGTCTGCAAAACCATCGACTCATCATCAGGTGATCTTGAGATTAATGCGTTAAAGAACGAGGCGAGGATTTGGTCTAACTTAGGTGCTCATCCAAACATCGTTCAATTATTCGATGTCATTGCACTCTCATCTTCTCGTTTAGTTCTGGTCATGGAGGCTGTCTTGCCGGGGCCACTCGGCGTGACAACGGTGAAAGAATGGATCGATCGCGGTCTCGTAAGTCTGCCGCTTGCCTTGCGGTTTTTTAGTGCACTATGTAAGGCAATGGTCCATTGTCAACTGCAAGCCCCAGGGTTTGTTCACGGTGATTTGAAACCTGAGAACCTTTTAGTAGCGACAGGCCACGAACTCAAGGTTACAGATCTTGGATTGGCTCGCGCTCGTGGTTTTCACGACCCGTTCTCAAAACAGAGTGGTGGAACTTTTCTGTATTTGGCTCCCGAGTGCTGCGAGGGTAAAGAAATATCCGAAAAGTCGGATGTATACGCTGCCGGAATAATCGGATATGAAATGCTTACCGGGAAATATCCGCTTGAGCGCAAGACGAGCCGAGGTGGACCAAACGCATTCGATCTACGACACATCATTCCCCCTCTGGTTGACCCGCTAATTCCCGCGTCCTTTCGTAATCTATTGGCTCGGTGTTTGGCCCAGGAGCCTTCCAACAGACCTACCTTCAACGATCTGTTACACGCACTCCGCGCTGACGAGCTTTGTGCCTCCGAACTCGATAGTTCAACGACGGCGGCAGAATGGAACAACAAGGGAAAGGCATTAGCTCAGCTTGGAGAACATCACCAGGCGATTGACTGTTATTTGCGAGCTGTGAGCTTAGAGCCATCCCACCCCGTGGGTTGGAATAACTTTGCGATCAGTCTTTCAATACTTGGGGATAACGCGCGCGCAGAGACTGCTTACTTGCTTTCTCTGGCTCTTGGTGAGGATTCTGCTCAGACGTTCGCAAACTACGCGGCTCATCTAGTCCGGGAGGGTAATCCCGCGCGACTCGAGGAGGCGCTGTCGCTTTGCGAAAAGAGCCTTAGATTGGATTCACAAAATCTTGTGGGTTTGATTAATAAGGCCGCCATACTCAATGGGCTTGGCCGCTACTCCGAAGCAGTGGAAGCAGCGGATCGAGCCACTAAGATCGATCCATCACATCCTCATGCCTGGGTGGAACTTGGAACAGCTTATTGGAAGTGGGGAAGACGATCGAAAGCTTTAAAATGCGCCAAGCAAGCGCTCAAACTGGATTCAACGTTCTGGCCAGCTCACACACTGAAAAGATTACTTGACACTCGGGTATGAATCTGTGTGGACAAACTCTCAAACTCTCGTCTGCCGCAGATAACTTCATAAGACCACTTTGGTTGACCGATTTAGTCGAAAGTAATCGTCCCACGTGAGTCAACTAATTTGCTCTCGGCGTCCGATTTCTTCTTGTATTCGTCTGCTAATCGCCGTTCGATTCGGTTACAAAGAGATCTTCGGAAAATTCGCGCAAAAGGTTTGGTGTTCTTGTTGTCATTCAAAGTCCAAATCGTTGATTGATCGCCCTGCTCAGCTAGACAAAGATATGACGATAATCGAGCTAAGCCGCTCAGTGTGTTGTACCGGTGAAAGTGTCTTTCTAAATGTGGGTTCTTAAGGCACATCGCTAACGCCGCATCTGCCGTGCGTCGAACGAGCAATTCCTCGTCATAACGAGCAGCTTCAATACGAGCGATGGGGCTATCCCAAAATCCGAGTGAATAAACTGCTGAGGCTCTTTCCCATTCAGTAACAGATGAATCATGCATTGCCGTATACAAGCGATGACAAAACGATGGGTCAGCATACCTTAATGCATGACCTGCTCGCTCACGAGCTGGAACGTGCTTATCGCTGAGCAAGAGTTTGAATGTCTCCAGTAAAAGGCTCTCGTTTTGATACTTGCGATAGAGCAGATTGGCGACCTCTCTGGCCATTCTCTCGCGAGCTGTAGTAGTCACGGAGCCGTCGTTAAATGACTTATTGAATTGATCAAGAATGATGTCAGGTTCGTATTTCAGCAGTCCACTAATCAGTGCTGCTTGACTATTCAAAAATCGTTCTTCCGGACTGGACCACCTATCAAACTGTTCAAGGATTGCGGCTCTTCCTTTTGGATATCGCCAAAATGCTCCGATCGTCTCAAGATATATCGGCTTCCATTCCAGTGGTGCCGCATCCAGGTGCTCAAGCAGGATCGGTACTGACGTTTCTTGACGAAAATGGGCCAGAGCGAAGGCAAGACCTGGGGCAGGGGACTCCTCAAAAGCGCGTTCGATCGCACTTACGGAAGATGAATCATCCAGCCAGGCTAAAGCTTCGGCGGCTTCTGCTTTGACGTTACTGTGTTCCGAGTTATTTAAGAAATCGTGAAGTCGCGAAAGAACTGTTTGGTCTTTGAGGAGCGCCAGTAACCTCACGGCCTGACCTTGAAGCCGAGGTTGATCGCTGCTGGTCTCTGCAATGTCGGTCACTAGATCTTCCAACGTGGTAGCGTCCCAGAGACTCAGAGCGAGCAATGTCGTGGCGCGACTTCCCCAGTTCAACGTAGAATCACGAGCAACTTCACGGAGTTCTCGAACGATTGATGGATTATTAACCAAGAGCGGATACAGAGTTGTTTGATGAAAATGAAGTGGAAGTTCCTCTCCTTTGGTTCGGAGATAATTCAACACGACTTGCACTCCAGCAGTGTTGCTGCACGTGCCCAACGCTCTTGCGAGGCTCGGTCTTTCATGAGCGGCTTCTCGCTCGTGACTAGGGTTTTCAAAACGATGAATTAATACAGCTTCAGCGCGTGAGTCTCCGCACACCCACAGAAGGTTCGAAAGCTCCATACAACTCAAGGCACCAGCGTTATTGAACAAACGAATCGCTTCCGGAACAAAATTCGCTGCCTTGCATTTGATAAACGTTTCTGGAAGAGGCAGTCCTTCGGATTTCGGTATTTCCGGAATGATAGCGTCCACAAGCAGTCTCGCCACATCAACGCCTTGCGCGGCGAATTTTTCATTCGCCGCAACCAATGCTTTCAGGTGATCTGTTCTCCATGTAGCTCCCAAGACTCGTGCGCATTCCCTTGTGAGCCGTTCTTCTGGTGACTTCTGTAGTTTCTCGATTAAGTGCTTCAGAATGAGTGGCGGAATTCTTGCAAGATCAACTTTCTCGACGAGATGAATTGCGCTGAACGGTACGAGTTCGCTGTTATTGTTCTGCAACGACTCCTGGATGAGGTTGAGTACGACAGGAGCAGCCTTAACCTTATTGGTCATCCAGAGCGCAAAAATTAACTGGTTGAATTCCCAAGAGCGTTTTTTCGGCAGGCCATCTTCAGAGATTTTGGGTTTCAGGGCCTCTCGCAGTGCACTGAAAATTCGAGGTTCGGGTACTTCTGCCAAGTATTTAGCTGCTGTTAAAACAACGTCGTTGTCATCATGCTGTAGCGTGTTTTTTGCAACATTCGCATGGCCTCGGTCTCGTAGTCCTGCGGCCGTTAGAAATAGGCTGTAGAGTAGTGAAGGGGACTGCGCCTGGGATTGTTTCAAAGTCTTTTTCAACGCTATGGAGACCTCGTTTGTGCGAATACCGACATTCCGCAAAGCGGTGATACAGCTACGGCGAAGCTCATGCGCCTGAGTTGGGTCGGTAATGACTTTTATAAGAGGCGAGATAGCAGGTCTTCCAATATACGCAAATGCACCATAAGCTTTGTCTCGAACATCTTCATCGGGATCTTGAAGAAGTGGAATAAGTTGCTCGACAGCCATTTGATCTTGATGTGCACCTGCGAGTTGTGCAGCCAACTGACGAACTAGTGGATTCTCGTGACGCAAGTGTGAACGGATCTCATTCAGCGCAGACGGTGATGGTCGGATTCCCAAGGCAGCATCGCGGTAATCGTAGAAGTGCATCTCATCAATTCGTTTTACAACCTCAAAAATCGTTCTGAGCACTTCCGGGCGCATTAACTCGAATAAGGACCTGTGATGAAAACGGTTAGACTCCACTAACGCTTCTACCATCGCTAACGTGGCAGAACGCTGAGGTTCAACGGCAAGCCGATCGAGCAAGGCCAAAAGAGCGTCCAACAATGGTAAGAAATCCCAAGATTCTCTGATCCACTGATCAAAACACTCGCGAACCTGTCGGGGTTTTCTGCGCGTGAGTTGCCGCTCAAGTTCAAACGACAGCAGATATGCACCTATATCGGAGTTATAGAATGAGATTGTGGTTTGATTAGCGCTTACCGATTGATTCAATATACGACTTTCGACTAACGCCAGCAGCATCGAGATCTTTCCATTCTTACCCTCTTCGACAAGTAAAGGAACCGACGTTTTGACGTTCTCGATGTTGAATTCGAAATTTTTCGTGCGATTCTGCCACCCAATTATTGCCAAGTCCTCAAGAACACCTCTTAGGTCATCGGCGTTCTTGCCGCATTGACGACCAGCTCTGTCCAGGGCGCTCGATAATCGCCGGCCGATCAAGTAACTCCACGTAATCTCCTGAATGGATACTGCTCGCTCGGATTGGTGCAAAGCCGAATAATGTTCAAAGGTGGCGGGATGCTTGAGCATGTCTCTCAAAGTCGCAATGTGAGCAGATGCACTTTCGCCGAATCGTCCTGGGTTAATTAATTCAGTTGCGCCTATCTCGTGAAGTGCCCTATCAAGTTCAACTGTGGAAAAGTCTGTGATACGGATTATGGAGTAGGCATATCCACCACCACTCAGGCTCTTACTTATAGCTTGTGGAAGTTTGGGTTCTTCATAAAGCGGCATCAATCGCTGTTGACTAAACCTGCCCCACGCGATGTCGCGGCAAGACAGAATTGTTTTTATCTTCTTGGATGAGATGGACCCAATAGAATCGTGAAGTTTCGACAACTGTAGTGAAAGTTCATGCAGGTCGTCCGCTTCGTCGATGCCTTCAATAAACAAAACGAAATGCGTTGCCGCAATTGAAGAATTTGCGTTCAGTATATCGATTATCTTTTGCCAATTAAGACCAGTGATAGGCGGCCACATCTCGTGAGCAATTAGTTCAGCCGCCTGATCAAGTGAAAAGTATTTTCCTCTTACAAATAGGACCGTTGCGCTTGCGTTTTGCATTTGCTCAACCTCGGTCGCAGCACAAATGGACTTTCCTGCACCAGAAGGTCCAAGAACAACTAGGTATCGTTCATTAGAGGCCAGGAATTCATTGAAAGTATCCCGGAGGTTCTCACGGACAATTGTTCTCTGTCCGTCAATAATTGTGGCCGATAAACGAGTCGTAATTTTTCGACAGGCGTCTCGAATCTCACTCTCGGTCGGCAAGGCAGGAGGTTGCAAGGCACTAACGGCTTCTTCGAGCGCCTCCACCCGGTCCGTCAAGTTGGTAAGATAGATACTCAGATTCGCAAGTAGCGCGCGATCAGGTTCAGGCACGTGCGGTGCGGCCAAAATCGAATCTCGTGCGTCTGTTGTCAGACGCTTAATCCCAGCTCTACTCAGCAGTTTGAAAACATGCAGAAACAGTACTGAGTAAATCGTCTGTGCCTGGTCCGCCGGCGTTTTGTATTTGGTGACGAGAGTCTCCTGAATTCGTTGATCCGCCAAATTGGTGGGGGTTTGATGAGCCAGCCATTCAACCTTCGAGACGAATGAATTGAAGTCTTTGTCGTCAGTACTTTTTATGAATTCAATAAAAGGCTGCCAGACCTTCGCCGGTAAGTCTTTTGGCTTGTGTACCAGTTTTAGGAAGCGACGAATTAGGTTTAGGGCTTTGCTGCGTTCACGATCAGTTAAGCCGTCCTGATTGAATTGATTCCAGAGTGTCAGAAGCGGAGTTCCTTCTGAAACAGGAGACCTTCTTTCCTTTACGATTTTAGCGTTCGTTACATAACGATAATTCAGGTTGAGACCAACATTCGTACGCTCATGCTCATGAAAGTATGCCAGAGCTCCTAAGGCTGCTGTGGAGCGGAGTGTCAAGCTGTGATCTCGAGCTTTGATTTGTTCTAGTAATCGGGATTGGCCGATTCCACGTTTTCTCATGGCCCGCTGAATGGTATCGACGTCTTCGCCGCGCTCTAGCTCAAGTTGAGACTCAGCGTCGAGGTCCAACCAGCGCTGAATCGTGAGATCTACCTGATACACATACCCCCTGATCGTCGCCCAGGCGTCTCGCTTGACGTTAACTGTTAGCTTTTTCATTCGTGAAGCACTGGACCTAGTCACGGAATTGGCTTGGAGGATAAGTTAAAACTCAGTTGACCTTATCATAACCGGTATGCTCGATTAAGATAGCCATCACCATTTAGAACAGACCGGCAAACCGTCTCTGAGCTTATTGAGCTTCCGTCTTTTTACATGCCTTACACAGAATACGCTACTCCGTGAGTCTACGTATGCAGTCGCTAGCACATCGGAATGCAAGGAGACGTGGCCGTGAGTAGCGAACGCTATGTTTTGCAGATGCCGGGTCAATTGGCGGCAACTCGCATTCGAGCCAGAGCGTCATTTCTTAGGTCCATATTTTATCTTAGACCAAATGTTGTAGCTGACCTTTGGGATACCGGATTACCGGAATTCAAACGACTTGTTCTTGCGAGCTTCTTCCAACAAATCTTTGATGGACTTGATCCACAGAACTACATCAAGGAGAAACACCAAAGATGTCTAGCAGGGTCCGAAATCATTTGTGATTTCCTTGTAGATCTAATCCAACAAAGGCTATCGTCCGACAACTCTGTTCTGGAATCAGGTAACGACGTAGTCCGAGAAGCGTTCTTTAGCTACGGCAAAGCTACTGATTCACCTGAAAACAAGTTACTCATCACCACGATCGACGAATGGTCACGCCGTTGGAATCTTGATGAAGATTGGTGTCGCGATCATGCTTTAGCCGTCCTACGCAGATGGCTATTCGACCGAGATCTAAAGTGGGTGGGTCTGTTTAATTTTGCCCGACCGGAACGAATTCAGCAGAGAGGTTGGATATCAACCGTCAGCGAGCTGGAAACCGAAGCACCCTTCTCAAATGTTCTTGTAGAGTTGGATCTAGAGTCCGACTCGGAATTCCCAGAACCGCTCAAATTCACCCCGCGTAACAAGAGATCCAATTTCAGCTTCGAAAATCGCTGGAATCTTGCACGCGAAAGCGAGCCCGAGTTCAAGATGAGAGTCAGGCTGGAATTCCGTTTGGCGCTAGCAGAGGCCGAGGTATCCTGGTTGAAGACTCTTAGGCAACGACCAGAGCTATTACGTACAGCAACGGCGAGAGAGTTTGAACGATTACTTACCGAAATAAGCCTAAGTGGTAGAAATGGCGTCATTGAATCATTCGAACGAGACTTACAAAACTACATTGCGATCGTAAATGCCTGGAGGACCAAGGCCAAGTTTCAATATAAATTAGAGGAAGGACCGCAACCGCCTCGCGACGAGCACCTGAGATGGCTCATACTCTGCCGAATACCTGACAAGGATGGAAATTGTCTTACTTACTCCGAAATAGTTGAGACTGCCGAGGCTTTTACAATCCTTTTGTGGATGTTGCATCCCAACCTCGCGCAACAGATCGTGTCTGCCATTTCCTTCTTATATTCTCACATTGAGGACGGCTCAGCCCTAACTGCTGAAGCTCAACGCAAGAACATTACGACTGCGGCGAAACTAATAGGTCTCAAAACTAAGAATCCTCACATCCATAGAGGACGACCGCGCGGTACTGGCAAGCCAATAGTCTTGAGAGCACGTCAATAAAACCCCGGAATTCTCATCCAGAAACTTCCGACGAAGATTCCAGTTTTTCAGTTCTTCTAACTGCCGCAGAATGCGCCTGCGTAGTTCTTAGATCTGAAAGTCGGGAGGTCCTGAAATTGAAACTTATCACCGCAACAGAAGCGTCCGAGATGCTGAATATTCGACTTCAGCGGCTTTACGAGCTGGTACGTCAGCGAGCCATTCCTCATGTGAAAATCGGTGCTCGTCAGCTTCGTTTTGATCCAGATGAGCTAACTGCATGGGTGAAGCGCGGCGGTGCTGATGAAGCATTGCGGACAATTGAGACCGGAGGCTGCAACGATGATTAACCAGTCGCCTCTTGAAACAGCTCTTGGATATCTAAGACGTGGATGGGCTCCATTGCCAGTGCCTTTTAGGTCGAAGAGTCCAAATCTCAAAAATTGGCAAAGCTTTCGTGTGACTGAGGCTGAACTGCCCAATCATTTCAATGGGAAAGAGCAGAATATTGGTGTGATTCTCGGTGAAGCATCGGGGAACCTAGTAGATGTCGATATTGATTGTGCCGAAGCCCGACAGCTGGGCCACCACCTTCTGCCGACGACCAGTGCAATATTCGGACGCCAAACGAACCCTCGCTCTCATTGGCTTTTCATTGCACCAATTCGATCAAAAATCACATACAACGATCCCGTCACGGGCAAGCGCCTGATAGAAGTATTGACGAACGGACAACAAGCCATCTTTCCTGGTAGCTGTCACAAGGACACAGGTGAATCTATCTGTTGGTATGAGAAGGGGGAACCCGCAAGCGTAAACAAGGAAGATCTTCTTAAAGCCACAGGGAGGTTAGCAGCAGCCAGTTTACTAGTGCGCTACTGGCCACACCAAGGTAGTAGACAGGAGGCAGCGCTCGCGCTATGTGGGGCCTTATTGAATTGTGGATGGTCGCAAGAAGAAACAATGCGATTCATCGAGGTTGTATGCACGGTAGCCGGCGACGAAGAAGTGAGTCAGCGGATGAAAACAGCCCCTCACACAGTTCGCAACTTGGAACAAGGCAGACCAGTTACAGGATGGCCCAGGCTTGCTCGAATTATCAACGAGCAAATAGTTGTTCGGGTACGTGAGTGGCTTCAAGTGGATCAACGCATTGTGGCCTCAACTCAGAAATGGACTGAGCCGCAACGATTACCCGATGATCTATTACCTGTACCAGCATTCGATACAAGACTATTACCTGAAGCCTTGGAGGCATGGATCGGCGATATTTCTGAGCGTATGCAGTGCCCGCCAGAGTTCCCCTCGGTCGCCGCGCTAGTGGCGGCAGCTTCTATCATCGGGAATCGTGTCTGCATTTGTCCCAAACGCGCAGATGCTTGGAGAGTTGTTCCAAATCTATGGGGCGCCGTTGTTGGACGACCCGGAATGCTGAAGAGTCCCGCATTACACGAAGCTTTCACGCCAATGAAGGCGAGGGAGCGATTAGCTCGCGAAGAATATGACCGAGGTATACAAGACTTCAATTTTGAACGAGAGTTTGCGGAGGCACAGAAAACAAATCTGCGCAGCCAAATGAAAAAGGCAAAGAATGCAGGAGACAAGGAAGCATTGCGGAAGGAATACGTGGACGCTGATATCCCTATGCCGGTTGAGAGACGTTACATCGTTAATGATCCAACTGTAGAGAAGCTCGGGGAGTTGCTCAATCAAAACCCGCGCGGGCTGCTTTTGTTTCGTGACGAACTAGTTGGCTGGCTCAAGTCGTTAGAGCGAGAAGGACGCGAGCAAGATCGTACCTTCTACCTCGAGACGTGGGACGGGACGGGCGACTACGTTTATGACCGCATTGGTCGTGGAACCTTGCGCATCAACAATATGACGCTCTCAATCTTAGGCGGCATTCAACCTGGACCGCTGATGCAATACTTACACTCTGCTCTGCAAGGAGGTGCTGGCGATGATGGACTGATACAACGATTTCAGTTGCTCGTATACCCTGATGCTCCAACGACCTGGCGGAATATTGATCGTGGTCCGGAGGGCAAAGCAACCTCAAGGGCGCACCGCTGTTTTTCGGAATTGGACAAGCTGGCCATGGCTAATGTCCAAACCGTAAAGACTCTTCGTTTTTCACCCGAAGCACAAGACCTCTTTGACAATTGGCGGTCAAGTTTAGAAGCGGCACTATTAGGGGATCGGTTCAACCATGACACCATGCGTGCACACATGTCAAAGTATCGAAGCTTGATGCCAAGCCTAGCGCTGCTCTTTCACCTGATTAGTGTAGTGGACGGCACGGCACCATCCGAAGCTATATCGCTTGAGGCAGCCCAGCGGTCTGTAGACTGGTGCTCACTTCTTGAGAAACATGCTCGTCGCGTGTATGCGTTGGTACTGAATTCCAAAGTTTCTCTAGCTCGACGGATTCTTCGACATGTGCAACTCGGCGATTTAATGCCGGAGTTTGCCTCACGGGACGTATACCGAAACCAATGGGCCGGCTTGGTAAAACCTGCCGATGTCGCCGAGGCCCTACGCGTCCTGGAAGATTTTGGTTGGATACGTTCATTCACCACAACAGTGGCGAACAAGGTGGACGAAAGGGCATCCGGTACGTTATCCATCCGGCAGTGCTGGGACGGAAGGCGGCGGCTTAATTCAAGCGTATCGGGCATGTCTGAGTAATTTTGAAACACGACTAGATGGCTCGAATTCAGATAACCACCTAGACGATAACTGACAAAACTGACAAAACTAGGCTTTGTAGCTCGGATGAGATGGTTCTGTCAGTTTTGTCAGTTCGATCCGTAGATATATTCCGAAAAACACGGCTGGCAAAATGGGAACTGAATTAAACCGCACCACCCCTCCTCGCTTCTGCACTAAGTGCTGCAATCCAATAGATCCAAGCCGAGTTGCGAGAGGTTCGTTTTACTGTAGTGACCCTTGCCGCACTCTCGATAAAAACCAGCGGCGTCGCTGGAAAGCAGATCGCTTTTGTCGGCTTTGTGGCAAGAAAAATACGAATCGTGCCCCACGACAGGGGAACGTCACCGCCGACAAATCCTAGACTATGTGCGACGGGCGCACACCTGTATTTAGATCGCGCGGACGATCATGGAAGTACACCCTCAACGAAGCATATTCGATCTTTTCAGATTCGAGAACAAGCGAACCCTCGGAGGTTTCCTTGTGACCTCCACTACCCGAGGTCGAATCTACTCGGCACGACTCCACATTGCATCGCGTGCGCACCTTTTTATTTCTTTTTAGTCGAAAAATGTGCACCTTCAAACGGAAACATCGACGCCGATGCTGCCTGCAATTCGCGAATTCAAAGGATTTACCGGGGAAAACTCAGCACGAGAGTTTATGAGAGCTTGTGAATTCACTGGTATTTGATTGGATTGGCCTTTTCGAAACTGTTTTCTGTAAATCAATCACTCATTAGGATTTATCGGCAAGCTTTAAATCTGAACATTTATTTCGGGGCGCTTTTTATTTTCTTTTGTCGAAAAATCGTGCCAAAACATGTAAGACGACGCGCCTTTAACCGTAATCTTGGGCGTGTAATTCCCACAAGCTGTCATTTTGATGGAAACCGACTGAAACCGGACAGAAAAATCGCTTTGGCGATTTTCTCGTCAAGTTATGCAAATCCCGCAGAGTTGAAGTTGGGTAGGGGAGTAAGTGTGTTGGTGAGTTCCGAGACCAGCGAACCGGTATTTAGAATACGTTAGGAGGCCGTTCCTCCAAACGCGCTGTGTTAAGTCGCATGGGGGCATTTGCCTGAACTGATTTCCATACACATCGTATAATCGCAATTGAAAGGGGGGTACACTGCCATGCGTAAGCTAACCGCTTACCTTATGACATTACCCCGCTGCTAATCGAGCAGGTCTGGACGGGTTCCGCGTCAGGCTACGGGTTTTCAGTTCTTGCCGTAGAGTCTCGCGAGGCTACGCACCGAACGCCTACTGGTACTCCTGACAGGAGCCAGAGCGGCGCTAGGCCGATTAGCAAAACCTGACCGTTGGAACGGGAACACCCACAGAATACACGTGGCACCTGACACCCCACCGTTAAGAGGCCAGAACCAAAAGCCACAAGCAACGTGGTAAGGTCTGGCCTTGAATTACCTCGGAACAGAGGAACGGACTATTACCTCACTACGTACCAATTGGCATCGTTTGTACTCTAATCGGTGAAACCATCGTGCATGGTGTGGCAATGTTTTGCACTGTCACGCGTTGGCTATTTCGATGAACGCCTTACCGCAGGTAGCCTCTCTGGGCCAAGGCAACAGCTTGGAATGCCGACTGCTGTTAGGTGGTAGCCTTTCTGAAAATTAAATTCACACAGATTGGACCGTGATATGATTTCTATGAGTTTTAAGGATGAGGTGCGTCTGTAATGGATGTCGATAGGTTGCTCAAAATTTGTGATCGGGATAGGCCCCGTAAGGTATTCGATCAAATAGAAGATCGAATACAAGAAGCGACGTTGCGACACTTAGGATTGGGCAATGCATTCGATTGGGTGCATGAGGAGGCACTAAAGTCGCTGACAAACAGCGGGGCTTTCACTTTTAACGACGAGTTAATTAGAACGAAGGCAATAGGTCTCTATGAGTCAGCGATTGATACGAGCTGGCGTCGTCACATGGATGATCTAAACGAAAGTATTGGCTTACGTGTTCTTCGAGAACCAGTTTTTAACAACTTAAGAGAAAGCGCATTCCTTACAGCCCAGTCCGCGATGGAACAAAGCTGGCAGCGGAAATTGTCTGAGCTCACAACAGGGATGTCCAACCGAAGTGCGTCCCTGATATCAGACCAGTTTCTAAGCCGTATCAAGGCCGACACGCTGTCGAAGTTTCATTCTTACATAGAAAGTGAGACCGAGCGGTTGAGGCGCTCAATTGGGGCGGTTGCTGGATATTCGTCAGCGTCGGCGTTTGCAGCGTTAACAGCGACGATTGACGCCAGCTCATTCATCACGGCTGCCAAGTTGATGCGCGGGTTTGATACTGGCCCCGAATTAATGAAAAGAGTTTTCGAGCCAAGTTTCGCGTACGGCCAATTTGCCCTTCGGACATTAGAACAGCTTACTAATCCAATCAGCGAATCTCGGCGCGCTGCATTGGCTGGATCGCTGTTGCTGGCTGAGACGCAGGCGATACGAACAACCAGTTTGCTAACAGCATTAGATGCACATCCAACGCGTCCAAGTGAAGTCGAACCGACTCCCATTGTTGTTTTGCCGCGACCAGTTATCAATCGGTATCGCTTGCAACGCGAAGAACTGGTAAGCCAGGAGGACGGAATCCCGGAGGACGCGGATTACGAAACGCTCGTAGAATTGGCACCCTCAGCCGAGTTGTACGACAGGGCTCGCCTATGTCTGGAACTGGTTGGGTTGTGCGATGAAGCAAATCAGACATGTACGGGCGAAACGATATTCAAACTTACTCCGGTTTTTGTTCTCTCATTCGCAGGGCTACTCGGAACGGTGGCGCAGAATCGTGTGACCCTCGCGCGAGTGGTGGAATACCTCTACCTAGTGCTCTACGAGGCGGCAGGCAAAGACAAACTTCGATATCTCGAGCGGAATTATTTGACTCGGGATGAATGCGAGATCGTTTGGAAAATCAAGCACCTGCGCAACAAATGGTTGAGCCACGACGCAGAGCATGGCAGCGATCGGGACATTAGAGAGTCAAGGCGCCTGCGCTTAGAGGCATTGAAATGGCTGGGCATTGAGCGAATTCCGACTCAACGAAATGAATACGCTCGCCTTCATCGTTTATTGTTGGAGAAGGTGCACGAGTTTCTCACGCTGTTACTCACGCGAATTGCAAGCGCGAACAAGACCATCAATTAGCGATATACAAATCTGAGAAATCCAAGTAAGTCTTAAGAAGGTATTCTCATGGCAAACGTAAGGACAGCATCATTGGTGGTCACACTGCGCTGGTACGCAGTTACGTCTGATCAAGATTCACGTTGGAACCATGACCTCGCCTTATATGCTTACTTGGCCCCTATGCGGAGTGAGATTCTTTACCTGGGCAAATGCGACCGCACGACAGTACGCAGACGAGCTTGTTATAGCGCCAAATCAGCTACGTGGGACCGCATTAATGAGCGTTGCAGGACACACCGACTCATCGTCGCTGAAATTGAAGTGAACCAGCGTTTGACTAGAAAATTGTTAGCGGATATTGAGAGTCTAATCATCTACTCGATTCAGCCTACCTTCAATGTCCAACACACGCGATCGCGGGGAAGATATATGCGACCAGACATGAGAGTGGAGTGCCGTGGCGCAGCGTGGCCGCTTCAGCAGAAGGTGTTTTGGGATGAGTGACTTTGCGCCGGATAACAGCACAGACCTCATAAAGTTTCTGTCGGTATTTAATCTACGTACATTTTCATCCCTTAGCGCCGAAGTTTTCCTTCTTGGTCAGGCTTGATCGTTCCCTTCACACTGAGGAGATATGGCCGCTAGTCCTAAGCCAAATCAAAATTGCTAGTGTAAACATGAGCGACAACGAAATCATCCATGATCGATCCTTGACGCCAGAAGAACAGGCGAGGGTTGCGCGGCTAAGCGAGTCGGAACTAAGAGAGATCGACGAAACACTAGTTTCAAACGCAAAGCCCCAATGGCGCAAGGTTGCGATGGTGGTTGCAATAACCATGTCTTCTTTGTCGAATCGTCTCCCAGGGATACCTGATGTGTTCTACGGAATGCGGGTACAAAAACTGGTGGAAGATGGCGTCCTGGAGTCGCAGGGAGATCGAGCGCAAATGCGTTTGAGTGAGGTGCGGTTGCGAGAACGACATGTTATGACAACGAAAACGTAGATTTATATCTTCACACCAAGCTCACGAAGTCTCTCTTCCTGCTCAGGTTTAAGCGTGCCTTCGAGTGTTCGGTGATAGAAGTTGCGGCCCATCCGGTCGAAGTCAGTATGTGGGTAGAGACCTTCAATCGCCAGATCCAAACCAGTGATAGCGTCCGGTATTCCTTTTTGCCCGTGCTGTAGAGATTGCTTTAGCGCAATGAGTTGATAAGCGAGAGTAAGGGCCATGATCGGATGGCCGGCGTAAACCTTAAAGACGATCTTCCAGTTTTCGGCGTCCAGCATGATAGCAAAATCAAAGTCCGCAACCGGAAGATTTCAATTCACGTTGAAGACTCGAGTCACTTCGTTTCCTCTAGTAACGTCTGGTTGCTTGTTCCAAGACATCCGACTTGGAGATTTTTCCAGTTGAATGGAGGTAGATTAGAAAGTCGTCTCTCACATGTTCGCAATCAGCAATGGCTTCGCGGTTCTTTCCGAGCTTCAGCAGACCCACCGCGCGAAAAAAGTAGGCGCTTTCCGTGTTGTAGTGGAAATTTTGCTCCGAACCCAACTCAATGGTTTTGGTCATATCTGCCACGGCTTCGTGCCAGTCAGCATTAGCTAGATACCACCGTCCCCTAGAAAAATAATACTCAAGTTCATTCGGGTTCTGAGCGATTAGATCGTTCATGAGAGCAGTCGCTTGGGCAAAGTCTTTCATATCGGCGTAGATTGCTGCTTTCTTCCGCACTGCATAGAACATGCCAGGATGCTCATTCAAAACTTCGTTACATATTCTTAAAGCTCCTTCGTAATCGCCATTGGTGGTCGCTAGATCGTAGGCTTGATCTATACGTTTCTTTGGTTGGCTCAAGTCTGGTTCGTTCATATCGTTTAGTTTACTCGATTTCCGCCACATCGCTGACTTACTAATCCTCTAGCACAGTCGTAGAGATTCGTATAACCGCCCGTAACATGTCTCCAATCAGAATCACCGATATGCTCGGAACACATTTCGTATGCTCGTTCCCATTCTTGCGCGCAAGTTTCCTCCTTGTCTGGAGTGTCCGGCGCCGTCATCGTTATCGGCCCGTCTAGCGGAATTATTCTTGGCGAACAATCCGGATGCGGCAAAACAGGATCGGTGGGGTGAGTAAATGGATTCCAGGGTTGTCGGGCAATATAGTCTCCAAGCGGCCATGTCGCAGCAAATGCAATAGCCCCAACACCCGCCACAGCCGCAACAGGAGCCGCAGCAGCGGCTCCAGCCCCTATGCCTGCACCCTCCGCGGCAGCTCCAGCGATAGCTGGTAATGCCATTACCCCAGGATTATGACCGCTGGGATCGATCGCATTCGCGGGATTGTTTGCAACGTAAGAGTAGAGATTGATCCCACCCGCATATCCAATTGGATCTCGCGTGAGAAATCGTCCCGTCTGCGGATCGTAATAACGATTCGTCAACAACTGCAATCCAGTTTCAGTATCGGTGTAGTATCCGAACTTGGCTCGATAGCCAAACGGCTCGGTCAAGCTTCCGTTTACGGCGTCACCGTACGCTCTAAAGAGATGGTCCGACAGTACACTCGCGCTACTGTCCATTCTCTGTGCCACGTTTCCTTCAGAATCAAATGTGTAAAGAACGCTCGCTGTACCAACGCGTCTGGAAACAAGTCCCTGCGCGGTAAAGGTGTTCGTTGCGATAACTGAACCGCCTGAGTCGAGTTCTACCGCAGGTTCAGTTCCGTCATACAGAAAGTAAGTTCTCCCTGAACTTGTCTGCTTCCAGGCTCGCAATCTGTCACCACGATACCCGGCTGATAAGGTGCTTCCGTGAGTGATCAAACGATTCTCTGGATCGAAGGTTAGCGAGACGCCATTGTAAGCTGTCGGATTGCCATTGCTATCATATGAGAATCCCGTTCCTGTTTGTTGGTTATTAGAGTTGTAAGACTTGCTGGTTCCGAGAAAGCTCGTCGGATTTCCTGCGGTGTCATAGGAAAAGCCGTCAGTGAATCCGGTGTAGCGAGTGGTCAACTCCTCTAGCAGTTCGTTTTTCGTGTCATACGTGAATGTTGTTGTGCCGTTCAAAGACGACGCATTGGAGACGGTCGCCGAAAGTGAAGTGCGGTTTCCCACGGCGTCGTAAGCAATGTTGTTAAAGTCAGAGATCGTGGTGCTTCCAAGCTGGTTGAGTATGCGCGTCACCCGACCGAGCGCGTTGTAGGTATAGTTTGTCGTTGCTCCATTGGCCAGTATCTGCGTCTGAAGCCAGTTATTGTTTTGATAGGACCAACTGGTCGTTTCGTTGAATGGATTCGTGATGCTCGCCAGCCGGCCGCCGGCGTCGTAGCTGTAATCAAATGTACCTGCGGGAGTAGACATGCTTTCGCGACTGCTGTTCGGATAATAGGTATAGGAAATCGTCTTGGCGGAGAGTCCTGTGTAAGTCGTTGTCACACTCACCAGCTCATCGAGATTGCCGTAGCTGTAGCTCTGGCTGCCGGTGCTGTCCGTCATTGCCGAACGACGCCCGTAAGTATCGTAGCTGAAATGAACGTTGAGACTTGTCGTCGCCGGATACTGAATGTCAGTCAACCGGCTCTCAGGATCGTTGTACAGATAATTCGTCGTGACATTGTTTCCATCTAGCCGCTGTAGCAGATGTCCTTCATTGTCATAGGAAGTGAACTGCGTAACTTCACTGCCTGGCATCGTAATACTCGAAAGCAAGCCGATGTTGTTGTAGGCGTATGTGGTCGTATTGTTGTTGCCGTCTTTCAGTGTCTTGAGCCGGTAAAGAGGATCGTAGGTATTCGTCACTGGTTCCGTGCTGCCGGCAACTGTCAAGACTTCACCTTCCTGGCCGTATGTGCGCGTTACCTGTCGGACTTGCGTGCTGTTCTCATCAAAAGAAGTGGTGCTTGTGAGCGGCCCGCCAACATAGAGATAAGAGTTCGTGGTTTGACTGAGACCGCTTCCAGTTTGTCCCGTTGCGGGATACGTGATTGTGGTTAGTTGACCAATCAGGTTGTAGGCAAAGCTCGTTTCATTGCCGAGTGCGTCGGTTATTGATGTCGTTCGACCTTGCGAGTCATAACGCAGATGAGTCGTGTGACCCAGATTGTCAGTGATGGTAAGCGGCTGGTGTAGCTTCGCCGACTGCGAATACCCTCCATCGGTAGCGTAGTTAAGAGTGGTTGTGATTGAGGTCGCCGCATTGTTACCGGGTGTCGTTACAGTCAACACGTTTCCAAGAGTGTCGTACGTGAAGGTACTCGTAGTTGTCCCCGCTCCACTATTCGGCTCTGGCTTAGTAATTGTATGGACCAGCCCACTCGGCTCGTAATAAGTAATCGTGATCGCAGGTTTATTTCCTTCCTGAACGCTCGCTAATCTGCCGAGTGCAAAATCAGTGTAGGACCACGTGTAAGTTGTCGTGAGATTGCGCGGAGTTGTGATTGTTAGGATGTTGCCAAAAGTATCGTAGGTGTACGTCGTGGTGTGGCCGTTTCGATCTGTGATACTCGTCGGTTTCAAGGGATTTGCTGTGTTTGCATAGGCAACAATACTGCTGTGAGTGGCCGCGTCAGTGATTCCTGTGTCCAGACTGCTACTGTTGAACTTTTGTGTCCATGACAAAGCGACGTTGTTTGCCGAGTCTTTAACCTGCACCTGACTGTTACCACTGTTGTAGGTATACACGCGCTGGTTGCCGTTGCCATCAACAGTGGAGGTTACCTTGCCTACCGAGTCGTAATTGATAGTTGCAGTGCTGTTACCTGTGCCCGTGGGGCTAGGTACCGTGATGGTATTCAACTGCTGGCCCTTGTCCGCTGTGTAACTGTACGTAAAGTGCGCCGATGGATTGGATGTGCCAACGCTAACCACTTGTGAGACGGTTTGCAAAACAGCGGGAGTGGTCGCGCTTCCTATGTTGAAGGTATAAGCGATTTGGCGGCTGTACGCATCAGTTGCGGTGCTGATTCTTCCGTTGCTGTCATACGAGAGCGTTAGCAGAACCGTGCTGGTGCTCGCATCACTGATCTGTGTGAGTGCGCGACTGGCATTCCAAGTGAGATTGAGACCCAGGCCGAGGCGATTTGTGATCTGAGTCAGCGCGTAGGTCGTTCCCGATAACAGAGTGAATTTCCATTTTGTTTGATCTTGCCAAGTGACGGTTATCGACTGCCAAGTACCTGTCGGCGTTCCGGCAATACCCGAGACAATGTACGGAGCGCCCGCAGTGGTGGTAAACGAACCAGTCGGTATACCGCCACTGAGTTGTGGAGTAAGAGTCTCGGTTGCTCCACTGGGATAAACCAGTGTGAGTGCGTTCCATGAACCGGAGCTGCCATTAATTCTCAGGTCGTAATTGTGAACCCAACCTCGTGTGAAGCCCGGAGATCCGTAACCTGCCACTTCTGCTAACGCCTGATCACTCAGGTAAGCCCGTTGCCAAACAACCGCTGGTCCATTCGGGTTATGTATTGAGAGATCCGGTTCAGTGAAATACGACTCTCGGCCCGTTGCGAGATTTACGGGATCGCCGCTATACGGTCCCGCACCTGAAGACACCTTAACGGGTAGTCCGCCTTCTTCCGGATGGAACAACGCCTTAAGGCCCGGATCCATTGGACAACCGCAAGCATAGGGAACTCTGATCGCCGGACCAGCTCCCGGCAAAACCAGGATGTAAACTGTCGCAGTTGAGCAAGCGCCCAAGTTGTCACAGATGTGGTACTGCCAGCTATCGGTTCCGGTAAACCCGGCGTTAGGCACGTACTGTTTATAGTCGTCAGTGTATGGTGGATTCCCGAGACCATAAACGGTTCCGTGAGATGGCGGAACGACCATCGAGAAAATAGGAATCGCATCGCCGTCAGGATCGTAATCATTCCCTTTCATCGGACCGATTATTGCCGAGCCGTGAACAATGTAATAGTCCGCATTAGCAATTGGTGAGATATCGTTAACGTTAATGAAGACTGTTGCAGGCGCGGAGCAGGCGGCGAACTGGTCGCAAACTTTGTAAGTAAAACTGTCGGTGCCGACGAACCCTGAGTTGGGGTTGTAACTAGGCTGATCAATTTGCGAAGTTGATTGCAAAGTTCCATGAGAGGGGAAGGTCAAGATGGATCTAGAGAGAGTGTCCCCGTCAGGATCGAAATCATTCGCCATGTATGGTCCAATGATCGTGTAGCCATGAATATTGTAAACGTCGTTCACAGCCACTGGGGTCTGGTTTGTTACTGTGATGCTGACGGTAACCGCAGCAGAACAAAGGCTCGGATATTGATTGTCGCAAGCCTTGTACGTAAAGCTATCGGAACCGGTCCAGGTTGAACTGTTGCGCGAGTACCAGAAATAGCCATTGCCATTGTTCGAAAGAGTGCCGTTTGTAGGAAACGTCACCAGCTTCGCCGAGAGAGTATCGCCGAGGTCGGGATCAGAATCATTTGCCAGTAGTGATCCGACAGTCCCGTTACCGTGGAGCGTGTAACTATCTGCGGCAGCAGTTGGAGCAGCGTTAAAAAATAAGAAACCCGCATGTACGTAAGCCACCGGAGTAGCAATAACCAAAGAGGTTAGTAACGTTGCGGCGGCAACTATGACGATCATCTTGGACATTGGGACCCCTCCACTAAATTTAATGGGAAAATGTCACTGCCTCTGTTGGTAAGTGACTTTTGGGATACTCATCTAAGAGATGGAGCGTGGTTAATCACATTAGAGCTGTAAGTCCGCGGAAGCGTGCTGGGCAGAGTCGCTTCCGCGAACTTCGGTGGCCCCTCACCAGGCCACTCTGAGATTCAAGACTCGAATCTCAAACCTCAGTCTCTACCAGAGCCACTCGAGACCTATCTGCACGAGTGGCTCTGCTCTGAAAGATGGTGTCGTGCATCTTTCAATTTTCGAGTTTTCAAGTTGGGGCCGACAGCACTGGGATTTGTCGGCCCCTTCACCACGTGCGCGGGCGATACGTGGTTACAATCCCGCCGAGCCACTCGTGATCGCGCCGCCGACTGGAACCTGCACGCGCTCCCACTCATCGCGAGTGGCTCCCACCCTGAGAAAATTCCGCTCATGCCCAATCGAGCGGATCTCCTTGCGAGGGCGAGGTTCTAAATGTTTGCGCCTGATCCCCCCGCAGAGCCATTCGCGACCGGCGTTTGCGCGGCCCAACATCGCGAATGGCTCCGCTGGTGAAAGATCAACGTCCCTCACTAAGACGGATCTTCCACTGAGAGGTTTCAAGCATCTCTACCTTCTTGCTCCCGAGCGCTAAGCAAGCGACTAATCGTTTCAACGAGCGAAGTCACATCTTGCGGCTTTTGTAAAAACACATCTGCCCCTGCTTCGCGTGCTGCTGGACCAATCGGCGTAGCAGAGAGCATCACGATCGGTATGCGACTGCGGTGGGGCAGTTTCCGTGCTCGCTTCACGATCTCTAACCCATTCACGCCTGGAAGCTCATAATCAATAAGCAGCAGATCGTAATTAGCCTCCCCCGCAATCTTCTCCAGTGCCACATTCCCATCGGCACACGTTTCAACCTGCCAGCCCTGAGCCTCAAGCATCTCTCTCGCGACGCCTGCAACTAGTTCATTGTCTTCGATGTGCAGAATCCTATTCACGCTCCGCAAACTACCTATGGTGCTGTTGCTCACGCTCTTACCGGTTTCTCGATCCACAGCAGTTTGAGTAGTCCGGGCTTTGATGATCTCCAACACCTCTCGTAGGTGCTTCTGCCGGGTATTGAGGATTCGCTGTAGTCCCTGATGTGTTAATTCAAGTAAGCGCGCCGCCTGTTTGATTACGCCGCCAGAATCTTCAAGCGCCCTTCGAATTTGGCGCGCTTCATGCCTTAGTACTGAGTGCCGTAATGAGGTGGGCCAGTCAGGCCATAGAATGCGAGGGACAAAGCTCCGGAAACAGTTTTTCTCACGGCGGAGCAGGTCTGCGTTCTGAGTGTTTTCCAGCAGAGCGTCAGCATATTGAAGATGGGAATATAGTTCTTCGTCTGAGAGACGCTCGGATAATTCTTCGACTAGCGTCAACGCAGCAAGACCAGCGCTTTCAAGATCGCCCACCTGCTCCGCTACATGGATCGCACGTTCAAGGGCGGCTCGAGCCTGGTCTTCACGATGAAGCCGAGCCAAGACAATTCCATGAGTGGTAAAAGCCTCTGTCAGCCATGACCGCTCGTCTCGATTTTCCAGCAGTTGCACTGCCGTTCGAGCAAACCTCTCAGCTTGCACGAAATCGCCTTCAGCAAGCAGCACTCGTGCTCTGGTTTCGGCGACCTGTGCCAAGTGGACAACATCTCTTAGCGTCGTGAATAGCGCTTGCGCACGGTCGAGATGCTCGTGCGCTTCGGAAAGCCGCTTCGCCTTGAAGCAAAGCATTGCTAGATTATTTTCAACACACGCTTGATACCGATCATGACCCGCCTGCTCGAAGTGATAACTTGCAGCAGCAAATTCGATAAAAGCGCGGTCGATGTAATCAGCCCGATTTTCAGCGGCGCCTAAGTTTTTAAGTACGGTCGCGAGCTGGTTGTGAAACCTTCCCTTGAGAGTGTGATTAGTGCTTGCCTCCAATAAAGGAGTGGCTCTTGTGAGAATGCTCAGAGCATCGCTCAATCGGTTAGCAAAGGTCTCAACAATGCCACTTCGCAGTAGGGCGAGTCCCTTTAGATCGCCGTCGTTATCATCAAGCAGGAATAGCGCGTTTGACAGTATTACTCTCGCATCATCGAGTGCTCCTTCGCGTCCATAGCAAACCGCAATTTCCGTTTGCGCCTCAGCTACTCCTTTCGAATCCCCCTGGGATTCAAAAATCGTAATGCTCTGAGTAATGAAATTCTTTGCGATTTCTTGGGAACCCTCGATCTGATTGGTCGCGCTAAGCCAACCAGTGATTACGCCAATCTGTAACCAGACTCTTCCCGTGGTGTGTTGGTTGAGTCCCTCCACGTTTGGTGGTTCACCGATCCCTCGCCATAACTCCCCCATTGCATTGCGTGCCGCCTCATAGTTGCCGGATTCTTCATACTGTGTAGCTAGCTCACAACGCCGGCGTGCTCGCTCGTCTGGTGAGAGATTTGGATCGACGACTTTGTGAAGGAGTTCTTTGGTGAAGTTCACTATGTGAGACTGCCTTTCCCTTGAGCTAATCGTCTCGCAACGGGAAGACCGAAAGCGCGATGCTAAGATGCCTTTCTCAAGAGCAAACCGTGGGGACTTGTGCGGCACGGTCCTTGACCGTTCCTTACAACCCATCAATCAACTTTCAGGAGAACACTATGAAAACCTTACGAACCCTCTGCGCAGCAGTGGCCTTGATCCTCATGCTGTCTTTGCCGACGATGGCAGGAGATATACCGACATGGGTCGTTTCACCACCGCCGCCCCCTCCCCCGGCGTCTGCGATAACTACCGACCCAGGTGAGATCACAACTTGGGGAACACAAAGTCCGCCTGAATCGGAAGCCTTGGTCACCGAACTCACTTTGAGCGTCTTGCAATTGCTCTCAGTGTTCTAGGGGTTGCGCTAACTGGCAAATATCTTTAACCGTCGTGTTATTACCTGCACGGCGGCCAACTAGAAGTGTGTTCAGCGAAAAGCCCTTGGGAGGCGGGCGAAAGAAAACTGCGCGACGTGAGAGTAAACCTGCCATTCCTAATTAAGCAATAGATTCTTTCAAAAAAACGTCAGAAGAAAATGCGAAAATAAAGGGATTTTTTAGGCATGCAACAGTTGTTGTTAAATCAGGCCATACCAGACGACTCATGCAAGGCATTAGGGGCCGTTGGGGACCCGCTAAGGTCACCAGCCTCGACTTTGCATGAATGAGCTAACGTGATCCAAACTGTCCACAGATTCGTAACGGAGCAAGATCTAATCCCGGCTTTCTAACGGTGGTTGAATTTGGACAGTGACTCTGTAATTTCCATGCACGACATTCAGGGAGCCGTGATTTATTCCGAGCAGGAGAATGCCAGTACGGGGAGCAACGAACACTCTACTCTTACCAACATAAATAAAGTCATCGGTGTCATCTCCTATCACGGCAATCAAGCCAGCAGTTGGTTGTTCAGGCATGGCCTTATTACGGGTTGCATCTTTTTCGCCTGCTGGACCACTGGCCCTTCCATCGCTAAGTTTAACGAGACCATCAGCGGTGATCTCCACTCGTGCGCCTTGGCTAACGAGAAACTGAGTGTCAGTCCAACTGTTACTTGATGCAATGTAAACGGACGCGGATGAAGAGCCACGAGCCACTCTTGGATACCTGCCGTTTGTTCCAGCGCCTACCTCCAGTTGAATCGTTGAAACCTCAGGATCAACGAGTCCTCCCCACAGATCTTCCTCTGGCTTCAGCTCTCGAGTCCTCGCGAATTGGCTTCGCGAGGGTGGTTGTGCGTCAGGAATAACAAGTTGCCGTACGAGTGTGCCGGCCTTCAGGCGCGATAATGCGTCGTCAAACAGGAGTTGGGCCACATAATGCGCGGGAATGGCAAAATTGAGACGTTGGCCTTCTGTGAATGATCCTTCCGCTACTCCTACAACCCTTCCAGCCGTATCTACGACAGGACTGCCGCTACTTCCTGGCGAAAGGTCTGCTGAGATCTGGATTCGTGAACCGACATCCTGAAATGTTCGATAAGCGGAGATGATGCCTACAGAGAGGGTCCAACTAAGATTTACAGGATTGCCAACCACCACGACCGTCTCGCCCACTTCGGGACGACGCGGTGTTAGTTCCAAGGGTACAGCTCCGTCCAAGTCATCGACCAAAACAAGTATTGCGAGATCTGATTTTCGATCTTCGGCCACAATGTAGTCGGCATATGAGTGTTCATTTGCACTGTTCCAGACTTGAATTTGTGCCGCACTCTTTACCACATGATAATTTGTGATTACCACACCTGTAGACGCAACGAAGAAACCGGTCGCACGTCCGATCGATCGGCCTTTTTTGTCGTAGGTAACAACTCTTGCCGTGCCAGCTTTAACCGTTCGCGCCAGTTTCGGCAGGTTTTCCTGGGCCGTTACCACAGTCAACGAACCCAACAGCAATAGCAAAGCAATCGTAAGCAAAACGGGTTTTGACATGATATTCTCTGAATGGTGAGTGACGGAGGGGCGAAGCTCTAAGTGGCTGGCGCCCGGACCAAACGAGGAATCCGGGCAAAGCAAGCAGCCAGTCAGATTCTATTCCTATTTAGGAAGGAGCAACAAGGGAAATGTAGGAACCGATACAAGGGGGCGGCAGTGATGGGGCGCGCGCGTCGGCCCCAGCCTGCAAGGCTCGCGGAGAAACTTCTTGAGATTAGGAACCGGCTCGGGCTTTCACAGGGTCAGTTGGTGAGGCGGTTAGAAAGCAAGGACATCCGACTCTATCCTGCACATCTTTCAGGCTACGAAGCAGGAACTCGTGAGCCACCTTTGCAGATCCTTCTAAACTACGCGCGTACAGCAGGAATTGCTGTTGAGATCCTAATTGACGATAAATTGGATCTTCCTGATCGATTACCGATTAGGAGAAAACGAAGGGCGAAATCCACGGACGCAAGACAATGTTGACCTTCACTATTCCTCACGCTCTCTAAAAATGGGGCGGTGGCACTCGCGGGCTCTACCCCCCGTCTCCTTCGGCTAGACGAAGCGCCGCATCGCAATGAATCGGTCGCCAGCGCGCACAACTGGTCATGCCCAACTTGTCGCCTGAGCCGTGGATCAAAGCAGCGCGTGATAACCCAATGATTCCGATTCTCCGCTCATCAAAGAGGTAACCGGAAGTGCAGCGATTCATTACTCCAGCGAAGCTACCATTTCTAGTTTGTGTGTTAATTCTGGTGGTGGCCCCCGTTTCTCTCGCTGCCGGAGGGCTAAAAGGACTCGCCTGGGGACTGATCATCGGTTTTCTGAACGGACTTGGTCCACGACAAAATTTCGTACAAGGTCTATCAACTGGCCTCATCGCAGGATTTTCTACAACCTTGACGTTTGACCTCACAGAAATTGTATTGTTTGGGTCTCTAGCGGCGCTCGCTACTGGCTTGGGAAGTACACTCGCCGTTGAGTCCGAGATCGATCGGCGGCGGCTGTCATTCGTAGTTTTGCTAGGGTTCTTCATGGGTATCACCATGAGCGCCGGGTTCATCTATTCGAGAGGATTGTGGGAGGCGCTGCCGGTCACAGTGGCGCTCGTCGCGACCTCCACAATTGGAGTTCCGCTTGGCACGTTAATTGGGCTGTGGCTTAGGCCAAGACTAGTCAAGTTTGCAGATGTTTGGTTGTACCTTCGCGAAATGGGAGTTTTTCTTATTGGCTTTGCCATCGGTTATTTGAGCATAGCTCTAATATTTGCCGCTTGGTTTTGGTCCATCTGGAAAGTTTCACCGATCGGTTCGTTCAACGGTCTTCCGTCCAATCCGAAGTTCGGCCATTTCTTTTATTTTTCGGTCATCACCATCGGAACGCTGGGATATGGTGACATCACGCCAGCGTCGCCGTTGGCCCGCGCCTTAGCCGTGTGCGAGGTGGTTATTGGCATTGGGTGGATTACAGTCGTGTTTGCGGCAGTGATGTCACATCTCCAGCCAAGGCTGACGGATGTAGCTGCGCAACGCAACGCGAGGTTGAAGGAGATAGAGGAAGAGAAGAAGTATTCTGGAATTCTGCCCGAAACCTACACGATCATGGTCAGTGAGAATGAGGAAGGCGGCAGGGGAGTGTACGCAACGATCAGAAATGACTACGCGAAAAACTCAGCGGGTAAACCGATACATGGAAAGGAGTATGGTTTTTACCTGTGGGGACTGAGATTACGCGGCCCTGTGCCGAGGCTAACCGGTTTCAGAACACGCACTGAAGCAGAAGAAGCGGCTCGACGGTTATATCAGTCACTCAATTTATGATTAAGAAGAGAGGTGTGTTTTAAGTAACTGGCACGGGCGGTGGATATTCGGAAGGTAAGAATGACCACAACATACCGCTCAAATCGAAGCTTGCTCGAATTAAAGCTTTAGAAACGCGCTCCGTACCTTCCCAACCGTACTTGCGGCTACAGGAAGATTGAAGTCTTCATTCATCACAAATGCTATCCGCTCCGTAGCGAGATCGTTCATGTTGGTGACAAACACGTGATCACCAAGAGTTGAGACGCTCGACTCTTGCGGACCTTCCATAATGGAATGAAACAAAGCCACACACAGAAGGTTAGGGTGGTGCCTCGCTGCTTCAGCAATTTCAATGATTATGTCGTGTGGATAGAACGCCAAGAACAGTAGGCTCTCAGTCGGAATAGCAATAATTCCGGGTTTGTCAGGCGGTACTTGCTCGATTTTCTTGTAGATTTTGTCCTTCGCTTTTCTGAGTTCTTGGTCGAGATTGATTAGCGGTGCTTGAACTAGATCGGTTATTCCTCTTTCAGCGGCCCAAGCTCTTGCTTTACTGTGATCATTTGCCGGAGAGACTGCCATTTCAATCACATTTTCTATTGGTCCTTCCCAATACTCATTGGTAACTGCCGTGCTATAGATCCTTTCTCGAATCTCTTGAATTACTTTCGGGAGCTTCTTGAGACTTATGGACCGCAGGACTTGCACATGTGGCTGCACTCGAGGCTTTGTTATGTCCTCAACTCCTGGCGAGGTCCAAATTGCATCGAGAACGTGATTAACGATCGTGAGGTATACGTAACTGTTATGTTCTTGCTCCCCACCTCGCATCAGACGCGAGACTTCAACATAAATCTCTTCGGTGGTGTCTGGATCGATCAATAGCAGGTCTGGGACTTTGCCAGTCTCTTTAACCTTCCGATCGAATGAGGCAAAGAACCCAACGTCGCGAAACTTCGATGCGACGGACAAGACAGTTAGTGCCTCTGCCGAGTTTCTTGCGTCTCTCAGACGACGAACTAAGCACCTGAATCCATCGGCATTTTCGAAAGACTTCAACTTATCAGCGAGTCGAATCAAAGAACGCTTAGCGTGTGGAGCTGCATTACGGAACAACCAGAGGAACACGGGGTTACCCTCTTCAGCAGCATGTCGTAGAAACTGTTCACCGAGTAATCCACGCAAATCTCGTATGCCACTTTTAAGACTCTGTTTCTCCTCATTCATTAATCCTTCAATCAATTCCGCCTGTTCCTCATACCTATCCCAACTGACGTAGTCGTCATGAGTCTTGAATATCGCAAATGGATCAACGTGCATTCTGTCCTCCGACCGGCAAAGATCCCTCGCCGCTGAATTATGTGAGCGGATTTACATTGAACCAATGTTAACACCAATGGCCTCAAGCCAACGTAAATAACCTCTTGCAGTCTATAGACGCGAGGCGTATAGTACATCTCGCATGATTAGAGTGGAACTGGAAAAACTACTCGGCGGCCGAAGTCTTTATTGGCTTTCTCAGGAAACTGGAATTCGCTGGGCAACGATCGCTGCGCTGGCGAAGGGAAAGCTCAAAAGGATTGATTTCATGTCCTTGAACAAGATTTGCGAAGCGCTGGAATGTCAACCGGGAGATCTATTAGTTCATGTCGAACGCCACAAGGCAGGAAAGAGGTAGATTATGGCAGCGGGATACATTGAGAGACGCTCTGAAGTGTGCTGGGTTGCTCGGGTTGAGAAATATCGAAACGGGCGCCGGCGCTACTTCTCCAAAACTTTTCAGACCGAAAAAGCTGCGAAAGAGTATTTGCAGGACCAACAGAGTGCACAGAACAAAGGCGAGTTTGTTGAGCCCACGCGAGTCACTCTCGCATCTCTCATTGACGAATGGCTCGAGGTGATTGGTCCTCGCGTCACACAACGTACAGCTGATGGCTACCAAGGTTTGCTTGATCGCTACATCAGACCCGAGCTGGGCCATAGACGCGTTAACCAACTTGAAACTCGGGACATACAGCGCGTCTATGCTGGAATGCAGTCACGAAAGGATTTGAGCGCCAGAGTTGTTCGCCATACGCACGCGGCGCTGCGCCAAGTGCTCGAACAAGGAGTTGAATGGAAGTTGATCGCCCGAAATCCGGCAGACTCGCTTAAGCGAAAACTGCCAAAGGTCGAACAATCGGAGCGTCAAGTTCTCGATGAACGTGAAGCCGCGGCTTTCCTTAGAGTCTGCGCTGAGAAACCACACGGCTTGATCTTCGAGTTTGCCTTATTATCCGGAATGCGACCAGAAGAATATCTAGCTTTGCAATGGCGGGACATCAATCTTGACCGCAACACGGCGCAAGTACGGAGAGCTCTAGTACGGCACAAAAAGACTTGGCGGTTTCAGGAACCAAAGACCAAAGGTAGCCGGCGCACAGTTACCATTCCCGCGAGCTTGAGCCGCAAACTCGCAACGCATAAACGATCGCAAGCAGAGCATCGGCTGAAGGTCGGCGATGAATGGGAAGCGCACGATCTCGTTTTCTGTAGCGAGTTTGGGACACCATTATCAATTCCCAACCTAACCTATCGTTACTTTCGTCCGATACTGGAGAAAGCAAAGCTACCGCAGATTCGACTTTATGATCTGCGCCACACTCACGCAACGCTGCTGTTGATCGCAGATGAGCACCTGAAAGTGGTTTCAGAACGACTCGGCCACAGCACGATCCGCCTTACGGCTGACACCTATAGCCACGTTCTCGATTCAATGCAGCAGGCAACAGCAAGCAAACTCGAAAACATGTTATATGGGACCTGAAGCAATAGTTTGCACGGTCTCATTTCTTCCAAACAGTAACAAGGGCAACTAGTAGAGAAAGAATCGGAATCAACGTCTGAAGCGTAGGCAGTATGACCGTAGTGAACCACCACTCAAAATTCTGTCGTCGTTCCGTCCGAATGTCTCGCAGTCCATCCGCTTGAAGAGCGATCTGGAAGGATATTCTTCGACGAGGTGCCTGATTAGACTATGGCTGAAATTGATCATAACCACCCGCTGAACACTGAAGACCGCCGCTCGCTGTGTTATTGGCTTACTCCCGCGTCGCGAAGATACCGCCTGAGAAAATAGTGGACGATGAACTGACGTTTTAGCCTCATGACATGCCTTCCGGAAGACGTGAGCTCGACTCGTAGAAGACACGATGGTCAGAAAATTTAAACCGTGCTTCCATCAGATGGTTGTATAAGCCACATCTGCTCCACTTTATCAAGTATGAGTAAAAACACCTGGTTCTACTTGATATTTGGCTTCTCGATTCGTGTCAACCCACGATTACGCTCCCATTCTAAAAACTCATGCACACTACTAGAATCACTGACCCTCGAGGGGTTTTCGCCTTCTTGCTCTGCCCGTTGATTTAATCGAGGGATCAACACACCCAGCTTTGAAAAGAAGCACTTACATCCCTTGCGCCGGCCTCGATCAATGTATGGTTGAGCCGCAGTCCAATAGCTCGCCGAATCTATGTAAAACGTAGTCCACATTAAATCGAAGTCCACTGCATCACGATCTGTAGCGTCTGCAAGGGTCTCGAGAAAAACGAGTGGAGAGTCATCAATTAGCTCTGCGTTCGGATTCTCCAATAATGCGGCGGCGAGCCTCGCGCGGCGCTCTTGCATACCTTCCGATTCCCACTGTTGGTAAAACTGAAAAAAATTCTGCTTCTTTGCAAGATCCTGCGATGCTTTGTTCTGGCACCAAACTGCGGCGATAGCCACAAACGTGGCTGTAACTGCAACCAGCACACCTAGGGGCTCATGGTATTTGCTCACGGTTCCCCAGAACGCTGTCAACGGAGACCAAAAGACCAAAGTAACGACTTGGACGAGTCGGGCGATTTTGGGATTATTCATAAGAGGTACACCTACCAGAGGAAATAGGCAGAACAGTGGGAGGTCTTTTATTTGAAACGGTTCAACGAAGTCAAGGCCCGCGATTTTGTTAAGAACTGCGAGTCAAGATCGCGGTAGCCGTATTGACACATTCACGTTTTAGAATCGGATTATCAATCCGTGTGCGAGATTTAGGATTGCGGCAGAGATTATGCCTTTAGCAGCATATTTTGATGCGGGTGGCGATCAAGTTGACCAGAGGTTTTTGGTCGTTGCAGGCTTTGTTGCCCCACTTGTTAGCTGGGCCGAATTTGAAAAACGTTGGCGTAAGCGCCTTGCCGCGGATGGTTTGAAGTATTTCCATGCTGTCGAGTTTGCGCATAATCGTAAGGAGTTTGATGGCTGGGGGAACGATGAGCAGCGGCGTAGAAACTTACTCTCGGACTTGATGGAAATCATCAAAATGCACGTCTCTCGCAAGTTTAGCAATGTAATAATAAACGACGCTTTCGACACCAACATGTCGGAGTTGACGAAGAAACGATTTCACATCAATGCATATTCTCTGGCGGGAAGAACATGCGCCGCTCGCTTGAGAGAATGGATGACGCGCGAGCAATGGAACACATCAGTCGAGTTTATTTTCGAACAAGGCGATATCGGAGCAGGCTTGCTTCGGGAGTGCTTCCTGAGAGATGGATTTCAAGAGCCCCGTTTTCGATGCAAAAAAGATCGACAAAACGGAACAAAACTCGAACTGGCTCCCACGCCTCTACAAGCCGCGGACTGGCTTGCGTACGAGATTTTCTTGGCTGCAAAAAGGAACAACCTCGAGCGCTGGGCCATGCAAGAATTCCTAACCACTCCAGGCAATGGAGGCGTTTATACAACTCGAGATGTTGAAAGACTTGAGCATGTCCTACAGACCCCGCTCGATCAATTTCTAACAGGCACGCTTTGGGATGTGGATCGACTCATTTGAAGTTCTAAGTCTCAATAAGATTGTTTCGTTAATGTACCTCTAATAAGTGGACGATTTTGCGAAGAACGAAGCCGCAATGTTCTGTGGCAAGATTGTCGGACCAGTCATTTGAGGAGGTAAAGTTAAACAACTCACGTCGTCTGCTATCTCTTCCAGATGGCACTAGCATCTCGGATAGCATCGATTCTTTTCGCAAACTTCAGGTCAGGGAAGGCCGGAGCTTTACCGTAATGCAAACCAACCACGGTTAGATCCGATAACCTAATCAAAGGAGCACCACTGACGCCTGGAGCACTATCGCAGTTATGAAGAAAACTTTGGTTATCTGGCATGACGGTTGTAACGCGGCACTGATTCGAGAAGGATTCCCCAAGACCTTCTGCATAATGTGCCAGGAAGAGTTGATCATTCAGCTCTACGGGCCGTGTTGCAGGATTCAAATGCCCGAATTTCGATCCAGGCTTTCCGCCAGCCTTGAGGATCGCATACCCAAGCATGACGTTTGATTCAAGAGGTTTGGATTCGACTTCATACATTGTCGCTTTTGTTGGATCATCCTTGGAAAAACCCATCACTAAAGTTATCTTCGATGGAGAACCTTGCACGCAATAGTCTGCGGTAATCAGATAGTCGTCCGAAATAAGCCACGCGCTGCAAACCTCGTCTCTATTGTCTACATTGATTTTCAGCAAACCAATGCTTTTCGCGAGTGTTCTCAAAGGATCAGTCTCAGGGAGTTCAGAAATCGACCGGAATTGCGTACTACTAACAGGCAGTTTAATCTCTGGTAGTTGGATTTCACCGGTCGTGAGCTTCTGAGACGTACTTGGATCAAACTTGACTGGAGAGTTTGCATTCAACAAATTAACCGCCCACGCTCGGAGTCCTTGGTCGACCTCCTTATCTGATTTTGCCAGAATTGAAACTGCCAAAGCGACATAGTCTTTGTTAACGGATCGTTCGGAAAGAGCGTCCTGAATCAACCAGCTTCCAAATAAAAGAACAATTGGAATGGCGATCGCAGCGAGAATACGACTCAACTGCTCAATCCAGTTCAATACACTCGGTCGTTGTTTTTCGCTTCGATTAATAACAATGATTTCTCGGCTTCTAGACTTCGGCTCTTCGTGACTCGCGATGAGCGTTTTAGGGTCTTGAGTAGACATGAGTAGAGGATCGGTCCTATCACTCTAGATTTGACACGCAGGCTGGATCGAAGCGAGTTTGCGAGGACGCAGGCTCGTGGGAGTCAGCCTCCGCTTTAGAACGGCGGGAGATTATTCATACTGCCAGGAAAAGTCAACGCGGATGAGTTTACACGCGGATAGTTTACGTGGCGAGGTTCACATGGTGGCCTCCACTAGTAGCAAGGTTGAACTGCAAAGCAGGAGTATTGCGCGAGAGCTTACGAACTCGAGCGGCCGTCGCAACTCCGCGAGATCTTCCGAGTTCGGATTATCCTTGTGAGTCTTGTTTATAAGCTCGCTCAGCTTTTCATATTTGTCAACGCTCGTCGCGCTCGTCGCGATGATCCGGTTCCGCCATTTTCGCCTCTTTCTCCATTGTCTCTTGTGCGTATGGAAGCCTGTAACAAGTAGAGCCGCATCTGTGATTATGCAAATTCGAATCGCTCAGTTGGGATTTTAGCAGGCGCTTAGGCGACTTCGGCAGGTGCTTCCGTCGTTAGTGCTTTATCATCATTCATGATGTGCGTGGGTGCGGTGTTTGCATAAGTCGTAAGGGTTTTGCACACTTTGAGGCTTTTTCTGCACACTCACAAGGATCTCATCTCTCCGAATGCGTCGCGCTATTCAGTTCCTTTAATTGAGGTTAGCGTTGGAGGCGGCGATCGGAATCGAACCGATGAATAAAGGTTTTGCAGACCTCTGCCTTACCACTTGGCTACGCCGCCTTTTTGGAAAGAATAAAGGATGAAGGCGGAAAGATGAAGCAGCCCTTGCTCGAAAGCTCTAAGAGCTTTCGTCCTTCATCCGCCCGCCTTCATCCTGATTTCGTGGAGCGGGAGACGAGACTTGAACTCGCGACCCTCGCCTTGGCAAGGCGATGCTCTACCACTGAGCTACTCCCGCTT
>Ga0126376_10000040_pt1 | contig 50212 bp, 36 predicted proteins | sample PanSoiMetPlot_15_FD_92760 | JGI IMG/M metagenome (GOLD analysis project Ga0126376, IMG submission 92760) | Tropical forest soil microbial communities from Panama - MetaG Plot_15 | ecosystem: Environmental > Terrestrial > Soil > Tropical forest > Bulk soil | place: Panama | collected 2016-02-17 | reverse complement strand
GGCACTCTTTCCGATCAATGCTTATCTTATCGATCGCTTTGGCCCGCGAGTTGTCATTTGCATCGCCAGTTTACTGGTCGCGCTGGGATGGATCGGCGCCGGCCTCGTCAATTCGCTGCCCGCACTGTACCTGGTTTATGCGATCGGTGGCGTTGGCGTGGGCGCGGTCTATGGCGGCTGTATCGGCGTCGCAATGAAATGGTTTCCTGATCGCCGCGGGCTGTGCGTCGGGATAGTCGCCGGCTCTTACGGATTTGGCACAGCCCTGACGACTCTACCAATTTCTTATTTGATCGATCACAGCGGGTATCGAATGGCTTTCATCCTTTTCGGATCGATTCAGGGTCTGGTTGTTCTTATCGCCGCTCAGTTTTTGCGCATGCCTCCGTCCGGTTGGTCTCCTCCTGGTTGGGAAAACATCAAGGCGAAAGTGCAGCGCAAGGTCTATCAGTCGTCCTGTGATTGCACTCCCGCCCAGATGCTGCGTAGCGGTGCGTTCTATTTGCTTTACCTGATGATGGCACTCGTCACCGCCAGCGGATTGATGTTATCAGCGCAATTGAAGCCGATCGCAGTGAGCTATGGCTATGACAAATTCGCTTTGTTCGGTGGCTTCACCGTGTTAACGCTGACGCTTTCGTTGAATCAGGTGCTGAATGGATCGGCGCGGCCCTTTTTTGGCTGGGTATCGGACCGCATTGGACGCTACGACACGATGGCTATCGTCTTTGTGCTGGAAGCGATCACGATTATCGGTTTGACATTAGTTGTCGCGCGGCCATTTTGGTTCATCGCGATCTCTGCGCTGATGTTCTTTGCGTGGGGAGACATCTATTCACTTTTTCCGGCAGCGATCGCCGACATCTTTGGCAGCAAGCACGCCACGACAAATTATGGAATTCAATACACGGCGAAAGGTGTCGGTTCGATCCTCGCAGGTCCCGGCGCAGCGTTATTAATGGCGGCGGCTGGTTCATGGATTCCGGTTTTCTGGGCCGCAGTCGTTTGCAATGTGATTGCCGCAGGGTTGGCAGTGTTTTGGTTGAAGCCGCGCGTGGCGCGTTTGGTGCAAAGCGAAACGAGCGACGGGCCAACAACTACTCCGGGTGCCAATGTATCGCTGGTTCAGGTCGCAGAAGAAGCAGCCCCCGAATAATCTGTTTGCGGGAGACCAGATTAGTGTGTAAACCATGAGACCAGCTTTCTTTTTACTTCGTCGTGAGGAATGCCTTCGCCTCTGTCGAGTTGATCGAGACCGCCTTGACAAATTTGTTTGTTACCAATGAAGGCTATCAAATGCCTGACACTCCTTTGAAAGACCATCCCCTGGGGATACTTCGTTCGCACTGAGAAGTTGCTTCGCATCAAGCCAAGCGAAGGAATTCCTGGCATATACGTCGATTCTTTAAAGTCACTCAGATTTAGGCTGGATCAAGGTGCGTATCAAGTTTTCGCAGACCACGATTCAGTGGAGCGACCGTATTGTCGTAAAGTCGCGGATTTGCAGCGATCCAATTGTTAAGCACGGCATAACGGTCCATGGCATACGGATTGAAAAGGACCTCAGGGCCCAGACTCTGCAAACACAACGAGAGATTAATGAGAAACATGGGACATGATGTGACTCAGTTTGAGACATACGTGAGCGTCGCCAGGAAGATGAAGATGAAGAGGAAGAAAGGATCGCGCTCTCTTCGCACATTCATTTTGGCCCTGCTCGCCCTTTTCCTTGTTTTTGGAATAATTATCGGCGACAAAGCTGGAGCGCAATCTACCAGCCTCGACAAGCTGTCCCCGGATCTTAAGGAATTGGTAGTCAACCAAAGCCAAACAACAGTTAAGGTTGTCATTCAGTTCAATACCAGTCGCATCAGCAAGACTCTCAAGGATCTCCTCGAAAGCGAAACGTTAATAACTAATAGACTTAAAAACCTCAATCAGTGGGTGGTCGAGACGCGCACGTCAATGCTCGCAACGATTTCCGGTTTCCCTGAAGTCACTTACGTCTCTACCGATCGGGACACAAAACAGCTTGGGCATCTTTCATTGACCACGGGCGCCAACGAAATTCGGCAGGCAATGATTACGAATGCCGGCGGCAGCCGGCTGGATGGCGCGGGTATTGGCATCGCCGTGCTCGACTCCGGAATTTATAAGTCACACAAATCGTTTCTCGATGCCACTGGCTCAGTGAGAGTAGTGGCAAAGCAGGATTTCACTAACGAGGGAACAACAAACGATCGCTATGGTCACGGCACACATGTGGCAGCCATCGCAGCAGGTAATGGAAGAATCGCGAATGGTGCGTACACCGGCATCGCCCCGGGAGCCAACATTATTAACTTGCGCGTGTTGGATTCTCACGGAGCAGGCAGAGCTTCGTATGTGCTTGCGGCAGTCGATTGGATTATGACAAACCGGGCGGCTTACAACATTCGAGTAGTAAATATGAGCCTGGGAATGCCGGCAATCGATTCTTATAAGAAGGATCCTGTTTGTTTGGCTGTTCGTCGAATGGTGGACGCCGGCATCGTCGTCGTAGTCGCCGCGGGCAATAACGGCAAGGACTCAGCCGGCCAAAAAATTTACGGTCAAATCCATTCGCCCGCCAACGAACCTTCCGCGATCACGGTCGGAGCAACAAATACTTTTGGGACAGATGGGCGAGGGGATGATGTCGTCACCAGCTACAGCTCTCGTGGTCCGACACGCAGTTTCACAATCGACAGCACAGGGGTGAAACATTACGACAATCTCATCAAGCCGGACCTTGTGGCACCTGGCAACAAGCTGATTAGTGCCGAAGGAGAGCTGACAGACGAGCAGGGCGAAACACAGAACCTTTTGCTTGCGCAGAATCCTTTCCTTGATGCGGGTGTTAGTTTAGACGATACGCGTAAGATGATGTACCTCAGCGGTACGTCGATAGCTGCTCCTGTAGTCGCGGGCGCAGCGGCGATCTTATTGCAGGTCAATCCAAACCTGACGCCCAATTTGATCAAGGCAATCTTGATGTACACCGCTCAACCGCTCGCGGGGTTTAACACGTTCGAGCAAGGTGCAGGTCAGATCAATATCGAGGGCGCAGTTCGACTGGCTAGGCTGGTTCGTACTGATCTCAATGACAGTACGCCACTCGGCTCGCCATTGCTGACGGGACCTTCTCCAACACCGCAAACTACTATTGCTGGACAGAGCTTTCCGTGGGCTCAGGGAATCAATGTCGGATACACATTCGCTACTGGGAGCAACCTGATCACAAAATATCAAAAGGTCTACGGCACGGGTATTCTGATCAGTGACGGTATTCTGATTAGTGACGGCATACTGATCAGTGATGGCATCCTCATTAGCGACGGGATACTGATTAGCGACAACATTTTGACGAGTGACGGTGGCCCACTTGGCGGCGGAACTGTCTTTATCGGTAGCGGCATTTTGATTAGTGACGGCATTTTGATCAGCGACGGTTTCTTGTTGAACGATGGCATCCTGATTAGTGATGGAATTTTGATTAGCGACACCACTTTGGCTAACGACTTTGGCCTGCAAGCTCAAGCAGCGCTGATTAACGGTGACGCTACTACTTCGATGCCTGTCATTGTCGACAACGGCGTCGATTTCACAGGCTTCTGATGTCGCCGACGACGAGTATCAGGTCGGTAATCGGAATTGGCCAACCAGTAAAGAACAACGGCTTGACCCGACTATTCTCTCAACGCCCCTCACCTGAGGGATTAACTACTGCACTCCCGCTTCGCTCCATGATGTCGAAAGACGGGGAAATCGAACTGCTCACCCAGGGCGCTGAAGCGGAAGCGCTGGAATACTTGTCAGCGCGCCCCATCCATTCGGTGATTATGTCGAGCTTTATTCGAGACAACGGACTGGTGAGCGATTTTAATCGCGGAAGGTTTTATTCATATCGCGATCGATGCGGGCGCATTGAGGGAGTTGCACTAGTAGGCCATGCCACGCTGTTCGAAACGAGTAGCGATGCTGCGTTAGCCGCTTTTGCCCGACTCGTCTATAACTCTGACAAGGTGCACATGATAATGGGGGAGGAGGCCAGAGTTGAACAATTCTGGCGGCACTTTACCGCCTGCGGCAGCGTGACCCACCACATAGGTCGTGAATTGCTTTTCGCGCAACACAGTACAATGCTGGGGAAAAGATGGTCCCAGACGCGGAACACGGTTCATGGCATGAGACTGGCTACTCTCGAAGACCTGAGCGTCGTAATGACGACGCACGCGCGAATGGCGTGCGAGGAACTCGGCCTGGTTGATCCAATCGTTGCCGATCCGAAGGGGTTTCCAGATCGTTGTGCTCGTCGCATCGGTCAGCGCCGCGTTTGGGTGTTGATTGAAAATGGTTCCCTGGTATTCAAAGCCGATATTGTTGCTGACACTCCGGACGCGATTTATCTGGAAGGCATTTACGTTAATCCCGAAAAGCGCGGTCAGGGCTACGGCCTGAGTTGTCTGACGCAGTTGAGTCGCAACCTGCTTAAACGTACCGGATCAATTTGTCTCCTCGTAAACGAGCGGAATCACAAGGCCCACACCTTTTACCGCCGCGCGGGCTTTCGATTGCAAAGCTATTACACGACGATTTTATTACAAAATGGCAGCGTAAAGTGACTGGATGTATTTTTTTGCGCTCTCGCTGAACGGTTAGCTTGGTTCCGAACAGATTAGGCGGGCAGGATGAATACCGAACCACGTTTCAAAAACGGCGACTTCCCCAGCCCTGAACCTGTATCGCAGTTCCCTGCAGCGGCGGCCATGAGCACACAGACCCAGAAGCGAAATATCAGTCACACCGGATCTCAGACGGAGCAGACTGAGGCGGTGCGCAGTCTGCTCGATCAGGGTCTATCAAGCGAAGCCGAACGCAGCAGCCGCTCGCTGATCAAAACAGCGCGCCGCAATCCTGCGCTGCTGGCGAGGGCTCACTGTTACCTCTCGGTAGCCCTGGAGATGCAGGGCCGTTACCTCGAATCTTTGGAGGCAGTCAAAACCTATGAACGGCCGGAGTCACTAAAGGATCTGGATCCCGAATTTATCGCGTATGTTCGTGTTCACATTGGTCTTGCGTACCACTACACGGGCGATCCTCCCAAAGCGATCGCTATTCTGAACACCGCACTGCGGGAAGCTTCTCAAAGTAACGCCGCGCCACATCTCGGAGCGATCTATCTTGCGCTGGCGCGTGTCTATCGCAGCATCAACGAATACACGATCGCCCGCGACTACGCGCAAAGCGCTCTCGATCATTATCGCCGCACCGGAGACTGGCGCGGATTGGCCGAAGCTTACTTCGGGATCGCCCTCGCCGAGTTGTTTGAAGGTAAATATGAACCGGCCCTGGAGACCTTCGAGCAGGCGTTGAAGCTTGTCGGTGATAATCCTGCCCCTTACCTGCTCGGGAAAATCCATACCAACATGGCGGGCGCGTTTTGGTTCCTGAAGCGCATGCAGGAAGGAATCCGCTGTCTCGAGAAGGCCATCGGCTACTACGAACGAACGGAGCACAAAGCCAACGCAGCCGATGGTTATAACAACCTCGGCATGAATCTGATCCTGGTTGGCGAGTGGACCCGCGCTCAGGATGCTTTGAACCGGGCGCTCGCACTTACTTCAGAGATAGATAAGCAGAATGCCAAAGTGCCGATGGTGCTGGATTCACTGGGCCAGTTGCATATGCTCCGCGGAGAGTTTACCGAAGCGCAAGCCTTGCTCGAACGTGCGGTAACAATGGCGACGGAACACGGAAACAAGTGGTATGCCAGGCAGGCGTTGTGCACGCTTGGACGCTGTCATCTCGGCATGAATGCTGTGGATGAGGCAGTCAAATGTGGGAATGAAGCACTTGCGTTGGCTGAGAATATTGGTGACCGCCAGGCCCAATGCGAATCCTGCCTGTTGCTTGCGGAAAGTTATCTGCGTAGTGATCAGGTCGATCAATGTATCGAATTGTTAAATAGAGTTTCAGAGGAAGCAACGGAGTCTGCTGCGGACGTAGGAATCATAGGCGAAGCGGAACGATTGAATGGATTGGTCGCACTCACACAGGGCGACGCTACTCTCGCGGCGCAACACTTTGGCCGCAGTCTGTCGATTTTCGAAATGCTTGGCGATCGCCACCGCAGTGCAATTGCGTGCGAGGCATTGGGCGCAGCCTACGCGCGAACATCTCCCAAGCGCGCGAGTGAAAAACTCGGGAGCGCGTTGGGGACTTTTCGTGAGTTAGGAGCTGATCCCGATGTTGCCAGAGTCGAACGCTCTCTTGCTGAACTCGATGGCGAAGCGCCGGATCGCCGTACTGATCCCGTGGCACTATCTCAACTGCTCACATTGAGGTTGGTTAATGCCGCTGCTTCGCGTGAACTATTGCTACGCGAACTGGCTGCTGTGCTCCATCAGGAATCAATTGCCGAACGGATCATGATCGCCGAAGCTCATCCGGATGGACATTTTATTAAGGTCGCTTCGTACGGGTTGTCGTTCGACGAAAGTAATATGCTTGCCCGTGACTTGCAGAAGTTGAGAAACGACGAGGACTGTGCCGGGTATGGCGTGAAACACAATGCTTCAGTGATCCTGCTGCGACCGCACAATGCGCAGCCTGCTGTGCTTCTCATTGCTCCTCGCACTGACGAGCTGTTGTTGGATGGGTTGTCACTGGATCCGCTGTTACGCGTCACGACAATGGGTCTGGAGATTTGTGCGCTTCGCGAACGTGTACCAGATGCGCACGGAGGGCGCCATCAAGTGGCGCGTGCGGATCAAAAGATTCCCGGAATGATCTACTCAAGTCCCGCGATGACGCGGCTGGTTGATGAGATACATAAGATTCGTTCGTCTGACGTTACTGTCCTGGTGACCGGCGAGTCGGGCACGGGCAAGGAGTTAGTGGCGCGCGCAATTCATCAACTTTCTTCACGGCGCTCGAGAGTGTTCGTTCCGTTCAACTGCACCGCAGTGCCCAAAGAACTTTCGGAGGCTTACCTGTTTGGCTACAAGCGCGGTGCTTTCACGGGGGCCTTCTCGGATTCGCCCGGAGTTATTCGCTCGGCAGTTGGCGGTACGTTGTTTCTCGACGAGATCGGCGATCTGCCAACAGACCTTCAGCCAAAGATGCTGCGGTTTTTACAGGAAGGTGAGATTCAACCACTTGGCGAGCAACGTCCCATCAAAGTCGACGTACGCATTATCGCGGCGACGAACACCGACCTGGAAAGAATGGTCGCAGAAGGTCGTTTCCGCGAGGATCTATACTACCGGCTGAATGTCATTCGCCTCCAGGTACCGCCATTGAGAGAGCGCCGTTCAGAGATTCCGACGATCGTAAATCATTACATCGATCATTATTCAGAAAAGTTTGGCCGGCGTGACATCACCATCACAGCGCAGGCTATGGATCTTTTAATGGTTTGCGATTGGCCCGGCAACGTTAGACAAGTTTGCAACGAAGTGCAGAGAATCATCGCACGCGCCGAGGACGGTACTGTAATCACTCCCGATCAACTTTCGCCCGAACTCCGTCGAATGTCCGAGCACATGTTTACGCCCGCTGGACCGATTTCGCCGGGGTCGCCCGCGAATGAAACCAGTTCGCCCGTTCTTATGAGCGCTGCCGTTGAAGCATTAGAACGCAAGATGATCGTAGAGACGCTTCGTCTCCACGGTGGAAATGTTACTCGCACTGCTCGTGACCTGGGGATTACCCGACGTGGGTTACAGCTAAAGCTAAACCGCTACGGAATCAGCGCCAACGGCTGAGCGACTCTTCGCACTCGATTCATCAGGCAAGTCGTCGATAATTACTTCGCACTGCATACTGCGTTCGCGCTGCTACGAACTCGTCATTTCCTCCCAGGTAATTTGCCTCATCCCGCACATTCAGGTCATCACTCATTCACCGGTGCGAACCAAGTATCTTGTTCTACATCAATTTCACCACGTATTTGCTGCTCTACGACTGGTACAGCGCTTGAAGAGTGAACGATACATGGACATAGGATTACAAAGAGAGAAACGAGTGCATCATCTGCGACTTGGCCTGAGCTTGCAGCTCCCGCACGACACTTTGCGATCTCGTCCACTTAGCGTTTCCACCACGTTAAGACCCAAAATCCTGCTCTACTCACACGACACGTTTGGACTCGGCAACATTCGTCGCACTCTACTGCTGGCCGAAGAGTTGAGAAATCAGTACGAAGGCGCCGCCATCCTAATCGTTACGGGCTCACCAATGATCCAGGCCTTTCGCATTCCTGCGGGCGTTGACTACGTCAAGCTTCCTTGCCTGGACAGGACTGACAGCGAACGCTACGAACCGCGCTTTCTCCGGCACTGCACTAATGAAATAAAACGAACGCGCTGCGCCATTCTGCGAAACACCGTGCTTGGTTTTAATCCTGATCTGATGATCGTCGATAAGCGAGCAGGCGGAGTTGACGGCGAGTTGCTGCCTGCTCTCAGAGCCTTGAGAGAATCGGGCTCAATTGCGAAGTTGGTCCTTGGAGTGCGCGATATTCTCGATGCACCGGAGCGCACCCGAGCAAGTCTAAAGAACAACGGCAGCTTTGAAATAATTGAAGAATTCTACGATGAAGTTTGGATATATGGCTCACGCTGCATCTTTGACGCCGTCAAAGAGTATGACTTCCCAGAATCAGTCGCGCGTATTACACACTTCTGCGGTTACCTCAAACGATCTACTGTGCAGCCTGCGCGTGATGCTGGACCTCCGCACGTACTGGTGACTACCGGCGGTGGCGGCGATGGTCTGGCGTTAATTCGCACTTACCTGGAAGGTCTCGCCGAATTACCACGAAGCACTGCTTTACGCACGACAGTTGTATTTGGTCCGCAAATGTCGCCAGCCGATAGAGAAGGGCTGTTGAAGCAATTCGGCTATCTGGCAGACGTGTCGTTTCTGGATTTTGAGGCTGACCTGGCAAAGCGGTATGCAGCCGCCGACGTGGTCGTTTCGCTCGCTGGATACAACACAGTATGTGAACTGCTTTCGTTTGCACACCGCGCAATTCTCGTCCCACGAGCCGAGCCAGTTCAGGAGCAACTCATCCGTGCGCGTTTACTTGCTGCCAAAGGTTACTTCGATTTGGTCGAGCCCGAAACTCTCAAACCGGACGTTTTGATCGCACGAGTATTGAATGCACTGAAACCAACTCCGTTGGCCGTGCCGCCACTTGACCTCGACGGTTTACCGAGAGTCGTGCAACGAACGGCAGAATTGCTGGAGCAGGAGTACGCATGAGCGGCACCCGGATAGCAGTTGTCGTTAGTGGCTTTCCGCGGCGTTCGGAAACTTTCGCCGTTAATGAGTTGCTTGCACTCGCTAAGCGCGATGCTCTGGCTGCAATCTTTGCTACGAAGCCTGGTGACGGTAGTCAACCGCAAAGCGAACTACTGTCGAAGTTCCTGACAGTTTTGCCAAACGACACCGCAGACAGACAAGCCGCGGCAGTGGCCGAGGCCTTGAGGGATCGAAATGTCAAAGCGGTGCACGGTTACTTTGCGCATGAGCCGGCCGAAGTCGCCTGGCGGGCTGCCGAGCGACTATGTTTGCCGTCCGGGTTTAGTGTTCACGCAAAAGACGCGCGGAAGATCAGTAGTAGCGAACTCGGCACAAGGGCCAAGAGAGCTGCATGCGTCGTCGCGTGCAACAGCGATGTCGCAACTACGATTCAGAAAACGGGTGCCCACGTACACCTGATCCCGCACGGTGTTGATCTCGAGCGTTTCAGAGTGAGTTCACTGCCGCCTGAAGGAACTTTTCAGATCCTTGCAGTCGGCCGTTTGGTTGAGAAGAAAGGTTTTCACTTTCTAATCGAGGCCGTCTCACGCCTGAAATTTCCTTTTCAACTTCGCATCATCGGCGAAGGCCCCGAGGAGGAACGTCTGGCTCTGATGATCTCCACTTACCACCGTGCGGGTCAGGTAACACTCTGTGGTCCAAGAACTCACGACCAATTGCCGGAAGAGTACGCACGCGCGCACGTCGTCGCCGTTCCTTCCATCGTTGATAAAGCGGGCGACCGCGATGGACTGCCGAACGTTGTTCTCGAGGCGATGGCAAGTGGTCGCGCAGTTGTGGCCAGCAAGGCTGGCGCAATCGATGCCGCTGTAAAGGACAACGAAACGGGGCTGCTTCTTCCTCCCGGCGATTCTCCTTCGCTTGCTTTGGCATTGACGCGCCTCGCCCAGGATTTATCGCTGCGGGCGCGACTTGCTGTAACTGCACGCGAGCACGTCAAACAGCATTACGAAATGGAGAACTGTAGCGAACGTTTTTGTCACCTGCTCGAGGAAGCTTATGCCTGACCTGACGAACAATAGTCGCAACGCGACTCCGCGAGCTGTGGCTTATGTGCTCAAAGGCTTTCCGCGTCTCTCGGAGATGTTTATTGCGAGTGAGATTTATCGGCTCGAGCAGATGGGCCAACAGTTGAAGCTTTACGTTCTCACACCACCGGACGAGAGCATGCGTCATGAAATCGTCGATCGCATCCAAACCAAACCCGATTATTTGCCGGCGACAACATCACTATCGACAACTCGACTTTCGCAGTGGCTTCACAAGAACCTACCGAATTTCTTACCAGGCATTGGCCGCGTATTTTGGCATTACCCGAAAGGCACCGTACGCGCGGCGGGCGCTGCGTTGGCCCAGTCACTACGTGCCCGGCCCCGGTTCTGGTCGATTCCGAAGAAGCAGTATGTCAAAGAATTCTTACGGGCAACCGCACTGGCTGATCGTCTTTCTCGCGCGCCTGAGGTTTACCACCTCCATGCGCACTTCTCGCATGGTGTGACAACCGTCACGTGGTTGGCTTCTCTGATAACCGGCCTGCCGTTTTCTTTCACCGCTCATGCAAAAGATATCTACTGTGAATCGCTCAACCCGACGGGACTGCTCGGCCGCAAGATGGACGCGGCAGAATTTGTAGTAACCTGCACTGAAGCCAACCGAAAGCACCTGCAAGGCCTTTCAGCAACGCCGGTTCGCCGCATTTATCACGGACTCAACGCAGATTTCTCTCGACTACTCCGCGAACAAGTGTCTCCACCACCGAAGCGAAATGGTCACCTGCGCGTGCTGGCTGTAGGACGATTGGTGCCCAAAAAGGGTTTCGACACTCTGATTGAAGCGTGCGCGATTCTGAAGCGCGCTGGTGTTTCGTTTGAAACTCTCATCGCCGGCGAGAGTGGTGAACAGGAGATAGAGCTAAGAAACCGTATCGCACATCACGGGCTTGATACGCACATCCATTTGGCTGGGCCATGTACTCAGGCACAACTGCTGCGCGAGTATCAGCGGGCAACGGTTTTCTGTCTGCCGTGTCGCGTGTTGAGGGATGGAGATCGAGATGGCATTCCAAACGTGCTGATGGAAGCGATGTCGTGTGGTCTACCGGTGGTTACGACTGACGTCTCCGGTATTCCCGAATTGATCCGCAATGGCATGAACGGATTACTGGTTCCTCCGGACAATCCGAAAGCGATGGCTGAGGCGCTCCGACGTTTGTTTCACGATTCGCTTTTAGCAGAGTCTCTCGGGAGCGCAGCAGCAAGGACCATTCGAGAAAACTTCGCTGGTGACGCGACCACCAGGGAACTTGTAACCCTCTTCGGCGAGACCAAAACGATCCAGGAACGTCGCCGTCGTGGCGTCCTGGCCCGGTTGCTGAGGGCCTTTGGGCAAGATCTGTGGGCGCATCGAGGTCCACTTGCATGGTCTTACTTTCTGCGGACCCTCGCAATCGGCGCAGCTCTTTTTGCGCCCTGGCCGCTAAAACTGATCATCGATCACGTAATCACCTCACACTCCATGCCGCGATTATTTCTCGGCATCACCCTTCAACTTAGACCAGACCAGATGGTTCTGTGGCTGGCAGGTTTGTTCCTTTTCGTAACTATCTGCGGAGCCATCGCTAACGCGGGTGAGGAGAACATCAGCGCCAGGATTCGCGAACGTCTTACTTTATCCATAAGAGATCGCCTGCTGGGCCATCTGCAAACACTGGCGCCAACTTTCCGCAATGACAACCGCAGCGGTGAACTGGTGCTGCGGCTCGTCGATGACTCCGACTTGTTTGTTCGGATCCTGACCAAGACCTTGCCGCTTCTATTTCAGCAGTTTGCAACCTTACTCCTGACGCTTGGCGTGATGTTTGTCGTGGATGTGAGGCTCGGCTTGCTGGCGTCGATCCTGGTTCCGGTTCTCGGAGTTGTTTGCCGTCACTACAGTCGTGAGCTTTGGGCCGCTTCACGCAAAAAGAGAAGGCATGAGGGAAAGGTATCCGGATTGGCGCAAGAGATCGTGCGAGGCATGCCCGTCATTCAAGCACTGGGCGACGAGAGCTCCGCCAGAAGCAAGTTTGAAAAGAGAAATTTAAGGCGCCTCAAGGCGGGAGTCGAAGAAACTCGTGTCGCGGTACGCATGGAACGAACCCTTCAAATTATTCAGGGAGTCGCACTGGCGTTGGTTACCGGAGGCGGTGCGTTATTGGCACTGCACGGGCAGATCACAATCGGCGAGTTGACGCTCTTCACCGCTTACATCGCTCAGTTGCTAAAACCCATTGAGAAGCTAAACGACCTGGCTGAAACAAGCGGTCGAGGTTTCGCAGGCGGCGAGCGCTTGCTTGCTCTGTTGGAGCAGCAAGCGCTGGTGCAGGACTCTCCGGGAGCAATCGAGTTGCGCCGCGCTAGTGGAGTGGTTGAGTTTCGCGATGTCTGGTTTGAGTATCCGGAAAGCTCTGTTGGTCGTGGTGTTGTCCTCCGCGGAATAGACCTATGCTTAGAACCTGGTCGGCTGGCTGTGCTCCAGGGTGAAAGCGGTGCAGGAAAGAGCACGATTCTCAGTCTACTGGTGCGTCTCTTTGATCCTACCAAAGGCGAAATCCTGTTAGATGGCGTTCCGCTCCGGCAAATCAAACTAACGTCGTTGCGGTCACAGGTAGCGATCATGACGCAGGAACTTCATCTGTTTTCCGGGACGCTGCGGTCGGTGCTAATGCCGGCGGGTGTCGAAGTCAGCGAAGCGCGGTTGTGGGATGCTCTGTCACTGGTTGCACTAGACGAGTTTGTGCGTGCACTTCCGCACAAGCTCGATACGCCGCTTGGTGAAGATGGCTTGAATCTTTCCGGTGGCCAGCGACAGAGGCTCTCGCTTGCTCGCGCGTTCCTGCTGGACCGGCCGCTACTTCTGCTTGATGAGCCCTTAGCCAACGTCGACGCCGCATCCGCGGCCGTCATTCTCAAAGCGCTCGACCGATTGCGCGCCGGCAGAACGTGTTTGGCGATTACCCACGAATCAACGCTCTTGGACCATGCTGATGATGTCTATTGCCTCAAAGACGGCCGCATCGTCGAACACGAGGGCGCTTTGCTGAGAGTCGCGCCGATAAGGAGGCTGGCGTGATAGGTACATCGATACAAACTAAGCCGCGGCCCGTGTTCTGTGTGATCGAAAAATTGCACCGCGATCGTGCGTTAGCGGAACAAGTTTGCGCAGGACAGTTCACACATGCAGGCATCACTCTGGCTTTAGGTACCACACCCGATTGGCTAACTTCCATTTTCCCTGGTGATGCCGAGTGGCGTATCGAGTGGAGCAAGTTCTACTACGGACTTGATCTCGCAGCAGCCTTTAGCGAAACGGCCGATCCAAAATTTCTCTACACCTGGGAAGACCTGGTGTGGAGCTGGATAGAGCAAGTGCCGGTAGACATCGATTCGAGTGATGTCACCGGTCGCCGCATTCAAAATTGGATCTACGCTTGGAGCCAGTTCGCCTCTGCGCCGGCGTTTCCAGGATTTACTGAAGATTTTGCCGACCAATTACTCGATAGCCTGGCAGCACAGGTTGAACACCTACGTCTGAATCTTGCTGCTGAGCGCAACCACCGCACACTTGAACTGTATGCATTGTTCATCGCCGCGCTGGCCCTGCCTGAACTGGACGATCGGGGCGAACTGCTCGCGTTTTCGATCGAAGAGTTGCATCGCAATCTGCTGGCGGACATACGCGGCGACGGAGTGCACCGCGAACACTCCACGCACTACCACATGGTCGCGTTACGTTCGTTCGTTGCCGCTCGAATAAATGCACAACTCTTTGGTCTGAAGTTTCCGGACGGTTTCGATCAGCGCCTGGAGCGCGCCTGTGAGTTTGCTTTGCACGCTCACCGGCCTGATGGCGTGATCCCCGCACTATCTGACAGTGATGCCGGCTGCTACCTGGATTTTCTCGAACTTGCGGCGACGACCTTTTCACGTTCTGATTTTCTTTACGTTGCAACCAGAGGAAAGGAAGGAACGCCGCCTGCTGAGAAGTATGTGAGCTTTTCAGCGGGCGGATACTTCGTCCAGCGCAGCGGCTGGGGCAATAACGCGATCAAGTTTGTGGACGAACGTTTCTTGATCTTTGACTGTGGTCCGCTTGGAGACGGCGGGCATGGGCATTACGACGCGCTCTCGATTGAAGTTGCGGCCGGAGGTCGTCCTTTGATCGTCGATCCTGGACGCTTCACCTATCATGAAGACAACTTGAATTGGCGACATTGGTTCAAGGGTACTGCCGCACATAACACCGTCTGTGTCGATGGTCTCGATCAAACACCTTATCGCTGTGGCAAGCCAAAAGGTCCAATTGCTGAGGCACACTTAATCGAACGGCTCAGTGCGCCCAATTTCGATCTGCTTCACGGTCGACTGACGAGTCCATCCTACGATGCTGTTCACACTCGCTTCATATTCTTTATTGCCGATGAGTACTGGGTGATCGTCGATAAGCTAAAGGCTAAACAGCTTCACGATTACAACCTCCGCTTCCACCTCGCTCCGGAGGCGATGAATCACACGGCTATTCAGAGGAGCGACGGTAACAGCGCCGTAATTGCTCCGGGCCTGGCACTCATCTTTCCGTCAGGCAACGAACCTCAGCTCGAGCCCGGCTGGTTTTCTCCACAATACGGGCAAAAGATTTCGGCGCCAGTGGTGAGTGTTCATTCAAAAGCGGTCGAAACTGTTTTCTTCACGCTGGTGATGCCACTCGCATTGAATGATTCTCCACCTGTCTTCCGAGTGTTGACTGGCGACACCACTTGCTTGGATCGGATCGGTTTTGAGGTCACTGGTGTTGGTCGGAATAGATCAGAAATTGATCGCGTAGCGTGGGGCGCGCGGGCCGAGCACTTTGCCATCGAAAGTGCGACGGGGACGGCTCGCGCTGCGTGGGTCCGCGCCTTCACGTCGGGAAGTGGATCAGTTGTGCAAGCGTGTGAGGTAAGCACGATAGCGTGCGCACGTGATTGTGCGACTGAGTCGCTCCCAGGCGCGGGCCCTCTTTCATGGATCGTGTGGAATGAAGCGTTCGGTCTTACACACTCGGGAGGGCCAAAACGATGAATGGTTTGGCGCCGGATCCTGCCATGCCGCAACGCGATCTACTGTTGGACGACCAGCAAATGGCCACGCGTCTCTCGTTATTGATTGACGGTCGTGGTCCAGCAGTCATTGATAGTTGTGAAAAGCAACGTGTCAAGTATCGGATTGGAGAAAGCCTGCGCGTACTCTACCGGCTCTCCGTGAATGGCCGCGCTCATCTGGTCGCCGCTAAGGCATTTGCTGGACCTCACGCAGAAACCACTGACGTTAGCGAAATTAAGTCAGCACAGCTCGTCGATGCGGATATCCGAGCGGCGTTCTGGATGTTTCCTAACGATCGCAAGATCAAACACCTCAGTCTGCTTCATGAGATGCCGGAAACACTTACGACCGTGGTTAACGCCAAATGGCGCCATAGCGAACGTGTCGCTTACGTGCCCGAGAAGTGTGCAACGGTAAGATGCCTGGACCGCGACAGCCAAACAATTGGTTACGCCAAAATGTATGCTGCCGCTGAAGGACGGAACCTCGGCGAAACTTATCTTCAACTGTCGTCAGTTTGCGCCCACGTTGTTAAGCCACTCGAATACTCTCAGCCATACGACCTTCTGTTACTTGAGACTGTTCCGGGCAATCGCATTTCTGATCTGAAGAATAAGGATCTGAGTGCAGGTTTTGCCGGTTTGGCGCAAGCACTCGCGGCGTTGCATTCCGCGCCAATTCCCGGTCAGTTGCCTCGGTTCCGGCGGCACGATCCCGATCGTTTGTGCAATTGCGCGCGGATCATTGGCATGGGCCGCCCAGACGTCGCAATAGTTGCGGACGAACTCAATCGCGAACTTTGTTCAGCCATTCCCGCCGAAGAACCTTCAGTTTGCTTGCACGGCGATGTACATCCGAAGAATGGCATCGCTTTAAACGGACGCGTAACGCTTATCGATTTGGACCAGAGTACAGTTGGTCCAGCGGCCGCCGATCTCGGCAGTATGCTGGCGCTGCTTTATTACAACTGCCGGATCGGTCTTATCACGCGCAGGAGAGAACGCGAATTGGCGAGCGCATTTCTCGATGCTTACGCCGGTTCTCGGCAACTGCCCACACAAACATCTCTCGGTTGGCACACCGCGGCGGCCTTGCTGTCGGAACGTGCTCTGCGTTCGGTAAATCGCCTAAGACCGGAAGGTCTGCATCACTTATCGCGGTTGCTCAATGACGCAAGAGAAATTCTTCGGACGGGAGGAGTGCACTCATGACTTCTCGTCCGCCGCTGCTCTTTTACTGTCAGCACGCGATGGGCATGGGACATCTTGTGCGTTCGCTCGCGTTAGCCGGCGAGTTGTCGCGGTCGTTTCGCGTGGTTCTTCTTAACGGCGGGGAATTGCCGTCGTACCTATCGTTGCCGCAGGCGATCGAGATCATCAACCTTCCTCCTCTACGTCTTGCGGACGGTCAACTCATCTCCTGCGACGACCGTTATTCGGTGGTGCAAGCGCAAGATGCGCGAATGGAGCTGATCCTAAGTTTGTTCCGGCAGCTCCGCCCCGAAGTTCTGTTGATCGAACTTTACCCATTTGGGCGCAAGAAGTTCGAGTTTGAATTGTTGCCACTTTTAGGGGAGGCAAAAAAACCGAATTTGTTCGCGCCGCTCATCGTTTGCAGCCTGCGTGACATTCTAGTGAATTGCCGAAGCAACCAGGAAAAACATGAGCAACGCGTCGTTACTACGGCCAATCGCTGGTTTGATGCGATTTTGGTGCATTCTGATCCGAGCTTCGCGCGTTTGGAAGATTCATTCCCTGCTCATACGTGTCTCACTCCTTCAGTGCATCACACGGGGTTTGTAGTCGGCAACAGGGAGAAGTTGTCGCGAGATCGATCAGGGAATGGTCCTATCGTGATTTCGGCCGGTGGTGGTCACTACGGTTTTCAGCTACTCAGTGCGGCTATTGAAGCTCACGCACTGATATCTGAAACCGAACCACTCCCGATGAAAGTTATCGCTGGTCCATTTTTGCCAGAAGCACAATGGAAAGATCTTCGTGTCGCCGCTGATGGTCGACGAGGAGTGACGCTGATTCGTTCGGTGCCGGATCTCTATTCGGAACTGTCCCACGCCAGGGCCTCAGTCAGCCAGTGTGGTTACAACACTGCGATGGAAATTATTCAGGCGCAGGTACCGGCGCTGGTCGTGCCGTTTGCTGAGGGCGGCGAAGATGAGCAGCTAAAACGCGCACGGCGACTGGAGGCGCTAGGAGCACTGCGCGTGCTGGAGCAAAAGGAGTTGACGCCGAAGCGCATGGCTGCGGAGATGAAAAACCTCATCGACTTTAAACCACGATCGGCCCACCTGGATTTCGCTGGCGCCCGCCGGTCGACCAAAATTCTCTATGACCTGCTGGATCGGCGCTGGGTAATGCAAGGCTCTCATGCGGCGGAGGAATTGCGATGCCTGGTATGACTGCATGGCTCGATCCCTTGCGTGAGGCTTTGGATGAGTCGGAGACACGTATTGATTTCTTTTTCCGCGACGATGATGTTGGTTGGGCCAACGACGAATTCCGTGCGCTGCTCGCCTGCTTTCGACGGCATTCAGTGCCTCTCGACATAGCCGCGATCCCAACTGCGTTGACCGCCGAGTTGGCCGGCGAAATCTGCGCTCTGCATGATGAAGCGCCGGCGTTGGTCGGCATTCATCAGCATGGCTTTTCACACACTAACCATGAAATCCTGGGCCGAAAGTGTGAGTTCGGAATCTCGCGAACGTACCAGGAGCAATATAGCGACATTCAGCTCGGAAAAATGAAACTCGAGGCAATGCTTGGCTTCGCTCTCGATCCGATATTCACGCCGCCCTGGAACCGCTGCAATGAAATAACAGGCGAATGCCTAAGTGAGCTTGGATTTCGTTTGCTGTCACGCGACGCGACCGCACCTCCGCTCGCGCTTTCCAGTCTAAAGGAACTACCGATTTCAATCGATTGGTTTGCGAAAAAGAACGGTGCACGTTTGAGTTTCCAATCTCTCGGAACACTCATAGCAAATACGGTGAAACAACGGCGGATCGTCGGAATCATGCTGCACCACGAGCTGATGAATGCAGACGAGCGAGATCTTCTTGGTGACTTGCTTGTCTTGCTTTCTACGCATCGACAAGCTCACTGCACATTGATGGCTGAGACTGCGGGCTGACAAGGAGTTGTTACTATGAAGATGATTCTTCTGGCGCCTACAATTGTAATTCTGCTGTTGTGCTCATCTTCCACACCCGCGCAACTCGATAATACGAATCGCGAACCACAAGACGTTCAAAAGAGCCTGACTGAGACGGAAGCCTGGCGTCGCCGCTTGTGGTTCAGCGCAACTCTGGCCACAAGTTTTGACACAAACATTAATCACGATCCTCAAGGCGTGACTTCTTATGGCCTGGTCCCCAGCCTGGGAGTGCATTTCCAGAACAGTGTGGAAAAGCCCTCATTTGAAATCGAGTACGAGATAGCAGCGCATAGTTATACAAACTCTACAGAATGGGACCGCGTTAGCCAGCACCTTGTCATGTCGTACCGAAGACATCTCTTCGGAGCCTGGTCAACACGCACTGAAAGCGAGATTACGTTTAAAGGTTCGTCCGAGGATCGCGAACTCAACAATCAATACGTGCTGGGTCAGCAACTTGAATATCGCCTTAACGAGAACAATAGGCTGCAATTCGCTGGAGCCTATCGTGTAAAACGAGATCCGGTTGACAGTGGAAGCAACGCCATTGATCCGTACTTCGGGATCAGGTTTATCCGGAAACTAGCCGGCGATAAAAGGTTGGCACTCAGTTATCGCTACGATAAGAACAGAACGTGGGACCCGAAGAACCGCTACATTCGCTGGGCGTATGAAGCAGAGTTTACGACGCCGATTGTCGATCGACGCACCCGGCTCAGTTTTGATCTTACTTATAAGCCTCGGCTTTATGGTCGCACGGTAAGAGTCGACGGTGGGCGTGTGCCCAGGCGCGACGGGCGATGGATATTTGAGACTCAGTTTGAGCGAGTGTTGCGGTCTGATTTACGAATGGTTTTCGTATATCGCTTTGAACGGCGTGATTCGAACGATCCAGAGAAAGATTTCCAATCAAATCAGGCCGGACTTGCTTTAACGTATCGTTGGTAATTGGACATCAACGAAAGCGTCTATTTTGAGCACAACGCTTAAAAACCTGTGGCGCATTTTATCGAATAGGGTCACAATGCCGGCGTGAATTTTGACGGTACCGATGACCTAACACCGGAGCAGCAAGAGAAACTCATCGCGCAGACGGTCAACGATTTCAATCAATATCTGAATCGGTGGCCAGAGCCTTGGCCAGTTGACACCGTTGTTGAATGGAGCGGAGAAGGATGCCTGATCCGCGACGTGCGCGGCCGGGAATTCATTGACTGTCTCGGCGGGTTTGGCATTTTTGCGCTGGGCCATCGCCATCCGAAAGTGATCGCGGCGGTTAAGGCGCAAATGGATCGGCTTGCGCTGCATTCGCAATGGATGCTCAATCCGCGATCGGCGGATGCGGCCCGACGGCTCGCTGAGATCACACCCGGCGATCTGCGAAAGACGTTCTGGTGCTCAACCGGCACTGAGGCGGTCGAAGGCGCCCTGAAGCTCGCACGTCTTTACACCGGCAAGCACAAGTTTATCTCAACCATCAATTCCTTTCACGGCAAAACCCTGGGTTCACTCTCCGTGAAGGGCCGGGATGTTTTCCGCGCGCCCTTCCTTCGTTTGCTCGACGCTGCCTTCGTTCCTTACGGCGACGCAGCCGCGATCGACGCCGCTATCGACAGCCATACCGCTGGAGTAATACTCGAGCCGATTCAGGGAGAAGGTGGCGTAATTGTCCCGCCTGATGACTACCTGCCGGCAGTGCGGCAGATCTGCTCTCGACGAGGAGTGCTAATGCTGCTTGACGAAGTGCAAACGGGCCTCGGACGAACGGGCGAGATGTTTGGCTGCAATCATTCGGGCGTGGTACCTGACATTATGAGTTTGGGCAAAGCAATGTCTGGTGGCGTGATTCCGTGCGCGGCGTTTCATACTACCGACGAAATCTTCAATTCGTTTCATCCCAATCCGTTCTATCACACGTCAACCTTCGGGGCGAATCCAATGGCGACGACCGCCGCCGCGACGACAATTAGAACGTTGCAGGAAGAGAATCTCGTGCAACGCTCGAAAGAAATGGGTGATTACTTTCGCGCGGGCCTGAAACAACTGCACGAACTCTTTCCAGACGTGATTCGTGACGTGCGCGGACGCGGACTGTTAATAGGTGTGGAGATCGTCGACGCCAAAGTTGGTGAATCATTGGCGGCACAAATGTTTAAGCGGAACGTTTTGGTCGCTTACACGCTAAACAAGCCCGAAGTAATTCGTATCGAGCCGCCGTTGATAATCACGCGTGAGCTAATCGACCTGGCGCTCGCACGCTTTGAAGATTCATTGAGGGAAGTGAGCAGGCAATAATGCGCAAAATGTTTGTTGATGGCGAATTCGTGACGAGCGTTTCGGGAGAAACCTTCTCTGTTGAGAATCCTGCCACCGAAGAGGAAATTGATGAGGTACCACGCGCCCGCGAAGAGGATGCTGAGCAGGCAGTGGCGGCCGCGGTCCGAGCCCAGGATGATTGGCGCTTCGTCCCCGGAATCGAAAAGTGCGAACTGCTCCATGCAATAGCCTTCAATATTCGGGAACACCAACATGATCTCGCGACACTTCTCACCGCAGAAGGTGGCAAGCCACTTATTGAAAATATGGATGAAGTGGAATGGGTTGCCGCCTGTTTTGACTACTATGCCGAAGTCGGACGGCACGAAAGCGGTCGCGTCATTCCGCCTGTGCAGCGCCATCAAATGAACTTCGTAATGAAGGAACCTTACGGTGTTGTCGTCTGCATTGTGCCGTGGAACTATCCGCTCTTGTTGATGGCCTGGAAGGTGGCTCCGGCAATAATGGCCGGCAATGCCGTAATCATCAAACCTTCGGAACATACGCCGCTATCGACCTTACGACTTGCGGAAGTCGCCTTTCGTGAACTGCCACGAGGAATTGTTAATGTCATCACTGGCTATGGCCCGGAAGCAGGCGAGCCGTTGGTCGCTCATCCAAACACTCACGTGATCGCGTTTACCGGTAGTGTCGCCACCGGCAAGCGGATCGCAAGGCTGGCTGCTGAGCGAGTGAAGAAAGTAAATCTCGAACTGGGCGGGAACGATCCTTTCATCATCTGTGATGATATTGATCTCGAAGTGGCCGTCAGGGGCGCCGTGTGGGCTGCATACTTGAACATGGGACAGGTCTGCACTTCGGGTGAACGTTTTTATGTTCTTGACTCCGTAGCAGACAAGTTCATCGATCGCTTTGTCGAATTCACGGGCTCGCTTCGGCTGGGAAATCCGATGGGCCCGGACGTTGATCTCGGTCCAATGATCTCAGCAGCACAGCGTAGCAAGGTCGAACGCAAACTCGATCAAGTTCGTGAGATGGGCGCGACCGTAATCTGCGGTGGCAAACGTCCGCCGAATCTGGAACGCGGATATTATTTCGAACCGACGGTGGTCACCGGAGTAGACCACTCGATGCCGCTAATGCGCGAAGAAACGTTTGGCCCCGTAGCGCCCATCATGAAGGTCAAGGACATCGACGAGGCTATCAGTCTGGCGAACGATTCCGAGTATGGTTTAGGCGCAAACATATTGACGAACAATCTCGAATATGCGCTCAAGGCAGCAGAGCGAATCAAGGCGGGTACGTTTTGGATCAACGATCCGCTTACGGACAACGATGCAGGTCCATTTGGCGGCATGAGGATGTCGGGTGGTGGCCGTGAGCTCGGCGCTGAAGGTCTGGAAGAATTTCGCGAAACCAAACACGTGCATCTTGATTACAAACTCGAAACGAAAAGTTACTGGTATCCCTACGATTGGTCCAAGGGGCGTAAGACTGATTAACAGCGGATTGCTCGAGATATGAAAATAATCGTCCTCGGCGGCTGCGGCTTTATGGGTTCAGAAGTGACGCGCGACTTAGCCAGGACCAGTGGCTTTGAAGAGATCGTGATCGCAGATGCCGATCTTGAACGTGCGCAGGCGCTGGCGACAGAACTCGGTGACGATCGAGTGCGCGCGATGCAAGCTGACGCAGCGAATGAAGTTGAGCTAACCGAAACATTGCGCGGCTTCGATGTAGTTGCAAACTGCACCACCTATCGCTTTGGATTGATCGTCAGCCGCGCGGCAATCAAAGCCGGAGTCAACTATATAGACCTTGGCGGTCTATTTAATACGCCTCGACAACTCGAGCTTGATGCCGAGGCCCGCCAGGCCGGAGTGACCGTTTGTCTTGGCTGTGGCGCCACGCCGGGAGTTACTAATTTGATGGCGCGGAAGGCAGCCAATCAACTCGATCAGGTAGACGAGGTTCACATTGCCTTCGCATCTTATCGGGCTATAGCTCCTTCCCCAGGCCTGCTGGATACGGTGCTTGATGAATTCAGTCCGGGTAGCCGGCGCTTCTTCTGGCAGGAAGGAGAATTCATTGAAGTGTCTCCATTCTCTGGGTCCAAGCGCGTGCGCTTCGCTGAGCCCGTGGGGGAAGTTGAGACCTATTACGTGCCTCACTCCGAGACGCATACAATTCATCGGTTCATCGGCAAGGGAGTGCGTGTTGTGGATGTGCGCGGTACCTGGCGAACAGAGATTATGCAAGCTTTGCGCGTATTTGCTGCGTTAGACTTGACCGGGGCCAGGGAGACTGAATTTCGTGGGCAGCCAATTCCAACGAAAGAGTTTCTTCGAGCGCACATCCTCGAGCACGTCGCGGGCTTCGGTGGCGAGGGCGAATGCGCTTTCTTGCTGAATGTTCAGGTCGCGGGTGTGCGCGATGGAAAAAGGACCAACCTTGAATATACAACGCGCCATCCTCCGCGCTCGGAATGGGGTGAGGCGGCGACTGCGAAAATGACCGGCATCCCAGCATCGATCGCCGCCCAGAAACTGGCGCGCAATGAAGTCAGTCGCAAAGGTGTGATGGCTCCTGAAGCCTGTTTCGACCCGGACTCGTTTTTCGAGGAGTTGCGAGCCCGGGGAGTTTTGGTAGAAGGTGATCACGCTTCGTTCCACTTCTGATCAGCATTGCAGTCTTCGCGAAATCAAGTGTACAGCGCATTGGTGTCCTCAGAAGATGATCGAGCCCTCACAATTACTTACCACTTTAGAGGAGCCAACAAGAAACACTTTGACGGATCGAATCATAGTATTTAAGAAGTTTTGCGTTGTAGTGTCATAGACGGGAATACCTGTCTGGCATGGGCTTGTTCTGATTGGCAAGATTGTGTGCAGACTCTCAATCGTGCCGCAATCCTTGTGCGCCGCAGCCGAAACGTCTCTTTACCTGTCCAGGTGTTCGTTTGACGGTTTCCCACCGTCCCTTTTTTAGCCGAAAGGACCATCGGCCCGAAAGGCTGCGATATGTCTAAACTGCAGGTTCACCTGTTTGGTAAATTCATGATCGAGCGGGGCACTGAATCGCTTAAAGGTCTGGATGCCGGCAAAGAGCGAGAATTACTCAGTTACCTGCTGATTAATCGTAACCAATCTCACCCTCGCGAAACACTGGCGAGCCTCTTGTGGGGCGAAACCACAACTGAAAAATCTAAAAAGTATTTGCGACAGGCGTTATGGCACGTTCAATCGGCGCTGGAGAGTTGTGAGGTCAAGGATGCAAATCTTCTCAATGTTGAGCACGACTGGGTGCAACTCAACTTGCAGTCTGACGTGTGGCTTGACGTTGCGGTCTTTGAGTGCGCTTTCAATGCGACGCATGGAGTACCTGGAAATCAACTCACGAAAAACAGCGCGGACTTGCTGATTGAAGCGGTCGATCTTTACAAAGGCGACCTGCTCGATGGTTGGTATCAGGACTGGTGCCTCTTCGAACGTGAGCGATTGCAGAATATTTACTTGTGCATGCTCCATAAATTGATGAGCTACTGCGACGCCAACGCTAATTTCGAAGCGGGCCAAGCCTACGGAGCGATCATCCTTCGCTACGATCGTGCTAGTGAACGGACCTACAGGCGCTTGATGCTGATGCAGTACAAGGCCGGTGACCGAACGGGCGCCTTGCGACAGTACGAACGTTGCGTTGGCGCGCTCAACGAAGAACTCGGCGTGAAACCGGAACGACGCACCAGGAAATTGTACGAAGTCATTCGCAACGACGGAATGACGCCGGTCCAGCAACGCAGCGCGCCACGCGATTCCGATCAAGCGGCCGGTTTGACTGAAGTCCTGGTCGGTCTCAAACGTATGCAAACGGTTCTCGCTACACTGCAGAGGCGTGTGCAGCGTGACGTCACAGCAGTCGAAGCGGGAATCGACACGATGAGGCATAAAACGGAATCTGACTCGCAATCTCCGGATTAATCACCTTCCGCAAAAAATAATTTTCAATAAGACGCTTACGCGGACGCACGTCAGACGTTGCGCCGCCGCGATTCTTGTTTAATGGACCAGATTGTAATGATTGGCACTTGAGATGGTGTGATCTAATCGGCATTTCCCCTCGTCGTCCATTCAAGGGTAGGCATGGACATGCGCGAACCGAAGGTGCACTCCTTCATCGTCAAGATTTGGCTGGAGGAAGGTGATGACGAAACGGAAATTTCTTTCTGGCGTGGCCAGATAACTCACGTGCCGAATGGCGAGCGCCGTCCCTTAAGGCGGCTGAGCGATATCACAAACTTCATCGAGCCGTATCTCGCAAATCTGGACGATACGTCCGGACGTGGCTCTTCGCTCTCGCAAGACGCTTGAGCCTTGGCAGGACTAAACGTTTGCACTAGTCGAGCGCACAGGAAAAAGCCGTGGCGAAATATCAGGCAATCGCAGCAACCGGGCAGGCAATTCTGGGTTTACTTGCTGATGCAGTACCAAAACCGGAATTTGCAACCGCGCGCTTTGAGCTCTACCAGGTCACTGATTTTCAGCCGGCACTGGAAGAAGGGATCTCGCTCTATCTATATCGTGTCGCTGTAAATACTGCCCGCCGGAATCTACCTCCGACAGTAGCGCCCGACGGTAGACGCTTTCGCTCGCCGATTCCGCTCGATTTGCACTACATGCTGAGCGCCTGGGCCAAGACGGCGGTGAAACAACAGCGCCTGTTGGGCTGGGCCATCAGAACCCTGGCGGACGTGCCCGTCCTGCACGCCGGTTTACTCAACCACTACGGCCCCGAAAGTGACGTCTTCAGACCTTCAGAAACTGTCGAACTCATTCTCGATCAGTTGACATTGCAGGATTTCAACAACCTGTGGAGCGCCACCAAGATCAGTCCACCGCTCTCCATCAATTACGTGGCTCGCATGATTACGATTGAATCAACCATCGAGCTGATTGACGCCCCGGTCGTTCAGATCAGAGAGTTTAACGCCGAACCAGCAACGCGATGAACGCCATTCACCCAGCAGCCGACACCCTCACGATCGTTGCCCCACTGGGCATTCGTTTTCGTGACGAATCAACCGGTGAGTTCATCACCGAAGGGCTGAATGTTGCGGTTTATAAACCTGAAAGACCAGCAACCAGGACGCAGGCGGTTGCCAATCCCAGCGGAATCTACGTGGTCCATCATGCGCCGGGCTTACTCGAGGTCGAGCATGGCCGAGGCGACGCCAGGTTTTGGGATGAGGTGCCCAGGCAGAGATTTGTTGTCGCGGTCACGGATGCAGCGAGTCGCTTTCAGCCGTTCCAAATCGACGTGCAATTGCCGGAGCGTGGCGTTCTCAATTGGCTGGATTCTTTTCCGACGTCTTTGCCGGAGCCAACTCCGAGCCTTCCGCTTTATTCGTCGGCGATTCGACGCGTGCCGCCGGGCATGGCAGTGTTGCGCGCGGATCTTTGGGACGCCACCAACGATCGGCCGGCGGCATGGTCCGTCATCGAGGCCTACATGAATAGTCAACTCGTTGGCCGCGGCATTGCTGACGACGAAGGCCGGATCGCTTTAATTTTCCCGCAGCCGTCTCCCCGCCCATTTACAGCTTTATCGCCGTCAGCGAGTGGTTCTCCATCAGCGTCCATAGGACCACCACTGATGGAGCAGACGTGGTCCATCGAGCTGCGCGCTCTCTATGGACCAGTCAGTTCACCGCCTTCGCTTCCCGGCGAACTGCTTCCCGAAAAGCAATTACCGGATTTACGCGTCCTGCTTTCGCAACCGGAGGCCACGCTGTGGGCCAACTCGGAACACACCGCGCCATTGCACGCGGTGACGTTGAGCTACGGGCGCGAATTGATCCTGAAATCTACGCCATCGCTTTCCCTGTCGCGTGCGCGACAGTCGGTACTGTTCATCACACCGGCGGTGTCACCGCCATAAGGAGAAGTCATGCCTGAATACTTAGCTCCTGGAGTTTACGTTGAAGAAACTTCTTTCCGTTCAAAGTCGATCGAAGGTGTCAGCACCACGACCACCGGTTTCATCGGTGCGGCCCGATATGGACCGATCGATATCCAGCCGGATGTGATCACGAGCCTGGGTGAATTTGAACGCACCTACGGAGATCGTCAGCAACTGGAGTTCAGCGATTCCCTGGGCACTACCAAGACGCGAATGCACAACTATCTCTGGCATGCAGCTCGTGGTTTCTTCGAAGAAGGTGGAAGTCGACTGTATGTCGTGCGCGTGTTCAAGCCTATCAGCGCCGATGATGATGGTTACTCTGACGCCTGGTTGCCCCAGCCTTCGCCACTGGATTCGGAACCGGACGTTAGCGTGCGGCCAAATTCGATTCGCGTACGTTCGCGCTTTCCCGGCGCGGCCTCCGGTATGCGAGTGAGGCTGACTTTACGGCTGGGCCAGAATGTATTGAGTGGTGCGGAAGATGATACGCGTCCTAACGACATTCGGCGCTCAGTCGGCCCGCTGCTGGATGGTGACCTTGTCTGGATCAGCGACATTATTAACTTTTCTCCGCCGGCTTCGCCTCCGGCTGAAGAGGGGAAGTACTACATTGCTGAATCCTATTTCGACAACACGACCCAGGAGACCAACTGGCGTTTTCGTGGTCCACTTGGACCAGGCTACTCATCGAGCGGCGCAGCGTCCCTGCTGGAGTTGAACTCGTTGATTCCTCGAGATAAGCCGTCCGAGAGCGATAAGATTCGCATCCTCACGCTGACAGTTACGGTCATGCCGGCGGGTCATAGCGATTTGCCACCAAGTGTCTACGATAATCTCGCGCTCAATCCGGGGCACAAACGTGCCGGTGAACCGGATTCCATCTTCGACAAGTTCGCTGCGAGGCCGAGCACGATGGCACAAGCGCGGCGCATCCCGATTGTCCTTGAACGTGGCTCGGTGCCCGCAGAAGGAAGCAATCCGGGAGTGCCGACTAGAGTGGGCGACGGCCTCGAATTCCTGCGCATTCTGTTCAATTACAACGGTTCGCTCCAAAGTGCCCTGGATTCAGCCACGTCTACAGATGCCCAACGCTCCATCGATTTGTCACTGACAGGTGGCAACGACGGCATGCGGCCGGAGGCTAACGAGTATGAAGGGACGGCCCGCGATACTGATTCATTCAAGACCGGCCTGAAGCAATTTGAAGACCTGGAAGACATCTCGATCGTTGCGGCTCCCGGTTCCACATTTGGTTATGAAAATGGTTACCGGAAAAATGCCGCTACCATCACCAACCTCCTGATCTCACATGCCGAGCGCATGCGCTACCGCATCGCGGTACTCGACTCCGGCGACGACCAGAAGATCGCGGACGTGCGCGCGATGCGTGCCCGCGTCGATTCGAAGTATGCCGCTCTCTATTACCCGTGGGTGGCGGTGCTCGATCCAGTCACACGGCAGGAGATCGTGCTACCTCCGAGCGGGTTTGTGGCCGGCATCTATGCGCGCAATGACATCAGGCGCGCAGTCTACAAAGCGCCGGCGAATGAGGTAGTCAATTCCGCAATCGGCTTCGAGCTGATGTTGAATAAAGCCCAGCAGGAAGTTTTGAACCCTGAAGGAATCAACTGCTTCCGCTTCTTTGAGGGGCGTGGCTTCCTGCTGTGGGGCGCCCGCACGATCAGTTCCGACTCGGAATGGAAATACGTCAATCTGCGTCGTTATTTCGCTTACCTCGAACGCTCGATCGATCGAGGCACGCAGTGGGCTGTGTTTGAGCCTAACGGCGAAGCGTTATGGGCCAACGTACGCAGCACCATCCAGGATTTCCTCCTCAATGAATTTCAGATGGGCGCACTCCTCGGCGATAAACCTGAAAAGGCGTTCTTCGTACGCTGCGATCGCTCAACGATGACGCAGAACGATCTCGACAATGGCAGGCTCGTTTGCCTGATCGGCGTCGCGCCGTTGCGGCCGGCTGAGTTTGTCATCTTCCGCATCGGGCAATGGACCGGAGACAGAAAGGTCTAAGCGATGCAGGACTCAACAGTGATCACTTTTAAAGGAGATTCATCATGGTAAACCCTCCACGCGACCGTCCGTATGTGCAATTCAATTTTCTCGTCGATCTGGGTAGCGGTGATACCTCCGGGGTCGTCGCCGGTTTTCAGGAGATTAGCAATATCGGTATGGAGGTCACCGTAGCCGAGTACCGGAATGGCAACTCGAATGAGAACAGCGTGCGCAAGATCACCGGTCTCAACAAGGCGACCGACGTCACATTGAAGCGTGGCATCTGCGGAGCGCTCAATCTCTATGAATGGCTCAACGACATCCGCAACGGCAATCAAATGGCGGAGCGTACCGTCAAGATCTCTTTGCAGGATGAACAGCACTCCACTACCCCGGTGCTGACGTGGAAACTGATACGCGCCAGGATTATCAAGCACGTCAGTGGTCCACTGAATGCCAAAGGCACGGATGTCGCGATGGAAGAATTAACCCTGGCCTATGAACGGCTGGAGATGGAGTAAAGGTAAATGCCGGCACGCCCGACTCGTCAGTTGCCTGGATTTCGTTTTGAGGTGCAAGCGCCGCCGCTAACGGAAGTGTTGTCACGCATGGACGTGGCGATGTTCGTTGGGTTCGCGGCGTCTGGGCCCATCGAAATTCCGGTTGCAGTCGAGTCGAGTTCGCAGTTTGAGGCGATCTTCGGGTTGGATGCGCCGCTCGCGTGGGATACGAAACGAGGTAAACAGGTCTACGCGTATCTCGCTCCGGCAGTGCGGGCTTTTTTTCGCAACGGCGGGGTGCGTTGCTGGGTGATACGAGTAGCGCGCCGTGGCTGCGATCTGCGCGAGGTCGGAACTGAGGTCGAACACAACTGGGCCCGCACCAATTACTTTCCGATCTCGGGACTTGCACGCGCCGAGTTTGATGAAACCGGCAACGTGACGGTTACGCCCGCGTTCGCCCGCGCACGAGCTGAGGGAAGCTGGTCTGATTCGCTGCGGGTGGCGGCGGCGCTGCAAACGCGCCCGCTGCAAGTCAGTAAGATCATTCAGTTGAGTGGGCCGGAACCGATCATCGATCTGGCAGTCGCCTCACCGGCGGACATCAGCAGCGGAGATTTGTTACGACTCCGGTTCAACACTGAAGGTTACGAGTTGCTGTTCGCGGTTAAAGAGATTAAGACCGCGTCGGACGGTTCACCAACGATTTTCGGGCGCCGCACCGTGCGGGTTCTCGGCACCAGGGCGACCTGGTTGGGACGAGTGTCAATCGATACGCTCTCGCCGCCCGGACTTGTGGAAGCCGGCATCTACACTCACGAACTCGAGAGTCACACGGCGTCAAATCTCGCCTCGGAACCAAAGCGAACTCCGGATTTTGAAGTAGTCACTAACGCGGAGCTGGTCGAGCTGCAGCCTACGAACCAGGCCCCTGGTATCGAACAGGAGCTCACACTTGATCTCAGCGGGATGTCCTTTACCGATGCGCCGCAACCCGGCGCTGTGATGCGCCTGAAGCTTCCCGGCGATCAGACAGCATTGATGACGGTGAAGCGCGTCACCATGCACCGCGCTCGAACGCAGGACGAAGACAAGGAAAAGGAGATTGCGCGCGTGAGTGGTCTGGCGGTGCGGAGCTTCTCGAATCAGCCGGAGCCGCTGCCGCAGCACGTCACCAGTGCTGAGTGTTTGACTTTCGAGTTGTGGGTCCGCGAGGCAGACAAGAATGCGATCAGCTTGAGTGATCTCGCCTTCGACTCTGCGCACGAAAAATTCTGGGGACTGCTGCCATCAGACGAAAAGCTCTACCTCGAGGCCGAGGCTGGAAAACGTCCGGCGCCGGCGATTGTCTGGTGGCGACCGGCGGGCGAGGTTTTGCGTTTTCCGCTCGCCGGTGGACCACACGCAAACGAAATGTTTTTCCCACTGGCGATGCCGGCGTTGCCGGATGAGTATCAAGGTCCGGTGCGTCTGCCGGGCACTGCTCTCGAACGCGACGGCCTGGCCAGTTTTGATGCGCGTCTTTTTCTTGATGAGGCACTCCTCGACGCCGGCATTGAAACCCTTCTCTCGCAGGCGGAGTTTCTGCGTTACGTCAGTGCGCAACCACGCACCCTGCGTGGAATTTATGCGGCCGTTGGGAACGACGAGGCTACGATCATCGCCGTGCCTGACGCGGTCCATCCCGGTTGGGATTTAGGACCTGAAGAGACTCCGCCTGCCCCTGATTTTGATCGATCGAGATCTCATCCGGACTGGTGGCAGTTTCTCGACTGTAAGCAGCCGCAGGAGACTAGAGCAGTAGCTGAACCGGAATGGGGAAACTTCCTGAGTTGTGGAATCGAAGTGATTCCGGCGCCGGAACTCGACGATGCCAGTGACCCCATAAACGAGACCGGGACTTTTACACTCTCATGGACCTTCACTGGTCCAAACGAATCCGCTCGCTTCATTCTCGAGGAATCGTCTGCGGCAAACTTCAATAGTGCAGTTGAGGTCTATGCCGGAACTGAGTTGCGTCACACTTTGTATGGACGCAGGCCCGGCACCTGGTTCTACCGGGTACGTGCGGTTGTCGGAAGTAACGCGAGTGACTGGTCTAACGGTAAAGCGGTGCGCGTCACTTCCGCCAATCGCTGGTTGCTCAAACCGGAAGCGGATTACGATTCCGGCCACCTGTTGGCAATCCATCGGGCACTGCTGCGGTTGTCTGCGTCGCGCGGTGATCTCTTCGCGTTGCTGTCGCTCCCGGAACACTATCGCGAAACTCACGCGCTCGATTACGTCACGACTCTCAAGCTCACTCCGGAACGCACTCCTGCTACGCAAGGCGTCGAGGCGCTGGGTTACGGCGAAGCGGCGGCGTTCAGTTATGGAGCGATTTACCATCCCTGGCTGGTCGCCCGCGAGGAGAACCAGTTTGCTGAACTGCGCCGAACGCCACCCTGTGGAGCGTTATCCGGGATCCTTGCACAACGAGCGAACACGCGTGGGGCGTGGGTCGCTCCGGCCAACGAAGTTCTCAAGGACGTCGTAACACTCTTCCCGCCGATACCAGCGGAGCATCGTGCTGGTCTACTGCAGGCCCAGCTCAATCTGGTCCGGCAGGAGCCGCAGGGCTTTCTTTCGTTGAGCGCCGATACGTTGAGTGACGACGAAGACTTTCGTCCGATAAACGTGCGTCGCTTGTTAATCCTGCTGCGCCGCATGGCCCTGCGTCTCGGAGCCACTTACGTTTTCGAGCCTCACAGCGATGCCTTTCGTCGCCTGGTCCAACGAGGCTTCAATGCCATGCTCGATCAGATGTTTGTGCGCGGTGCGTTTGGTGGCAGCACGCCGGCAACTTCGTACCAGGTGGTTACCGACACCTCTTTGAACACTCCGCAGAGCATTGAGCAGGGACGTTTCATCGTGGAATTGCGAGTTGCACCATCACTGCCGATGACTTTTCTCACGGTCCGGTTGGTCCAATCAGGCGATCGCGGACTGGTAACAGAAGGACGTTTGTAATGGCGAAGACACCGGAAGAGCTTCAGAAAGAAGCGGTGCTCTATCCGTTCACCGCTTTCAATTTCTCGGTCGAGATCAACAAGGTCGGCAGTACGGAGCTCTTATGTGCGGCTGCATTTTCAGATTGCGACGGACTGGAAATGACGATGGACGTTAAGACCATTCGTGAAGGCGGCAACAACGGAAAGCAGATACGGCTGACAGGCGCCTTCAACTACGGACAGGTAACACTCAAACGCGGGATGACTGCAAATTTCGATCTTTGGGACTGGGTCAGCGAGACGCTCACCAACCCGAGTCTGCGTGCGGATGCGCAGATCGTGTTGTTGGACCGTGATGGGCAAACCGAGCGGGCTGGTTTTGTGTTGTCACGCTGCTTGCCCACGAAACTCAAAGCGCCGGCGTTGAATGCGAAAGATGGAATGGTGGCGATTGAAGAGCTGCAGCTCACCTACGAATCGCTGACTTTGAACAAGCCACCGCCGCCGCGGGAATGAACGTCTTCGGCATTACATGAGGATGGAAATCGAGCGAGGTAACGATCGACGTGCAACTCGAAAAAGCGACATTGCAAAAAATCGAGTCAGATTTCGAGACTCTGAGCAGTCCGGATCACAAGGTGACCGTGCAGTTCAATCCCGAGACGCTCAAGGTCACCTATGCCAACCAGATCTCGACACCTACGGCGCCGCGCAATCAAGGTGGCACGCCCGCGCACCAGTTTGTTGGCGCCGGCTCGACCAAGCTCAGTCTGCAACTCTGGTTTGACGTTACTGCCGAAATGCCCGCGGGCGCACCAGAGCGTGACGTGCGTGAGTTAACTCAGAAGGTTGCGTTCTTCATCACGCCCGATGAGCAGAACAACAACATCATCCCTGCAGTTCGGTTTGTCTGGGGATCATTTGTGTTCAACGGCTTGATGGAATCACTGGATGAGTCGCTGGAATTTTTTTCCGCGGACGGTATTCCACTGAGGGCCTCAATGACGATTGGTCTCATGCGCCAAAAGATCACCAAGTTCGACTTTGCGAAGCAGGCCAACACTCCCACCAGCACTCCTTCTGCGGGTACTCGGCCGCTCAAGGCTGCCCCCGCCGGAAAGACGCTCCAGGGAATGGCAGCCTCACAGGGCAAGGGTGACAACTGGCAGGCAATCGCAGCCGCCAACAACATCGAGAATCCGCGCGTACTGCAACCGGGGCAGCTGATCGACATGGATGCAAGGCCACCTCAGCCACCGTTCGGCAGCGTCCGCTTTTCCTAAGGGAGGAATACGTGCATGGCAGTAGTCATTAACGAATTTGAGGTAGTGCCGGGCGATAGCACTCCGGTCCAGGAGAGTGGTCCAACAACAGCGGGCGAAGCTGAGCCGAGCGCACCACCTTCGGCACGCGAGCAGGATCGTTTGGTCGAACAGAAGCGCCGGCGCGAGGAACGTGTCTGGGCGCACTAGAAATATATGCCGCAAGAACCAACAAAAGGACTGGTCAGTTCGCGACCTGCTATTCACGTAGGCGGCGAAGAGGTTCCGCGATTGAAAGTGGACCTGAATAACCTCTCGATCACCGAAGACATCAGTGGCTTGTACCGGTGTGAAGCGAGCTTTAACAACCTGGGAGACGTCAACAAGACGAGTGACTACCTCTACTTCGATCGCCGCATCCTCGACTTCGGCAAGAGCCTGGAAATCAAACGCGATGACAACACGCTCTTCAACGGCCGGATTATGGCAATCGAAGCCAATTACCCGGCCGGACAAGCGTCAGAGATCGGCGTGCTGGCTGAAGATCGCTTTCAGGACCTCCGCATGACCCGGCGCACCCGCACCTTCGAGGATGTCAGTGATGCGGACGTCTTCAACCAGATCGCCAACGATCATGGGTTGAGTCCTTCCGTGAATGTCGACGGACCAACTTACAAAGTGCTGGCCCAGGTGAACCAGAGCGATCTCGCCTTCATGCGTGAGCGTGCACGAGCCATCGACGCCGAAGCCTGGATGACCGGGAGCACCCTTAATGTGAAGACGAGGTCCAATCGCAACGGTGGCACTCTGACACTGACACGCGGGAGCGATCTGCGCGAGTTCAAAGTACTGGCTGATCTTGCGTCGCAGCGCACGAGCGTGACTGTCAACGGCTGGGACGTATCGAGTAAAGCCGGACTCCAGTTTGAGGCTACCGAATCTGCGATCAGCCCAGAGCTCAACGGTGATCGCAGTGGCGTCAGCATCCTGCAATCCGCTGTCGGTGCCCGCAAAGAAGCGGTGGCCCATACAGTGCCGCTCAATAGCCAGGAAGCACAGGCAGTAGCCGAGTCGTTTTTCAAGATGAGCGCGCGCCAGTTTGTAGTCGGGAGTGGTGTCGCTGAAACGTCATCGAGTCTGCGTGTAGGTGCGACGGTCGACTTGCGCAACCTTGGCCCACTCTTCAATGGCAAGTACTACGTCACCGAAGTCGTTCATCTCTTCGACAGCGTTAAAGGTCTGCGCACTGAATTCTGCGCCGAGCGTCCTGGCATTGGGAACTCTTGAGGTCGAACTATGTTGACCAAATCACCACTCGAAATGGTTTTGGACATGCGATCGCCTGAGGGATTGGGCGGCCACTGGTTGGGTGTCTTTGTTGCGGTCGTGAACGACATCAAGGATCCGGACGGTCAGGGACGCGTAAAGGTGACCTTGCCCTGGACACAGGACACAGCCGGCGGAAGTTACGAAACATGGGCGCGCTTGGCGACATTGATGGGTGGAAACAATCGCGGAAGCTGGTTCATTCCGGATGTCAACGATGAAGTGCTGGTGGCCTTCGAGCATGGTGACCCGCGCCGTCCGTATGTGATCGGCGCACTGTGGAATGGTAGCGACGCGCCGCCGGATTCAATGGATGGAGCCGGCAACAACTACCGCAAGGTGCTGCGTTCGCGTAACGGCGTACAGTTGACGATGGACGATCAGGACGGACAGGAGAAGTTCATTGTCGAAACCCCGGGCGGGCAGAAGATCACTTTGAAGGATGGTCCGGGCGCGGTCGAGATCGTCGACAGCAACAGCAACTCGATCAAGCTCGAAACAAGCGGCATAACCATCGAGGCCTCGGCGCAAGTGACGATCAGGGCTAGCCAGGTAACAGTGTCGGCGGGAAAGGTGACGGTTGATGCGGCGATGTCAACCTTCAGCGGCAACATTACTTGTCAAACGTTAATCAGCAACTCGGTGGTAAGCGGCAGTTACATACCGGGAGCGGGGAATATGTGGTGAGGGACAGGAAATGAAAGAGCAGGTTCAATGGACTTCACCATCGCCGCTGTGGAACGCGGCGGCTCGCGTGGAAGAACTGACGCTGCGACGCGCGACATTGCAGCGGCCGGCGCTCCTGCGTTTTGCCAGCGACAATTTCATGGACGATTTCATCGAGATACTAGCGAATGATCCGGCGGGTGTGACCGAGCTCATTGCGCGTCCGGAAACGTGGCGTGGCATCGTCAAAGAAAAACCGGTCGTCCCGGTTGCCTCATTGCCGTCGCTCGCGAAGAAGTTGGCCCGGCTGAGTCTCACAGCGGAGCGTCAGAAGAATGCAATCACGACGCAGGCTTCAAACGAGTTGGCGACTCTTGCGAGCGGCGTTGCATTGGACCAACCAGACGACGCTGAGGTGGCGCTCAAGCTTTATCAAGCCGTGCATCAACGTTACTACCTCGTGACGGCACATCTGGTGTGCGGTCGGGCGGGACTTCCCGATCGCACGATTGAGGCGGCGCGAAAAGAGAGCGTCAATTTTGTGATCCGCAGACTGTTGCCTCCGGATTTCAATCCGAAACAAGCATTGCCGCCCTTCGATCCGTCAACGTGGGAAGAGTATGCGTTTGTAGTAACCGGCAAGTCGACCAGTTGGCAACGCATCCCAAAGCAGTCGGGCCCGGTGCTCATAGTCGGGGAAGAGAAGCTGCCGCTGTTCGCGGTTAACTTCGCGGAAGACGACGGTCGCAAGCGGCGTCTTTTTGCCGGACTCGTGCCGGTCGGAAAACGTGAGACTTACATGGCTGCGCCGCAAGCGGTGCCATCCGAAAATCCGCCGGGATCGACGTCCGGGAAAGTTGCCGATCCGCGCATGATGCTCGTGTGGTCGCAGGTCACTGAGCCATGGTCACGACTGTTGGAAACGGCGACCAAGCTGAAATCAGCCAACGCTGCTCCGGATCGAAATCTTGCGAACGACAAAAGCATTTCGGATGACGAGCTCAGGAAATGGATCAAAGGCGGGCGCGAGCAGATCCAGACTATCTCGTGGTACGTGCTGCTTGATTTCGCCAAACTGTTGGAGCAGTACCTGCCGAACGTCTGGGCCAGCATCACCCTTCGCCCGGTGCCGGATCCGCCAATGAGCCCGGCCGAGAACGCGCTGCTGGCTGCGCTTACCGCCACCACGATTTCTCAAAGCGACCCGGAGAATCTCTTCGCGAGTTTGCAGAACGGCGTCTATGGACCAGCGCGCATCGCGCTCTCGCTGAGAGCAGCGCTCGCCGCGATAAACGGCGGTTCAGCGCTTGATAACCGAACCCGCAAGCAGATCGAAGATGGTCTGGAAGGGGCGGCAAAGTCTTACGATCGCGATAACCCGGAAGACGTTTGGCCGCGCTTTCTGTTTCCACTCGCCGACCCCGCCGTCGCTGGTCCATTGCCGCCGGGCGATCCGAGCGTTACTCCTCCGTCCGATCCGCTCCAAGACGCGTTGCAGCGCGTCAATTACCTGGGAGCGCTGGTGGAAAAGGCCTTGCGGCCACCACGAAATGAAGCGTTGCCGGAAACCGGTCTCGCCGGACAAGGTGTGTTTGATCTGCGCGAAGGTTGGTTCGTGATCCGTTGCGTGTTCGAGCGACCTGAATGTGGTCCACTTGATTTGCCGTTATTGAGTGAGCCGACGCGTGCTTTTCAGATGGCTGGTTTTTTCGATCCTGACGCTCCCGCCCGTCCCGTCCGCATCGCATTGCCGATCGATACCTCGCCGGCAGGTCTACGTAAGTTCGACAAGAACACCGCCTTCATGATCTCCGACGTGTTGTGTGGCCAGATCAATCGAGTGAAGTCACTCGGGCTCGGCGATTTGATCAGAACCGTACTGCCGTGGCCGCTGCACAAGGATTTATCGGTGCCGGACAAGGGCGCTTGTACTGACAAGGACGATCCATCGCTCCAGGTCGGCATGATCTGTTCGCTCTCGCTGCCGATCATCACCATCTGCGCGCTGCTGTTGCTGATGATCATTGTCAACCTGCTCGACATTATTTTTCGCTGGGTTCCTTACTTTTTGATCTGCTTTCCGCTGCCTGGATTGAAAGCGAAGAAGTAACTATGGACAACGGACAACTTTTTGGAAGAGGGATGAGTTTTCCACCGCGCATCGGACCAGACGGCCGCGTTGCCTGGTCGGAAGGCGAAGTGAATGTCCGCGAAGCGATCCGGATCATTTTGCTGACCGAGCGTAACGAGCGCCTGCGTCTGCCGGAGTTTGGCGGCAGCCTGAACAACTTCCTCTTCGAACCAAACACAGTGACCACACGACATCTCATCCAGGACCGCATCACCAGCGAATTGGAAAAGTGGGAGCCGCGCATAAAAGTCGACTCAGTAAAAGTGGACCAGGACGCGGCAGATCCTGAGGGAGCCATTGCCACTATCACTTACAAACTTGTAGCCACGGGAGTGCGCGAGCGCGTCAGTCTGAATGTCACGCTGGCAGGATAACGATCAGGAGCAAAGCAGTTGCCTTTACAGATACCCACGCTTGACGATCGACGTTACCAGGAATTGCTGGACGAGATGCTGGCGCGCATCCCCGTGCACAATCCCCAGTGGACGAACTTCAACAAGAGCGATCCGGGTGTCACGATCGTCGAGATCTTCTCTTTCCTCACCGAGAACCTGCTGTATCGCAGCAACCAAATTCCGGAACGAAACCGGCGCAAGTTCCTGACGCTGCTTGGTGTTCCTCTGCAGCCCGCTTCGCCGGCGCGCGGGCTGGTCACGTTTACCAACGAGCGCGGACCGCTGCAAACGTTAACCTTGAACGACGGGATTGAAGTGCGTGCAGGACAAGTGCCGTTCAGAACTGAGCGAGGGCTGGACGTGCTGCCGATCGAAGCGCAGGTATTTTACAAGCGCAAGCTGGTCAATCCCGATCAGAAACTCAAAGAGTATTACAAGCTGCTCTATTCCTCGTATAACCAGTCGCCGAATGAAGCCGAATTCCAGCTTTACGAAACCGTGCCACTTGATGCACGCAAGATCGAAGGGGTCGATCTGGGCCAGGAAACTGCTGACGGCTCATTGTGGATTGCGCTCCTGCTGCGTGCTGGTGACAAACCTGTCGATAAGACAGACAAAGCGCGCGCGGCCCTGCTCGACGAAGCACGCGAAGCCATCGCTACCAAAACATTGAGCCTCGCGATGGTGCCGGCCCTTACAGATGTAACGCGCCGTCTTGTGCCTGCTGGTCCAGCGAACCCCGAGAGTGCGCCGTTGTTGGAGTACCGGATCCCGAACATTCCGGACAGCGGTGGTCTGCCTAACGATCCGTTCCAGCGCAAACCGGATTACAAACCGCTTCCGGCCAGCGCGCAGACTGACGTCCTCGCCGCTCCCGGCATTGTCGATATCACTTTGCCGCAAGCCGAGGAGCTGAAGTTGTGGAATAACCTCGAGCCGCTGGAGCCGGGTGCAGGCGATTTTCCACCGGCACTCGACGACACAAATCTAAACGATCGCTTGATCACGTGGCTGCGCATCAGTTCGAAAGCGGCGGCACGCGCGCGTCTGTTGTGGGTCGGCATCAATTCAGTTTTTGTGACGCAACGCGCGCGCGTCAGCAACGAGGTATTACCCTCCGGCACGGGCGCGCCGGACCAGGTCATGTTCCTGTCGCAGAAGCCTGTCGTGCCGGGTTCGGTTCGTTTGACGATCACCACCAAGCAGGGCGAGACGAAGCAGTGGGAAGAGATCGAGGATCTCTTCACAGCCGGTCCGGAAGTGAAAGTTCCTGACTTGAGATCGCCCCCGGGTTCGCAACCGCCGATCGAACGCCCCTCGGAAGTCTTCACCGTCAACCCTGAGTCGGGTGAGATCAAATTTGGCGATGGTATGCGCGGTAAGCGGCCGCCGTTGGAGGCGACTGTTCGTGCAAGCTACGACTACGGTGTCGGCTCAGCAGGTAACGTCGGCGAAGGTGCAATCAACAGCAGTCCTTCGCTGCCGGCCGGATTGAAAGTGACGAATCCGGTTCGCACCTGGAACGGTACGGAAGCAGAAACAGTCACTGAAGGCGAAAAGCAGATCACGCGTTATCTGCAACACCGCGACCGGCTCGTGAGCGCGGCTGATTTTGAAACCATCACCTGGCGGACGCCCGGTGTAGATATCGGACGCGTCGAAGTCATTCCTGCATTCAATCCTTCGCTGTCGCCCAATGAGCCCGGCGGTGCACCTGGCGCGGTGACGTTGATGCTAATCCCACGTTTCGATCCGGATCGACCCACAGCACCTAAACCGGATCGATTGTTTCTCGACACGGTCTGCCGTTATCTCGATCCACGGCGGCTCGTCACGACCGAACTTTTCCTGCGTGGTCCAGACTACAAGGACCTCTGGATCACAGTTGGAATCAATATCGTTGCGGGAGCGGCGGTGCCAACCGTTCGCGAGGCTGTAAAGCGTGAGCTGTTGCAGTTTCTCGCGTCCTTCGATCCAGCCCAGCGAGGACCACAGGACGACGTCGACGGTTCGCAACCGGGTACGCGCAAACAGAATGGCTGGCCTTTGCGCAAAGCCGTGAGCGATCGCGAACTGCTCGCGGTCGCCAGTCGCGTGCCGGGAGTGCTTTTCGTAAACGACGTATTGATTGCTGAAGGAACCAGGCCGGCCACGCCACAGATCAATATGAGCGGACTGGAACTGCCGCGGGTCGCCGGCATTTCCGTAACGGTCGGTGAGCCGCTCGCTCTCGATCAACTGCGCGGCCAGTCGACTACATCGACCACCACGCCCGCTGCACCGAGAATCGTGCCAGTGCCGGTTGTGCCTGAGGAGTGTTAGACGTGGATGTCAACGGAACCAAGTTTCACCTCTTATTAAGCCACGCCGATTGGGCCAGGTGCTCGGTCGCTGGTGTCGAGCTGCGGCAACTGTGGCAGCCGGCGCTTTCGCCTCCCACGGAAGCAGTTGGAGTGACCTTTGACGATGAACGTTCGGAACTGACACTGCAATCACGACTCTTCAAATATGTGGCGGCGCCAAAGGATACGCGTCCCGCTCTCGACAACCGTCGCGGCGCCGGCCGCGATCGTTATGGCAACTGGTACTGGATCGACGAGACGGAACGGAAGATCCGCGTCCGCTCAGCGGGCAGTCGCCTGGTTTCCGATTTCTGGCCGCTGCCAATCAAGAGCTGTAGTGAGACGCAGCGTCCCGGTCAGTTTCAAGCGCGCGATGTGAAGCCGTCACTAGCGCCGCTGCCGTTGCGTGGTTTGGCAGTGACTGAAGATCACTATCTCGTCGCCGGTGTATTGCAGCCTGCCGGATTGCTGATCTTCGATCTGCATGCAGGCGGAGAACCGCGACAACTGCAATGGCCCAGCGAAGTGGATTTCCAGCCGGTCGACATTGCGGCGCGCCCCGGCGGCGGAGTTTGGATACTCGACGCCGAGAATCTTTGTTACTGGGGGCTTGATGCTCACTTTAATCTGATCCCCACCGGCAGACCCGATCGAGATCTTGGACCAGCCGAGACCGAAGATTTTCATCCCCTGGAAGCCGGTGCTGCTGCGCCGGCCGGGCGGCGCACTTTTCCGCGTAGCATCGCGCTCGATCTCGCTTCGACGCCCCACTCGATCAATCCGATTGCGATCGAATCGTTGCCCGATGGAACAGTGTTGATTCTGGATCACGATCCGAATCCAGCAACACGATTCTCAAAGATCTATCGTTACGATCTCGACCAGCGCATCGGCGAAGTCTCAACCGAAGACATGCTGCGTCTCATCGAGCCCGAGCAGGCCAGCGAGTTTCGTCTCGCCGGTTACGACCTCGCGTTCGTTCCCGAGCATGCGGATGAAGACAAGCACAAAGTCAGCGATCGGATTTACGTCGTCTCAGATGAAGGAAATCAAACCTACGCCTTCAGTGTTTGTCAGCAAGATGGACGACTCGAATGGCAGCCGATCCCGGAGTACTTGCCGATGCGGCTCTTCGGCGGCAAAGGATTGGTCGCCGCCGGCACGGACCTCTACTACGATTTCAGTGAGAACTGGATCCCGCTCCGCGCGCAAAGTCACCCGCGATACGTTGATGAAGCAACTCTGACCACCAACTACTTCGACGGTGTCGAACCTGACTGCGTCTGGCATCGCCTCATGATTGACGGCTGTATTCCGCCTGAGACGAAAGTTGAGATCTGGAGTCGCACTGCGAATGAAGCGTTTGATCTCGAGTTGACGGCCTGGCAACGGGAGCCAAGGCCATACCTCCGCGGCGACGGTTCGGAGTTGCCGTTCATGCCACGTCGCAGTGTGGTTGATGAAAATGGACAATCACACAAGTCTGATCGCGACGGCACATGGGAACTGTTGTTTCAACAAGCGCGCGGCCGCTTTCTGCAACTGCAAATCAAGCTGAGCGGCAACGAACGCAGCACCCCACACCTGCGTGCCGTGCGTGCTTACTATCCACGCTTCTCGTACCTGAACAACTACCTGCCGGCGGTCTATCGCGAGGATGAGCAGTCAGCCTCGTTCCTCGATCGTTTTCTCGCAAACTTCGAGGGCATGTACACGTCGCTCGAAGACAAGATTGCCGCCGTGCAGGTTTTGTTTGACGTTCGCAGCGCGCCTCAAGAAGCGCTGGCCTGGCTCGCGCAGTGGTTTGGGGTTGTTTTCGATCCGGCGTGGGACGAAGCCAAACAGCGACTTTTGATTCGTCATGCGATGGACTTCTTCCAATACCGCGGGACTATGCATGGACTGAAGCTGGCGCTGCACCTCGCACTCGATCCACGCGTTGATGAAAACGAATTCAAATCGACCTGTGCTGCTGGTGAGCAAAGCGACAGCATCCGGATCGTCGAAAAGTATCTGACGCGCCGCACCGCGGGAATCGTCTTTGGTGATACTTCGGACCGGGCTGGTCCACGCAGCGGAACGCTAACTACTCGCTGGCAACCGGCTCAGGGTGGCCCGAATTTGAAAGCGCGTTATCTCGAGTTTCTGAAAGCTCGCGCGGTTACGTTGGAATCTTCCACCAGTTTTACGCTGGCGGCGCCGGCAACGCCCGCCGAGTTGGCCCACTGGCAGGACTTCACCCGGCAGACACTTGGTTTTGTGCCTTCGTTTGGACCAGCAATAGATGTGAGCCAGTGGCAGGCTTTTTTGCGCAACCGTTACGCTGATCTCGCCACACTGAACGCTAGGCACCACACCCGCTTCGACGACTGGCAAAAAATCGTTTTGCCACGCGATTGGCCGGAAACCGAAGACGCACGCAAAGACTGGCAGGATCTCCTGGCTGCAACTCAAAACTCGAGCACTAACACAGTGCGCGTGTGGTGGCAGGAATTTCTTGCGCGCCGCTACAGCCGCATTCGCGCGCTGAATCAGGCTTACGGAACTGATTGGCCGGCGTTTGAGATGGTGGCGTTGTTTGACTTGCTCCCACCGGACGGCGCGCCGCTCGATGACTGGTATCAGTTTGAAAGCATTACTGTGCAGCAGTATCTCACTGCCCATCGCTTCACGGTACTTTTGCCGGTGCCTGTATCGCAGGCTTTCGATCCCGACGAACACCGGCGCCGGCTCGAGCTTTCGCGTCGCATCATCGAATTGGAAAAACCCGCACACACTGTTTTCGATGTGAAGTTTTACTGGGAGATGTTCCGCATCGGTGAGGCACGGCTGAAGTTCGACACGTTACTCGATCAGGGCAGCCGCGCTCCGCAGTTGTTACCCCGCCTCGCACTCGATCACGGATTCATCGGCTCGAGTTATCTCGGGCCCACCGAAGCCGAGGGTGCGAAAGATCGTCACATCCTGGGACGCGATCCGCTTAGCACAGATCCTCGCAAGGAGAGAAGACCATGAATTGTTTCTCAGCCAAAGTGGCCAACCCAACGGACGCCGAACCCGATCCGACCAAGCACGTCAAGTACAACCTTGGCATGGTGCTCGGCGTGGACGACTTCACGCAGGAGTTCGCCTATCTCTCCGGCCGCGATCAGTGGCTGGCGCGCGACTTGATCGGTTACGGCACGGTTCGTGGCCTGAAAATAAAACTCGAGAAGGACACGGAAAAAGGACCACGCGTTGAAGTCGAACCCGGCGTGGCGGTCAGTCCGCGCGGGCAATTGATCTGCGTGCCTTCAGCGCAGTGTGCGTACCTGCGAGATGCGGTGGAATCACGCACCGCTGAAGTTGTGAAACAACTGGGATCAATGCCTGCCGATGTTGTGCGCCTTTACGTGATGCTCTGCTATCGCGATTGTCCGACCGATGCGGTGCCGATTGCCGGCGAGCCTTGCCGCAGTGAAGACGAACTCACGGCCCCTTCGCGTTGGACCGACAGTTTTCACCTGGAGCTCAGCTTCAGGCAACCGAATCAACGTGAAGAGGAAGCGGTTCGCGCTTTTGTTGGCTGGCTCAAGCGCGTCCGGATCGATGCCACTGCGTCCTCAACTCCGGAGGATGTTTTTCTCGATGAGATCCGTGCTGCCGCCCGCGGTTGGTTGGGATCTCCACTGGCTTCTCCTCCGGATGAGTTCATGTCGGGCTCACCGGAGTCACACATTAACCCGGCCGATCTTTGCCAATACACGCGCTCTGCTTTGCGTGTTTGGGCGACTGAGCTGCGACCGAAATGGATCGCACGTTGGCATGGTTGTGCCGCAACCCATTTCGACGTTGACGATAAAGGCGAAGAAGACTGTGTGTTGCTGGCGGAGTTGATAGTCCCGATCGTGGGCGACTCTCCGGGCACCTGGACAGTGGCCGATCATCCGGACGTCAGTGTGAACGAGGAGCAGCGACCGTTCGTGGTCCACCTGCGCATGCTTCAGGAATTGATGTGGTGTGGTCCAAGTTATTGCGACGCTCATCGCATCCCGGGAAGCGAATCTGGATCTGGACCCGCGCCTGAGATCGCTGATGTTGTTAAGTTGCCGCACGCGTCGCCGCGCTACGAGATTGTGGCGGCCGGAATAGTGAAAGCAGACGGAAGCTCACGAGAGCCGGTGTTCAACAGACTGGTGGCATCGCTGCAACTGGGTAACCAAATTGCACTCAATTTCAACGGCTACAGACCACCTGCAGGGACCTTTCAATACATCGTCAAAGCGTTGATTGTGCTTCAGGCGGGCACTGGAAACGCCGAAGTCGCATTTCACTCCTTCGGTCCGGCAGCCACTGGAATCCTCATGAATATCTCCGGCGTCAACACTGCGATTCTGCCGGGATTGGAATTGATGGTCGAAATCAGCCGCTACGAGGCATAGCAACAGGAGAGCTGATAAATGAATCCCGCAGAACTCCAACAACCGATTCTCGACAGTGGCATCCACTCGATCAATTTCTTCAACGGGCGATTGCTGACGGCCTGCGATCTGACGCGGGAGCAGACGGCGAATCGCCAGCTCGATAAACAGTTGGGCCAGGCGATAGGTGACGGCATTGCAGGTGGATTCGAGGTGTCGGAAAAGTCACCGCGATCGACGACGGCACCGATCTTGACGGTCACGCCGGGACTGGCAATCAATCGTCGCGGGCAGACGTTGCAGTTAACGAACGCCATCGAGATCGCGCTTGTGCGCGAGGTAAACGGGAATGGCAATGCCGGGAAGACGTTCAATGAATGCGTGCCGTTGCAAACCGGAACGTACATCGCGGGCGCCGGTGTTTACCTGCTGACTGTTGCCCCCGCGCAGACCACCGAAGGCCTGGCCCCTGTCGCGGGGCTGGATCTGGGAATCGCGTCGTGCAACACCGACACGATTGTTTCCACCTTGCAGTTTCGTCTGGTCCAACTCAACCCACCGCTGACTGACGCGGAGTTGGATGACGAGGACCACCTGCGAAATCTGATTGCTTACAAGTGTTTCGGCGTTGAGGAGCTGAGCGCCTCGACTACAGACCCGTTCGGCGCGGGGTTGAATCAATACGGACTGCTCGACTCGTTGCGTCCGAATCGTTTGACTGAGTGCGACGTCCCGCTGGCCGTCTTGCACTGGACCCTTTCCGACGGCGTGAAGTTCGTCGACATGTGGTCCGTGCGGCGCCGGCTGACACAGCGTGGTCCCACATCGATGGCGGGCATTGACGATCGCATACTCAGTGAGGGAGAGGCGATGATCGCGCAGTTCCGCGAAGCACTCGCCTCCCTGTCTATGTCGGTCAGCGGCCTACCAAACGTCAAAGCTACAGACCACTTCAATTTTCTGCCTCCGGTCGGCTTACTCCCACTCAATGTCATTGGCGGTGCCGCAGGCTTTGACTATGAGAAATTTTTTGCAGGGATAAAGTACTGGAGGCCTGTTTTCATAGAAGGAGCGAAGGTTAAGCCTTTGCTTCGCATGGCCACTTCGTATCCGCCGGTTGATGTCAACAGCGGCGAGCTGATCTGGCTGTACTGGGTCAGGGAAAACATGCAAAAAATCAACGACACAATAACAAATCAACCTCGGCCTTACATGATCTTTAGCAACGGATACATTCCATTCCAGGGAGACGCGCGTTATGACCTCGCTGATTGGGAATACAGCAGCTATGTCTAACGCTCAAACAGTAGGGGAAGCTTATCGAAGGAGGACAAAGAAATGGCGCAAGAGTTAAGGAAAGTCGAGAGGGGAGGTTTGATCGAGGCCGACCTCATGAATCTCATCATTGATAAGCTCGTCATATTGAGCGATACGGTCAGCAGCCTCGGAGGATCCACGGGAAATGTCACTGTGCCTAATTTATTTGGCCGGACTCTGAGCAGTGCCCAGTCACTCATAACCGAACCTCAGATCAAGCTCAGGCTGGGAAATACGATCGACGCCTTCGGAGCAGCACTCAATCCAAATCTTCCGGAGACGAGAACAAAGATTGTCATCGGTCAGGTGCCTGCTTCGGGGGTGCGTGTACCCGTCAATTCCAGTGTTGATCTCCTACTGTCAGCACAGCCCAGTACGAATGGCAACGGGACAACTACGTCCACGGTGCCAAAGATTACCGGCTTCAATCCAACGAAGACACCCGTTGGTGAGAAGGTGACCATCTTTGGAGAAAATTTCGAGGTTGATCTGGCGAAGAACAAGGTCTTCTTCGACGATACGCCCACGGCGGCTCCGCCAGAGAAGGGCGGAACGACTGAATTGCTCGTGCGCGTGCCGTCTATATCTTCTCCGCCTGCCGCTGGCACTGAAAAGAAAGTCAACGTTCGCGTGGAATTGCCTGAAGGCAAAGTTGCTACTGGCGAAACCACCTTGCTGCCTGCTTTGGGAGGTGAGCCACCGGAGCTAATCAGTATCAGAGGTTCAGATCCAGACGTCCTTACAGTCGGCGAGATTGCCACGATCACGGGAAAAAACTTCTCCGAGAAGTTACAGGAAAACACCGTGATATTCGGCACTATCACAGCCGGTGTGGAGACGTCAGGTAACTCCACCACCACGCTGAGAGTTAGAGTCCCGGACCTGCCCGGCCTGCCTCCCGGAGGGTTCCGGTCTGTGGACATTGGCGTGAGTGTGGCTGGACGACAATCCAATCTCATCAAGAACAAGGAGATTGATAAGCCCGGCGTCTAGAAGCCGACGGTTGCTCGCTTTCCCCAATCATTGGAGAGGGGACTCTCACGATTGGTTATCACCAACCCACACGAAAGGAACATCATCATGAAAAGGAAACCACGCAGCAACTTCTGGATCGCCCTGACGGCTGGATTTCTGCTGTTCTTCACACCCCATCGAACTTCGGCTGCTGACTTCGATGTCAACGTTCCGTTTAGGGCCGGAGCAGGAGTAAAGCAGATAGCGAGGATGAAGATTACGCTGACGATGGCGAACGCACTCAATCCTACCGTGACTACAGAACAACTATCACTTTTGAATGCGCCGGGAGGAAGTGTACTTGGGTCCAGGACCATGACCGCCTCAACGGTAGGTGCAGCAACCATTAGCGGCTTCCGTGTTCAGTTCTACAGCCTGGCCAGTGCACCGAACGTAGCTGTCATTGATATTACCTTCCAAAACAAATTCGATCCGGTCGGCACCTATTGCAATGTTGTAGGCACTTTTCCTTTCAACGTTGCCCTTCGTTATAACCCAGCGGCTGGGAACACGATTCTTGAGTATCGGATTAGCAGTTACTCAGCTCCAGGTAGTGCCACTGCTGAACAATGTGGGTGCCCGAACAGGAGAGTCAACGTTAATCCAATCGCCTGGGGAAGCACTCCTCCTGGTACAGATCGGGGACGCAATGCTTACGACGTAGTGCTTGTGCTCGACCGTTCCGGCAGCATGGGGGACTTGGTCCCGGTGGGACTTCCTGGTTCAACAGGTACAGAAGTTAAGATGGCAGTGCTGAAAGAAGCAGTCAGTCAATTTATCGACTCATGGAGGGGCGAACCCGACGCACCGGGAAATGATCGGCTGGCTATCATAGGCTTCGACAGCAGCGTGAGCGTTTTGCCTCCTGGAACCTTTGTGCCTCGCGATCCGGCTAGCGGTTGGAACGACCTGAAAGCGGCGGTTGTTAGTCCAGCATTTTCACCCGGTTCTTCAACTGCGTTAGGCGATGGAATCAGCCGGGCGGTCGAGATGATCCGACTGTCCGGTAACGATGCCACCATCGTGGTGATGACTAATGGTATGCAGAACGACGGGAATCAGATCCTGGTAAGGCCTGCGGTGCATGCCACGCTCCAATCCTATTTCGATATTAACAGTAGCTCATTTCAGGTTATTACGGCGCCCTGCGTTCCGATGCAATGCATTGGAATTGGAGCTCCGGCATCTGCGCAGATGGTTCTGTTGAATGCAGTATCCTCGCAAACGGGAGGCTTGGCGGACCAAACCGTCAACGCGGTTGGTTTAGCTGCCGCCTTCGGCAACATGCTGGTTGAGATCCTAAAGGGCAATACTATGTCCCTGCACACTCGAAGCCTGGGCACACTGACTGCAGGGACACCACAGGTCTCTCCGGCAACAACCTTCAACCTCGACTCGTCCGTTCGGCAGGCGACGGTCGTGCTTGGCTGGCTCGGATCCGGTAACCAGAATGCTCTCAAGCTACAGCTCTTTGCACCGGGCAGCACCACTCCCGTTTTTAAGACTCAAGTCAACGAAGCTCGTTATGCAATCCAGACCATCGAATTGCCAACCAATGGAATACCCGGTGTTTGGCGTGCGGAGGTTAGTCGCAATTCAGGAAACGCCGACGTCCCCTTCTACCTGTCCATCTATACCTTCGAAGGCCGATTCAGTTCGAGGCTGGACTTTAAAGCAACCCGACATGCGCCGGGCGATGACATTATTTTGACGGCTGCATTAGGCTTCGCCGGCCAGCCTCTCCTGGGACAAGCAAACGGTCTCAAGGTGCAGGTCGAACGTCCACCCTCAGGACTTTCCAATGCACTCCATCAAATCGATGTTCCGCCATCGGTTCTGACCGCGGCACCGAGCTCCACCAATCCAGGTATCAGTACGGATAGCTATACGTCACATTACGAACGGAAGCTGTTTCATTTATTTCAGACTACATCCCTCGGTCAGCAGATCGAGCCTAAGCCTGAGCCACAGCTACTTACTTTGGTTGATGACGGTAATGCTGCTAATGGAGATGCGACCGCAAATGATGGCATCTACAGCGCTCGCTACACGCAGACCCGAGTGCCAGGCCGGTATCGATTCAAGGTGACTATGAACGTAAATACGCCTACCGGCGCGGTTAACCGCGTGGAGCAGCGCGACGTTGAAGTCAAGGTGCTTAAGATCGATCCGAGCCAGGCGGAAGTCAGTGCGTCTCATGATCCGGGTTCGGGTAATTTCCGAATCGACATTGTCCCGGCGGATCGGTTTGGGAATTTTCTTGGTCCAGGAGAGTCCGATCAAATTGTGGTCACGCTTTCCGGCACCGGCACTGTGTCGCCGGTAGTCGATGAACGAGAGAACGGAACTTACACCGTTCACTTAACGGGCGTAACAGATCCCAAGACAACGCGCATCAAGGCCAGCTACCGCGGTGAATCCTTCGCGGACCTTACGGTTGACGATGCTTTGAAACCAACTCGTCGCTTCGCCGTCTTTGGCGGGATTGGTGGAAACTTCCCGCACGGAGATTTCAACACCGCTTTCGATTCGGGAATCAGTACGCAACTCGGTTTTGAGTATCGCTTCACAAATCGATTCTCGGGCGAAGGCACATTCGGCTACGATCGTTTCCGCTTCTCACCCGTTTTCCCCGGCGATCTGAATCTCTACCGCGGGTCTGCGAATGCGAAGTTCTACCCCGTCATTGGAACGTTCCAGTTTGGAGTTGTTGGTGGCGGTGGTGTCTATCATTTCCAATTCGGTGGCGCTGGAAGTACTCGTGGCGGGATCAACTTCGGCGCTGTCAGCGAGTTTCGCATCAACACCTCCTGGAGTATTGAAGGCACTTACAACTTCCACAACGTCTTCACCTCGGGTACCGACACGCGGTTCTCGACGGTGCAGGGCGGTGTGCGTTTCCGGTTCTGAACCAGCGGAGGGCGCCGGCAGTTACGGAGTGCAGCAATGCGCTCCGTGGCTGCCGATCCATCGAACCAATGAT
>Ga0126376_10000038_pt1 | contig 52181 bp, 43 predicted proteins | sample PanSoiMetPlot_15_FD_92760 | JGI IMG/M metagenome (GOLD analysis project Ga0126376, IMG submission 92760) | Tropical forest soil microbial communities from Panama - MetaG Plot_15 | ecosystem: Environmental > Terrestrial > Soil > Tropical forest > Bulk soil | place: Panama | collected 2016-02-17 | reverse complement strand
TCAAAGAACAAGGCAGTATCTAAAACTCAAATCTCGACGCTGCCGCGTCAAGGTCGACTTCTGCCTTGACACCGGGCACCTGCTTCATAGATGAGGCAAAGCCGCTTCGTGCTGACGGCGTCAGGAACTGAACCTCACATGCACGTGGTTTTCGTGTCCCTTTGCATGTTTGGTTAGCCCTTCGCTGATCGTTAGCGGGTCGTTGAAGAAAATTACCTCGATATCGAAGTTATCTCTTATCAGCAGGATCAGTTCTCGCGTTTGCTCATGCGAAAAGTTGGCAGCACCGATGTTTGTGGGTTCATTAATCCCGTTGTTGGTGAGCGGCCTCATGTCCACGTCCAGCCCATCTTTGTGCGTTGCATGTGGTGGAAATGGTCCTCCTCCCTTGCGACTGATATCACCAATGGCAATAGGACGTGACGGATGTTTCGCAAACCATAATTCTCCCAGTTCCTGAATGTGTCGAATTGTTGCCGCTCGACCAAATTGATCTGCGCCTCCTGGTTCACGGTTATAGGTGGTAAAACCGATTCCTGACTCCGGCAACACAGTATCCACAGTCGTGGTTGTGCTGAGTGATGACTTTGGTATTGCGCTCGGTGCGGCTAAGAGTAATGCCTTGTAAGTCTCGTCATTAAGAATCCCCGTCGCCGGCATCCCGTGTTGCAGTTGAAAAGCCTTGAGGGCGGCATCAGTCTGAGGACCAAAAATCCCACGGCCACTGTTAACCTGAGGAACGGTCATTAAGCTGACCGCTACAAGGCGATCTTGCAAACCTTCGACGACATTACCGCGAACCCCTTGGGCAACACCCTCGTTTATTTGCCTGATAGACGCTTGGGACGAGCTGTCGAAGGCGCCACTGGCTGTCAGATGATTATCGGCTTGAAAGTGTTGGAGCGCGGTCTCGGTAATTGGACCAAACTTTCCGACACCGGTGAGCTTCTGCGCCCGTGTCATGTAACCGAGATCAATCAACTCATCCTGCAATCTCTCGACTTCTGGTCCATCTGAACCGCGTTTCAACACGGCACCCGTCACGCCGCCGGCGGCGCCAAGCTTCTTCCTGACACGATCCGCCGCCTCACCAACGGTGATTTCGCCATCCTGATTGATGTCTAAGCCTTTGTTTTGATTGTAGGCTGTGGAAGGTTTGCGGAATAAAACAAAATCGCTGCCCTTGCCGATAGCCGAAGGCATCAAAACGGCCATGTAAACGTCTTCAATGGTCAGCAACGGCTTTTTGAACTGCTTAAAATATTTGGCAACGAAATCAAGTTGCTCCTCGGCCGTCATTGCCGCTAAGGCTGCCGTCGTTGTTCCCAAGCCTTTGGCCGTCGCTGGCATAAACTGGATCAGTCCAACAGCGCCACTGCCTGCGGCATTCTTTACAGACGGGCTGAAAGACTCTCCTGACTCGAAGCTCATCACTGCTGTTAAGAAATTCGGATTTACTTTCAAATCAGAGGCTATCTGAATTACTTTGGTTTTAAACGCATCGCTCGTTTTTTCGAGTCCAGGCACCGGCAGAAGCGCCACATCGGTTGGTCCATTTTCCGGCATCGTATTTCTCCTTTACCTTGGCGAGAGATTCTATATTGAAACCTAATAGATATGGTTAGAACGCGAAAAATATTTCTCTAACGATGAGTATACTTGCAAGGCGGTAGACTTGTTGTTTAGAGAAACCACTTATTCAAGTGTCAATCGGTACCGCTGCGCAAGTGAGACGCTTACTGAAATCGGTTGCTTCTGACCGGAACAAAGCATTGACAGCGGTTCAGATCAGGCATAACCTCCGACTACTCGACACAAGCTTCTGATACCAACCGGTGGGTTAATCGGTTTGGCATGCGTGTTTTCAATCGAAACCAGGCACTGTCTACGACCATCGTGTGGGTCCACGTTACACATGTCTTCAAGAGAGGTTAGCCATGAAAAGATTTTTGCTCGTGCTGATTGTCACAGCTGCTGTGTTAGCACCCCCGGTTCCAGGGCAGCAGCCATTTGGCGTACCAAGCAGTCTCCAACTCGTGGAAGCTTCAATTCCGGAATTGCAGCTGGCTTTGCGTTCGCGGCTCATTACATCTGAACAGTTAGTTCAAATGTATCTCAATCGCATCGCCGCATACGACCACGCGGGGCCGATGCTCAACTCCTTTATTCATTTAAACGCGAATGCTCTCGAAGAAGCTCGCGCTCGCGATCGTGATCGACATCGCGGACTTGCTCATGGACCTCTATTCGGAATTCCGGTGTTGCTAAAAGACAACATTAATACAGCAGATATGCCAACCACTGCTGGTTCCGTTGCGCTTGCAGGTTCAATTCCTCCTAACGACGCATTCATAACTGAGAAGTTGCATGAAGCCGGGGCCATTATTCTCGGCAAAGGTACGCTTACGGAGTTTGCGAACTTCATCGCCATTGGGATGCCGTCTGGATATAGCTCGCTGGGTGGCTATGGCTTCAACCCGTATGATCCGCGACCCCTTCCGGGTGGTGATGGGCGCCCGGTGCTTACTCCGGGCGGATCGAGTTCGGGCCCTGGTATTGCCGTGTCGGCAAACCTTGTTGCCGTCGCTATCGGCACGGAGACATCAGGATCGATCCTGAGTCCAGGCTCGTCAAACGGCGTGGTTGGTATTAAACCGACGGTCGGGTTAGTCAGTCGCAACGGGATCCTGCCGATCACCGCCGATCAAGATACCGCTGGACCGCTCGCACGAACCGTTACAGACGCAGCGATTCTACTTAGCGAGATCGCGGGCCATGATGCGAATGATGTGGCTACCGCCCCGTGTTTAGTGCCCGGTAATTGCTTTTCAGACTACACCAAGTTCCTGGACAAACACGCACTCAGGGGCGCACGTATAGCGGTACCTCACGTGCCTTACTGGAATGGTTTTACAGCAGCGCAACAGCAGATCATGTTAGACGCGATCGCAGCTCTCCGCGAACAAGGAGCATTTGTGGCTGATCCCTACGAGATTCCTAACCAGGCAGCCATGTCAGCGTTCGGAATCTGTGTGAGCTTTCCACCGCCCGCAAATTGTTCGACCGTGTTGATGTATGGCCAAAAACATGACCTCAACATCTATCTGGCGAACAGGCCAAACGCTCCGGTTCACACGTTGAGTGACATCATCGCGTTCAACAACGCGCATGCTGCGGTGGCGTTGAAGTATGGACAGGCAATCTTTCTTGCGGCTAATCAACTCGATACAAACCCGGGTAGTGCAGACACGCAGCGATTCCTCGCGGATCGAGCGTTTGACCTGGCACTCACAAGAGGTGGGCTGGATGCGGTTTTCAATGGTCCGGACGGAATTCCAGGCACTGATGATGATTTTGATGCGATTCTCTTTCCGCAGAATCGCGGTGCAGCGGCGCCAGCGAAAGCAGGTTTCCCGAGCATTGTAGTTCCCGGAGGATTTGTGCCACCGACTGGTGCGGTCATCAATCCGGCACCCTTCGGCGTGACGTTTACTGGCCGGGCATTCAGCGAACCGAGGCTAATTGCATTGGCATACGCATTCGAGCAAGCCACAAAACATCGACAACCGCCAGCGAGTGCGCCCCCGCTCCCGAGCGATTTCGTGGACCGCCATAGAGAATGATCAGCCTGACTTTGCAAACGCGTGGAGGAGACAATGAAGTTGATGCTTTTTGCAGGTGCCGCTCTAGTAGTGGTTCTTGGGGCGGAGACTTTGGCAATGACCTGGACGTCTCAGAGCGACCAAAAGATCGTCGGTATTAGCCCTGAACAAGTGAAGTGGTTCACGCCGGCTTACTATAACGATGGACGGCAGCGAGCACAGTTGTTCGGCGACTCCAGTAAAAATGGTGCATGGGTCGATCGAGTTAAGATACCCGCCGGCGTGCGCGTCCGCGCGCACACGCACCCGCAAGACGAACTCGTTACCGTCATTGAAGGAACCTGGTATGTGGGCGAGGGGGAGAGGTTCGACCCAGCCAGGTTAAAGGCCTACCCGGCAGGTAGTTTCGTCGTTATCCCGGCCGGCACTCCTCATTTCGTGGCGACAAAGGACGGCGCGGTCGTAGTTCAGCTAAGCGGCACCGAACGATTTCGTACTGACTATCTATAGAAATAAGTGCACACTTCAATTGAACGTTTTGCCAATTTGAGAGAGGAGGGGAAATAAATTGGCTCTAACTAACGCTCTCGCAGGAAGAAATCTCGGAATGGTCCTGCTCGCTATCTGGTTAATTCTCACCGGGCTCTTGCCGCTACTCAGTATTAGAGTTTCATCGACCGTCAATACTGTACTCGCAGTACTTGCGATTGTAGCGGGTTTACTGATCCTCCTTCGTCGGTGAGACGTTGGCGACAGTTCAGCGTTTGGCGATGGTCTTAACGGCGCTCGGCGTCTTGACAGGCGTCAACATAAACGCGCGTCGCTCGCCATCAAGAAACCCGTAGCCAACAATCTGTCCTGACTCGTTGATGCCTTTGGCTTCGGTTAGCAACCAACCGGAGTCGGCGGGAATCAGCTTATTCAAGTCTTGCATGACACCGTCGCTGTAAATAAAGGCGTGCAACGGACTGTCTTTCGCGTCGGAAGCGCCAACGATACGTCCGCGATCGTCGACGCCGTACGCGAAGCTTTGTGTGCCGCCCGGTAGTGTCCCAAGATTCTTCATTTTGCCGTGCGCGAAAAGAAACGCGCGCTGGTCTCCGCCCGGCAGTGGCGCATAACCGACTACCTGGCCCGCTGTGTTGATCGCCTCTCCGATCGAAACATTTCCACCGAACGTTCCGATTTCAACCACTTTGCCGGCGTGATAAAGCACAGCACGTTTTTGACCGTCGTGATAGTCGGTGTAGAGATGTCCAACCACATCACCAGCGTCGTTGATCGCTATCGCATCGCTCTGTTTGCCTCCAAACGTGCCCAAATCGATCGTGCGGTTCGTAGTGTAGAGATAGGCACGCTTGTGAAGCTGCCCGTGATCGTCAGTGATGAGTTGAAAGCCAACCACCTGCCCGACGTTATTGGCGCCGCGTGCTGAGCTGAACAAATGTGGTTCACCGCCAAAATTGAACAGCGGACTGTTTGGCGCGCCCATGAACGGACGCAGTATTCCGTCTGACGTTTTCGAATCACCCAGCAGAATGCCGGTGTTTGTGATGACGTAAGCGTAGCTTTCTTTACCGCCAAGCGTGCTCAGGTCGAAAATCGCTTCGCGAAAATAGCGGAAGGCGTGAACTTCTCCGTCCGCAGTCTTCGAGTAACCGACCACCTCACCGTAATCATTGATGCTGAGAGCGACACTTTCATTTCCGCCGAGCGTGCCGATGTTCGTCACAGTGTAGGTCTGAGCGACAGTTGATGACGTGAAAGCGAGAACGAAACAAACGACGGCGATAGCTATTGAACTAAGGCGTAGGCGACATTCGCGGCACATGCAGTCCTCCTTGTGGCGGGCAGGCGAGAAACGCGTTGAGTGAGCGAGGGAGATTACTCTGTTGACAAATCCTAACTTAACGGGCGCGAAGATTAGCACGAACTGCGTGCTCAGTAAATCAAAAATATTTTGTTCGAATTATTCGTTGACTTCGCTCGACGATGAGAGTAGATTCCGCTCACCTCGCTTCGAAAGCAGATAGCGGAATACAGTAAGCGTATATTCATGCTCTAAGCCAACGTACTCATATATCGCTCTGATGACCGGCTTGATTGAACGCCACCTCAGGATCAGACCCGACGCAAAAATCTCCCTTTGTTCGGACGCGCGTTCCTGGACCAGGTAAAAACACCGGCGCCACCGCACGTGGCCGAGTTCGACTGCTGCGAACAGATCAACAATTCGACTGGCTAAGAGGAGATCAAAGATATGCGCTCTACATATTTTCCCTCTGCAAGAACTATTAAAGTAGCTGCCCTCCTATCGTGTCTCTTGTTTCTTATCTGTGGCAGTTTACTGACGCCGAGGGGCTCGGCGAACGTGTCCAACAAGAATGCTGCACCTGCTCCGCAATCCGGACCGGAAGTCGTCGGGCAGTGGTCGAGTGTAATCACCCTTCCGATTGTCGCGATTCACATGCACATGCTTCCGAACGGCAAGGTTCTAATCTGGCAAGACGACAATAATGCTAATTACAACACGAATGGAACGCGTTTGGGTGGTTCGACCGTCGCTTACGTTTGGGACGTAGATGCCGGCACCACCACGCAGGTTAATAATACGAGCGTAAACGAATTCTGTAGTGGCCATGCTTTTCTTCCCGATGGACGTCTCTTGATTGCGGGTGGTCACGCCGGATCAGACGGCGACGGCATCAACGACGCTTTCATATTCAACTCGAGCAATAACACGTGGACACAGACGAACCTGCCGATGTCTGCGGGTCGCTGGTATCCCAGCGCCGTGACTCTTGGAAACGGCGAGATCGTAGTGCTGTCTGGCGCTGATCCCGGAGGCGGCACGAATACTCCCGAAGTCTGGCAAACAAATTCGGGAGGAGGCTGGCGCTCATTAACGAATGCCACGCTCGGATTGAACTTGTATCCGTACCTGCACCTGGCGCCGAATGGAAAAGTTTTCGTTGCCGGAACAGAGACAACCACTCGATATCTGGATACTTCGGGCACCGGCTCCTGGACCACGGTTGCGACGCGTGTCGGCAATGATCGCGACTACGGTTCGTCGGTGATGTATGACGTGGGAAAAGTACTGATCATGGGTGGTGGCAGTAATCCGGTGCAAAGCAGCGCAGAAATCATCGATCTCAACCAGGCGACACCTGCCTGGAGCGCTGTGGGCAGCATGGCGAACGCGCGCCGCCAAATGAATGCAACGATCCTTCCCGACGGCAAAGTGCTGGTGACGGGCGGCACGAATAACGCCAGCAACGAAGCTGCGGGAGCGATTTACGCGGCAGAGATGTGGAACCCCGGAACCGGAAATTTCAGCACGATGGCAAGTGCGCAAACGCCACGGCTCTACCATTCGACTGCGATACTTTTGCCCGATGGCCGAGTCATTTCAGCCGGCGGTGGTCGACCCGGCACAGAATACAAGAATGCAGAAATCTATTCGCCGCCGTATCTCTTTACCGCCGGCGGCGGCGCGGCTACGCGTCCGACGATCGATTCGCATCTCTCCAAAAGTGTTCGGCCGGGCCAGACGATCTTCGTCACAACACCCGACGCAGCGAATATCTCAGACGTCACGCTCATAGCACTTTCCTCAGTCACTCACACGCGTAACATGAATCAGCGTTTTAATCGTCTGTCGTTTACGCAGGGCATGGGTGGTTTGAACGTCACGCTGCCGTCGAGCTCGAACTCATGCCCACCGGGTATTTACATGCTGTTTATTCTGAACAGCAACGGTGTGCCCTCGGTGGCCCAGTTCATTAATGTTAATTCGAGCAACGCGTTGCCACCGGGATCGCCGAGCAATCTCGTCGCGACTGCCACGTCTACTTCGAGTGTATCGATGAGTTGGAGTGCGGGCTCCGGCTCAATCGATCACTATGAGATTCAGCGAGCTACAAGCAAGAACGGACCTTTTACCACCCTCTCAAACACGGCCTCGACGAGTTTCACTGACAGCGGTTTGAGCAGTACGACGACTTACATCTATCGCGTCCGTGCCGTTGACGCAGCGGGCAACTATTCCGATTTCAGTAACATTGACATCGCCACGACGATTGTTTTCACCGACGACCCGCTCGTGGCCGGCGTGACGGTTATCCAGGCACAGCACATAGTCGAACTGCGTCAGGCTGTTAACGCCGTGCGAGCAGCGGCCGGATTGAGTGCCGCTACCTGGACGGACAGTTCACTCACCGGCGTTGAGGTGAAAGCTGTTCACATCAGTGAGCTGCGATCGAATCTCGATGGAGCACGCAGTGTGCTTGGTCTATCTACCGGGTCGTATACCGACGCGACGTTAACGCCCGGGACCACAATCGTCAAAGCAGTCCACGTAACCGAACTACGCGATCGTGTGAAGTGACAATCGGCGAAGGCCAAAGGAGAAATGACAATGATGAATAGCGAACTGCGTAAACGCGCGACTTCGGCCGGTTGGCTTTCGGCTCTGTGCCTATGCACCCTGGCGATCCTGTTTGTGGCGCCACAGACCGCACATGGTCAATGGACCACCAACGGTAGCAATATCAACAACACTAACAGCGGCAATGTCGGCGTTGGCACGTCAAGTCCGTCGGCAAAACTGGAAGTCGCCGGCAACATCCAGAGTACCGGTGGCAACTTGAAGGCCACTGGCAGTTCGGATGGCTATCTTATCCTGGACGGAACGGCTGGCGGCGAAGTCCAGTTCTCGAAAAGTGGCAGTGTCAAGTGGGCCCTCGGAACTGATGTAGGGGTTGTTGGTGACGATCTCAACGTGTACAGCTACACCGGCAGCGCCGTAAGACTAACCGTACTTAATAGCAACGGGAACGTCGGGATTGGCACGACGACTCCTACTTCGAAGCTCGAGGTCTATGGCGATATCAAAGCCAGCGGCAACATCGCTGCCAAGTATCAGGACGTGGCGGAGTGGGTTTCTGCGCGCCGGGAACTTGTTGCTGGCACCGTCGTCACGCTCGATCCCGAAAAGTCGAATCAGGTAATGGCTTCCACTCAGGCGTATGACACGCGTGTCGCCGGCGTTGTCTCTTCGCAACCTGGAATCACCCTCGGCGAAGCGGGAACTGGCAACTTGTTGGTTGCGACGACTGGCCGCGTCAAAGTGAAAGTCGATGCTGGCAATGGTCCAATTCAAATCGGCGATCTTCTGGTGACCAGCGAAAAGGAAGGTGTCGCGATGAAGTCTGTACCGATCATGATCGGAGGAAGACAGATGCACGCGCCGGGAACGTTAATTGGAAAAGCTCTAGAGCCGTTACCGCGCGGCACGGGTAAGATCCTCGTGCTCCTGAGCTTGCAGTAATAATCACTGTTTGAAAGGAAATAGACACAATGAAGTTATTCGAATACCTGTTCCAACTGGCCAACCACGATGTAGGTCATGTTATGAAGACCGTATTGCTCGTCGCACTGCTCGCGTTCGCGTCCACTACCGCAGTTGGACAGTGGACCACGAATGGCAACAACATTAACAATACCAATTCTGGAAACGTCGGGGTCGGCACCTCAAGTCCTGCCAATCGACTCACAATCGTCGGGCCTGTGCAAAATGGTGTCTACACCGTTCAGATAGACTCCACTGCAGGTGGCCAGGCAGGAGCGCAGAACGGCATCCTTCTTATCGGCACCGCCGCCACAACTTATCTGACGGCAGGCGCGACGACGATCGCGGGCTCTGCACCTCATTTAAGTATCAATGCTGCCGACAATACCAACTTTGCGACGACCCTTGGAAATACTGGTGGTTTCGGCAGGGTACTACAGCTAAGAAGCAGTTCAGCCAGCACCATACCGGTGTTACAGGTAGAAGGTAACAATGGTGGCACGGTCACCCTTTCTGCTTTAGCAAACGGTAATGTGGGCATCGGCACAGGCTCGCCTACCAGCCCGCTGCACGTGGTCGGAAACGGCACCATCACTGGAAACCTGACGGTCAGTGGCAATCTGGCTGCGAAGTATCAGGACGTAGCGGAATGGGTCGAGTCCTCACAAGACCTCGAGGCTGGCACCGTAGTTGTCATTGACACTACCAAACCAAATCAAGTGGTTGCTTCGATGCAGGCCTATGACAATCGAGTCGCCGGTGTCATTTCGGCGCGCCCCGGATTAACACTCGGAGAGCAAGGCGAAAGTCGCGTGTTGGTTGCGACGACCGGCCGAGTCAAAGTTAAAGTCGATGCCGGCAATGGTCCAATTCAAATCGGCGACCTTCTGGTGACCAGCGAAAAGGAAGGTGTCGCGATGAAGTCTGTGCCGCTGATGATCGGCGGAAGGCAGATACATGCGCCGGGAACGTTAATTGGAAAAGCTCTAGAGCCGTTACCGCGCGGCACGGGCGAGATTCTCGTGCTCTTGAGCTTGCAGTAATATCACCGCTTTCGTGCTTGTACGTGGCTTTGCGTCAAAAGTAAGGATTCAGACTTGGAGGAAGTCAGTACCGAAACGCGATAGCGTCGGGTCAGTTTTCGCGCACACGATATTCTTAGGAAATTGGTAGATCACACGTACGACCCGACGCTACTTCGGTACTGACTTCCTCCAACAATGATTTTGACTCTTGAGGCAAAAAGCATTGGAACCGGGTTGTTTTCTGGTTCAACCAGATCGAAACTCTGCCTCAGTACGCCACCTGATCATCTAAAAATCTCGCAAACACTGTCGTGCTTCGGATTATTATCTGTCCATTATGAATTGGTCTGAGCTTTTGGAGGGAGGACAGGTAGCCGAATGGGGATCGAAGGGCTGATCGGCGTGCTTGGTTTCGTGGGGACTCTGCTTCTCGTGCTGGTGGGTTTGTTGAACTTCTCTGTCTTCCGAAAACAGCTTCGAATTGCCAAGGAACAAATCGATACGGCTGTGCGGCAGCTTGAGATCGCCCAGAAGCAACCGGATCTATACCTGATCCAACGAGCTGTCACTGAGACCTCAGACCATCTTCGGCTCTTCGTCGAGCGACCGAAACTGCGACCATACTTTTACAGTGCGGCTGAGTGGAAACCCGGCGATGAGGTCTCGTTAGATGAGATCAGAGCGATGGCAGAGCTCATCCTCAATAACTTTGCCTCGGCATTGATGCACTCAGCAGCCTTCCCGGAATACCCGGTTCGCGGCGTCGATCGAATCATCATGTTTCATCTCCGTCGCAGCCCCGCGCTGCGCGAGTTTCTACTCGAGAACTTCGAGCGCTTCCCGTTCACCGGGTTGACGCTCCTGTGCCTCAAGAACGAAACGAGAGATCAGGTCGAGACAGATCTTCAACGGCTCGTCGAAGGACCGGGTGTAGATGATTCAGAGATCGAGCGCCGCAAGGAGTTGTTACAACTCTACCGGAATGGCGAGGTGCGCGAGCCAATCGAGTTCACGTCGTACAGCATGAAGAGGCGGCGCTAGCATATGGACGAGTTATGGAAACAAGCTGTTAAAGACATCACCGATGGCGCCTACTTTCGGATTGAGAAAACTCTTGGCGGCGGCGATGCGTTCGACAATCAGATAATCGACTGGTTTGACCGTGGCTACTTTGAAAATGAGCCCGAAGCTCTTGCTGAGACTGTTACATGTGCTTCGTTTCTTGGTCGAGCTAGAGTTGTCGCACATTTGTTAGATAAGGGAGTAGACCCGGTTGCCGGGATGCGCTCAGGGATGAATGGCTTTCATTACGCGGCTTCGTGCGGTCAACTCGAAGTCATCAAAGTCATGATCGATCGAAAAGTTCCTATGGAAATCGTGAATAGGTACGGCGGTACGGTGTTGGGCCAGGCTCTTTGGAGTGCAATTCACGAACACGAAGGAACGCATGCCGAGATTATTGAAGCGTTGGTAAGCGGCGGGGCAAAGATTCATCCTGGCACGCTTGAATGGTGGGATCAGCAAGACGTCCCATCAGCAGAGACAAAAGACCGCGTGGCAACTGCTCTTCGTCGCGCGTTTGGAAAACAATGAAATACCGGTGGCTGGGTGCAGTTATACTGTTTGGGATAGTGTATCTTGTCGTGGGTGTTGCATTTCCCAATCCGCCTGCCTCAAACAAGGTGCAATTCATTTGGCGGCTAGGCGCGTGGTTGACCGTCGCTCTCGCCTTTGGGATTCACATCGGGCTCGAAGACCTTCGATTTCGCAACTCACCACGCCGAACAGCTCTTCATGCTTCCACGTCTGTTGGTCTCGGCGCCTTTGCTCTTGCCGTCGCGGCGAATATCCATGCGCTCAGGACAGGAGCCGGCAATCAGCGCTTGCTCGCGTTGGCGCTCGTGATCTGGCCGATCATAACAGGCGTGCCGGCGTTCTTAGTGGCGTTGGTTGCAGCCGCTGTCCTTGCCCGGTTGCGACCGAATAAAAAGCTCTCCAGCATTAGTTCCAAATAGAACGCAGGCAGGCAGCGAGGCGTTCAGCGCCCTGGGCAGCAAATCCGCTCCAGGGAGACGGTGTTCGCCAATAACTCTGGAAGTCGGTGCACAGAAACTTTGCCTGACTAAGCTCGACACCCGCCACTTCAACCAGGAGTTTTTCATCAATTTTTGAGATTACTGGTTGACGAGTTCGCAAATTCTTTATCACCAATTCATTCTTAGCCAGAAGAGTCGAGACGGCCTTCATCACAGCATCAGCCTTGGGATTAGAACCCCTCTCAAACGACATCCCATGAACGCGACTCACATATCTCTGGGCGAACCATTCTGCAAGCCCCTCTTCCAGGATCGTCGGAGCCCAACCAAATCCTCCGGGGCTCAGCACGTGAACCGCTTCATGAGCAAGTTCCAACGAAGCAAGCCAGGGCTTAATCCTGGAATCGCGACTCAGATAGATTCTGGTCATCCGCAAGGGCCGAAAAATGTATGTTCGCGAACTAGCACACTCAGTAATGCGAGGTATAGACAGTTGATATGAGGCATCTCTCGGACCAAACAAAAATTCCGCCTCTTTAAATATCCTCAATAATTCCTGCATCAATGTTTGTTCATAAGAACGATCGCCCGCAGCTAACAAAAATTTTGTTTCTGCTTCAATCGCTAACAGATCTTCCATCAAGCGTAGAACTCGCATGGACCTAACTATATAACTAGCTCAGAGGTGTAGAAAAGAGGTTTCGAACTCAGTTCAGGGGGCGTTTCTCTTGCCTCGTATCGACACTGGGGATAAGCTAACCAGTGATCGAGTAGTCCACATCCTCATTTTCAGTCGTCCCGGCCCGGTTCTTCTCACCTAACTGCGACTGACAACGGACAATTAGATTTTAAACCCGACTGCGGCGTTCCAAAATTGCATACCAACCTTAGCAATGAAGGAGAAATGTATGAAAAAACTGACTTTCGCCTTTTTGATGATGCTACTACTGGCGAGCGTAGCAGTAGCCGACACACTATATCTGCGTGACGGCAGATCGCTGCGCGGCACATTGCTCGGGTTTATTAACGGCCGTTTTGCCTTTAGAGTGAGCCCTAGTCAAACTGGGCCCTCCGCTGCACCTGTCCGCCGCGAGGAAGGCGAGATTCAGTTATTCCGGCCCAATGAAGTCGAGCGAATCGAAATAGACGGGCGCTCGTTGGATGAATTGCGTTATGAATCACGCAATGTCGAAGTTCAGCTTGGTCCAAACTGGATCGATTCCGGTATTGACTTGCGCAGCGGTGAACGCGTCCAGGTAAACGCATCAGGAATCATTCTCGCAGGCCGCTCTCGTATTACGCCTGATGGTTTGCGGACTACTGACCCCACGTCACCGCTGCCCCGTGCGGCTGAAGGTATGCTCATTGGGTCAATCGGGAATGATCCTGATTCTCCGATCCTCGAGCTGGGTGCTTCGCACGAATTCGTCGCCGACAAGGATGGCCGCCTGTTTTTAACTTCCAATCGCGGGTCTTACACAGACGCACGCGGATCATTCACAGTACAAATCAAACGGGAGCGCGATCTGACAGCCCTGAACGACTCCAGCAACCCGAGTCCGTTCGGACGCAATGACCGCAATGACCCCAATGCGCGTACTCGCACTCGACAAAGGGATGTTCCCCAGAAACGTACGCCTCAGGAATCTTCCCTGGATGTTGCAGGCACTTCACGTGGTACGGACACCACGATCGATGTGCACGTTGGCGACGAGATTACGATCACTGCGACTGGGAAAATCATAGCGGGCCGGCGGCTGGGCGAGGTTGGACCAGAAGGCGGACGCGTAGGTGGTTTTGGCGCGATTGTGGGGACCAGACCGCTTCCGAGTGCCGGCCCAGGCGCCCTGATTGGCTACATTCGCTCGTCAAGTGGCCAGATGAGTCAACCGTTTTTTGTCGGCAGCCAACTGACGATAAGCGCACCAGCCGATGGACGTTTGTTTCTCGCCATCAACGACGATGATTACAGTGACAATGGCGGCGCCTTCAAAGTGACAATCAGATACTAAAAGTCAACGTCAGTGCTCGGAAGGTTTGCGTAACGCGCGATCTCCAACTTTACGATCACCAGTAAACGCGAAAACTACCTTCAGTTACAGAATTGTCAATAGCAATTTGAGAGGGGTCGCTTCGAACTCTAAGCTCTGTAGCCGACGGCTATGGAGTAGACCACCGCTTCTGTAATGCTGTCGAGTCCAAGGAAGGTGTTAAGACGGCCATCCAGATAGCCGCCCATGCACAGGCTGTCGAGACCCTGCTCGACGGCGCTGAGACAGATGTTCTGCGCCACGTGTCCTGCTTCGAGCATGATATAGCGGTAGCCACGCGGTCCGTATTTCTTCTGCGAACGGGCGAAGACCGCACTCAGAAATAGTATGAGGTTCGCCCCTCGAACGAGAGGAGTCATCAGTAGCGCCTGGTCCAACTCAGCGAACCAACTACCCGCTCTTAGAAACTCCAGGCGATGACCACGTACGTTATAGTGGTATAACCCGTCAACAGTTCCCTCCACTCCTCGAGCGAGCGAGTAAATTTCGAGCGGGAAGAGGCCGCCGGCTGATGGTGTCGTGCGAAGATAGATCTGCCCAGTTGGGTCGATCTTTGCGGTGCGGACAATGCCGTATCCGCACGCAAGGATGTTTGACAGGACCTGCGCGGGCAGGGGGCGGAGGCTGTAATTGCGGCAAGACTCGCGTGCCTGTAGCAGCCGCATTAAAGGTGTCTCAGACGGCGCGGGCAGCGTGAAAACGCCGTCTGCACCGACCATCTCTTTGTACTCGACCTCGTAATCCTTGGCAGCCTCATAAGCCTCGGTATTGTCCCAGGGCTCAGAGTTGATGTGATAGAGGAGAGAGAGTGTAGTAGGGTCGTCAGCTCGGATCATCTGGTCCTCACGCCAGAGGGTGTGGGCAAGGGTTGAGATCACTCTCCCCACGGACACCCGTTGCGTGTCCCAGAGTATACGGAATTTCAAAAAGCCTGCGGCCGCCAAGGCGCTCCTCTCCGTAGCCGAAGTGTATCGGTTGAAGCCCCGTGGCGATCGTGCGAACGACGCGAAAGCCGTAGTCAATCACGTCCGGCGTGGTTAGGTCCGCATACAAGACGCGGCAACCTGCTTGCCCCAGCGCATCCACGACCGTCTCCAAGTCCGCTGTCGTGCTCCCTCGCGAGCGGTTAGGCAACTCTTCAATAGCCTGAACGCGGCCGCTGTCCAGAAGAAAAGAGCACTCGCCAATCCTCTCCGGCACCGTTAGGAAGGCACTGTGGTCGTCCAGTGTGCGCACGTCCTCGTAAGAGCGCAGACGTTGCGCAGGCGGCTCCTCCTTGTAACGACTGACCTCGCCCGGATGCACTTGACATATCTCCAGCAGCGACTTGATGAGCGCGACTTGCGGTTCGAGATGGCAGCCCAATCCGATAAGAACAGAGGGACCCGCACCCGTCTTGTCCAAGGCTACTGCCATCATTACGTAAATGGGTATATCCGTGCTGACATTGAAAATGCGAATCTCCGTTCCATGCTGCGCGTAATGCTCCTTGATACTCGAGGCGAGACCGTTTGATGCGGAGAAGTCGACTTCCGGGGCGGGCAGCTTGTTCATCCACGTGATTAAGAAACCATCGCGCTCAACGCACTCGTACAGCCCGTTGAGAATTGCGAACTCAAGGTTCGGACCGGCCGCCAGCCCGTTCGAAGTTATCGGCGCGAGAAAATCTTCTTCTGTCTTGGCCGTAAAATTGAGATAGATTTGCTGTGCCGGGGCGAACACCTCACGGTCCATCGGCAACTCACGCATGGGCGCCCACGTTAGGTAGTCCTGTGGTTGCCAGCGATGATATTGAAATTTCGAGCGCGTATATTGTGCGTCGGAGTAGAGTACACACTCGGGCGGCGCAACAGCGTGCGGCAATTCTTCCCAGCGCGCAAACTTGGTAATTTCTTTATTAACGTGGCTGGCACAATAGTGTTCGATGGCCTCGCCGAGAGCGCAGCGAATGGCCTCGCTCTCTGTCTTTCCTTTGCCGGCAGCGGAGCGTTGTCCCGGCGGAGCCATCTGATAGTCGAAGTGCGAGAGCACGGCTTGATAGAGGAGCGGCGGGTTCGGTTCTTCGATCCCGCGCACGACTTTCGTCAGACTGCGAAGCACACCGACCTTCGGGCTTACCAGTTCCAGCAGACGCTGGACATCCTCATCCAGATTATTTGCGTTCATGCGCTCTCACTCACGTCAGTTGAAGAAGCTACTGCTGCCGCCGCCATCTCAGTTGCGTCGTCTGCCTGCTTCGGTATGTTGAAGCAGGCGGGACACCAGGGTTTGCGGAGCACGACGTGTTTGGTGGAAGTGAGGTCAAGTAGGTTAAAGACGATAATCTTGCCAACTGCTGAAGGCGCGAACACACCGGACAACGATTTTATTGCTTCCAGGCTGACGAGACCGGTGGCCACATCGACGCCGCTGACCAGATTCTCATGTCGCGCGCTGTCGTCCGATTTTCTCTGATCCAGAAAACTCTCAAAGGCGAACTCATCCTCGGGATTGCCTGCACAGGCGACACTGCGCATTTTGTAGCAGAGATAACAAGCGGTCTCCGCAGGATGGACGGTAGGCCCGACAATAATCTCCGGTCCAGACAAAGCGCATGAAGTCCACTTGATCCCCGCGCGTAGGCACACGCGGTTCAGCTTGTAGATCAGCGAGGACTCGCCGGCGTCCAGGCAATTGATCACGAAGTCGGAGCCATCGACAAGGGCAAGGACGTCATCATCGTTCTCTGGCTTTTGCGTGTGAACTGTAACAGAGACTTCCGGGGCTTTAGCTGCGAGCCTTTGCGCGACGACCGCAGCACGCAACTGGCCTGCGTCCGCTTCCGAGAACGCATTCGAGAGATAAGTATCCGCTCCGCCGACGGCCATGAAATCAATACAACGCAGCTGGCCCACTCCTGCGGCCGCCAGTGCAATTGCGGTGGACGCGCCGGCGTTTCCGAGCCCGAAGATGGTCACAGTCGCACTCCGGAGTCGCGACTGAACCTCTTGAGGGTTTGTGTTCATCTCATAGAAAAAGTTGAGTTGCGGCGCCAGAGGATCAGGCGATTGCGATGGAGGCGTTCCGTCGTCCGTGTCTATCAGAAGGTGCTGCTCTGCGAGTAAACGCAGACCGGCGGCCAAATCTTCCGCGTCGAAAACATCTGCGACCTTCTCGGCAATTTCCTGAAACGTATGCCCGCCATCGAGCAACGGAATAACGTACTGCTCAAACTCTCTAAAGGAATGTCCCTTAATCTTGATCCGGCGCTGCGCGGAGGCGAAGTACAAGACCTCGTCGCCGGAATGATCCGGCGGCTCAGACCACACGTAATAGTGAGTCGGCAGCTTGGGTCTGTTGAATATTGGCGTAGACATAATCTGATCCGGGTTCGGACAACGGTGTGCGAGTGCGCATCACAGCCAGACTCAAGTACTGCCCGTCCATCTCAATCATCAGTTTGGCCGCAATCAGCTGTTCGAGCGTCTTAATCACGTTTGCGGCGCCGGCTGTGTTGGTGAACTCTCTCTGTAAATTGGCCAACGTTTGCGCCGAGTCGCAACGCAGGTAGAGTTCCGCGGCCAGTCCCTCGAGTTGATGACTTGGTTTATCTGCTGCGGCACGGGTGTCTATGATGTTGATTGTCCGGCCTTCGCAGTGCGCGTCCAGCCGGGGGCGGTCCTCCGGCTGCACCTTGAACCAGACATTCCACCATTGACTATTAACTTCCTGACGCAACACATCCACGTAGCTGCGCGGCTCACGGCCATCCGCGTAATCATAGTCAAAAAAGTATGCCAGCTTTGACAGTTCTCTGCGCCCGAGCGGGTAGACATAATAATAACTGACGGTCGGACGAACGCGTGTTAGTCCGAACTCACTGGAACGCATATAGAAAGGACTAAAGCGATCGAGCCTGATAGGACAGACGACGACCGGCGGCTGCAAGTGGCAGATCAACGGAGCCAGTTGGGCCATCCGCTCATATTCGGACGGAGACTCGTCGGGAAAGCCCGTTAGGATGTTGTAGGCCGCATCTATCCCCAACTCCGCACACCAGCGTAGCAATTGTATGTTCTGCAAGCCGGTGCATCCCTTCTTCATCAAACGCAAAACTTCATTGCTGAAGCTTTCGACGCCTGGTTGGATTCCGCGCAGCCCACCATCGTAGAGCGTGGTCAACTGCTCGTAACGCAGGTTTGATTTGACCTCGTAGAAGAGTTCTATGCCCAGTCCGCTGTCGCGTAACCTGGGGAAGAGCGTGTTGACGTATTTCATGTCGAGAATATTGTCGACGCAGTCAATACGCTTGCGACCGTAAGTCTCGGATAGAAATTTCAATTCGTCGAAAGCGCGCTCCGGGCTTTTACTGCGAAAAGACATCATGTCACCGTTAAGCCCGCAGAAGGTGCAATGCTGTTTGGCGCCCCACCAACACCCGCGCGCAGTCTCGATCAAAAGCGCCGGCGTGATCTGATCTTTGAGTGACGAAGCCGATAGACGGGCGTAGTAGTCGCTGAAGTCCGGGTAGGGCAGATCGTCCATCACCTTGACCGGCTCTGGCCAGCTCAGCTCGGCGGCGTCGCGTCTGACCATGCCGGGTACCGGCTCGGAACTATCTTCTCTAAGAATGCGCTCGAGAAGAAGCGGTAAGCTTATGTCAGCTTCGCCCGTGCTTACGTAATCGATCCAGGGGAACGACTGGACCATCTGCCGGCCCATTTCGCCTTCGCAGTTTCCGCCTCCGAAGATGATGATAGGCGGGTCGGGCATCTCTTTCAGGCGTCGTGCGACGGCCAGGCAGGCACAGGTCTGGTGGAACGTCGTAGTAAAACCGACGACTCTGGGCTTGAGCTCCCTTATGCGGTCGGCACACTGCTGGACGAACTCGCGTCGGACAGGTCGCGCTTGCAGAACCTTTGCTCGCCACTCTTCATCGTCCGCATAGCGCGCCAGGACTTTGGAGACATATTCCCGCTCGTGTGGGATCCCATTGTCAAAGACCACATCCGCGAAAAACCACTCTCCCGCCATGGCGTCAGAGCCGAGCGTGTTGACTATGTACTCGTAAAGGTCATAACCAATTAACTCCGCCAGCGGGAGGCTGAAGTATTCGACGTGGGATGAAAAACCGCGGCGCTCAATACCGGCTTTGAGTAAACTAACCCCTATCGCCGGGCGATTCGCATCCGCGAAGGGCATCACGGCAAATAAGACATCCATAATTCCTCCCTTCGAGCCTACACAACAAGACATGCCCCGCCGTTCACTGGTAAACGGGACAAACGTCAGGTCAAAGCCACCTGACTCGTCAGCACTGGCCCGCGTGTTCGTAAGTAAAGGGTGTTCGTCTTAGGTTCCGAAACCTCCGAAGCCGCCGCCACCGCCACCCGCAGGGCCGGTAGGTCCCTGTGCCAGGATGCAATCGTTGTAGTAGTAACAATTGTAGTAGTAGCAGCGGTAGTAGTAACACCGGTAATAATATGGGTAAATCTGGCTAGCTACCATAGGCTGTTGCTGGGCCGCGATGCAAGGTGATTGCTGACCCGCAGCGATGCAGGGCGAGGCCGTACATTGTTGACAAGGAGCCGTCCCCAACTTCGAGGCAACCTTATGATAGGTCTTCATCTCCTCTTCAGAGATGTGCAAGTGCGAGAGTTTGTCTTCGAGTTCAGCCACGCGCATTTCCAATGTCTTCGGCGTATCTTTTGTATCTGCCATAGGAATCTCCTTTCGTATTTCTGGCGGGTAAACCTGAACTTGATGTGAAATGACGACAGGCGCAGAGGGGCTTTAAAACCCATGAGCAAGTCTCATCTCTTAAAATTGGTCAACAGTTCAAGACATATTCAAATCAGGCAAGCAATTAATGAATAGCCACAGTGCCTTGCGAGGGGGGAAAGGCTGAAGGAAACACGATTACGAGTAGTTCTTTGGGTCCGAGGCCCGCAACGCTACACCTTCTCGCTTCTTCTGTCAATGGTCCAATTTGTCTTTTTTGTTACGTTTAAAGTTGAGGATTCGAACTGAACGGTCTATATGAGTTGCGACATCAAACTACAAACTACTTTGACCCCAATTGTTGTAAGATCTGCCCGGAGCTAAGTGCTTGAAACGTTGTCCTGAATGCAATTCATTCTTTCCCGATGCGGAACATTTCTGCGAGCTTGATGGCACACTGCTCGTAAATGCCGAAGATGCACCCAGCCCATTGCCTATTGACAGAACAAATGTGGTGCCTCGCCCAAAATCGAGCCGCTCGCTTCTACCAATCGGAGTGCTCGTGGGCATTCTTCTGGGAGTCCTGCTGTCTTTGGTTTACCTCGCTATGTCACGTCAAACGACGCAGGAAAATTCCAATACGACCAGTTCAAGTTCGAGCGGGCGGCAACAAGAATCCCTCCAACCTCTACAGCCGGCTCCGCCGGCAACTGCCGGTCCTTCAGTTGAACCCTCGGTTGAGCCGTCGGCGTCTCCAAGCATCGAAACTCCTTCGCCTCAGAGTAGCCCCGCGCAAGTTGAATTGAGCAGTTCAGATCCAATCTCAACTGCGGCCGGCGCAAAGGGCAATCCAGTCGTCATCAGGCTGAATAGTGGCGTCACGATTGAGGCTGACGAAGCATGGCAAACGGGAGAAGGAATCTGGTATCGCAAACACGGTATCGTGTCGCTTCTTGATCCAAAGAACGTTAAAGCAATTGAGAAAGCATCGACCGCTGCACCTCAGCCATCCGCCTCAACGAGCCCATCGCCATAGATGCGTTGTAGCGGTGCGGAATTAGGATTACTATGTGCTTCCTTCGCCGAAGAGGACTGCTTTCATGAAAGTATACGCTTCAACTCTTCTCTTCTTGTTTATTAGTGTCCAGGCCGCGAGCCTGGTTTCCGCCCAAGTCCGGCAGGACAACAGCCCTCCTGAAAACAATGCAGAAGTCCCTTTGATATCCATTGAGCTCGTCGGTGGTGGGCGTTTGCAAGTCGAAGAACTGATAGAAACCAGCGAGGGTATTTGGTACAGACGTGGAGGCGTAACAACATTGCTCGATCCCAAACGAGTTGCGCGGATAGAAGGATTATCGTCTGGCCAAAGCGGGCAGGACAGTGCGACTCGTCAGGATTCGCCACGTTGGTCGCTTGCCGATGCTAAGAAGGTGGAAAACTTCTTCTTCAAAAAGTTCGGTCGTCCATTACCTACATCGGCATTTGGACAGTCGGACATTCACGACCGTTGGGGACTCGATCACCGCCAGGGGTTGGATGTTGGGCTTCATCCAGATAGTCTGGAGGGCATTGCCCTTGTTGACTTCTTGCGAGCCGAGAAGATTCCGTTCCTCGTGTTTCGACACGCCATTCCCGGCGTAGCGACAGGACCACATATCCATATCGGACTGCCGTCACACCGATACCTACGTCGTTAACGCGTCTGTATTTCAATATCATTGGTCCATGATTATTCTGACTCGTTCGATTCTTCTCTTCATTGTTGCCGGATTAATGGAGATTGGCGGAGGCTACTTGATGTGGCTTTGGTTGCGCGAGCGTTGGGCTTGGTGGGTGGGCGCGTTGGGCGCTTTCATATTGATCGGATACGGAATAATTCCGACGCTTCAGCCGGCGCACTTCGGGCGGGTTTATGCTGCTTACGGCGGAGTGTTTGTCGTAATGTCAATGCTCTGGGGATGGTGGATAGATGGGCATCGCCCAGATTGGTGGGATCTTATTGGTGCGAGTCTCTGCATTACTGGAGTCGCGCTGATTATGTACGCTCCCAGGGCTGGAACTTAGAAAGCAGCCAAGTCCTCGAGTGAAATTTTACCAGCCTCGACTTTCTATCAAGAGCCAGAATCGCTGCACGATACGAACAGCCTCAAAGATACCTTGACTCTCTGGTTCTTTTTGCCGTGTTCATCCAATCTACTTTGGATTCCATCGGATGCTCTCGAAGCGCTTCCCATTCGGCAGTTGTGTAGCCCAAATGGCTGAGCAAAGAGGGCAATCGCTATTTCTATCTGAAAAGCGCGAAACTGATGACTCTAAACATGCCGCACAATTCAAGTTCGAGGCGAGAATCAAATCATACAAGGTATGGGATTGAGGTCTTCTTCTCTGATCGGATTATTTAACCATCCGAGATGGACCGGAATGTCATATAGTCGTCCGCTCCCGAGCCGGGCCCAAAAGTATCTGAGACCTGGTGCGACTACGCGCGCTACAGGAACACCAATCTCTGGTCGAGTTAAATCCAGGTAGTAGACCCGCATTCCGCGCTCCTCAATTCGAGAAGCCAAGCGTCGGATTTCCTGCTCAACGCTTCCAACGCGAACGCCTTGCGGTGCGGCTTGTACCGATGCAGGGTCGAAATATCCATGATCCGCTAACGTCGCCGTCTCCAGCCAGAGTCTTAGTTCATCGTGAAGCAATAGAGGATTGCAGTGTAGTATTTGCGTGAGTTCAGCAACACTTCTGATCGCAGCACTAGACGGATCCGGATGCGCAGCGCCGGCAAAGTAAAGCGACGAGCCATCAAACTTTGGCGCAGCCGCGACATATGCCGGGACGCCGAGATCGGTGGTTACATCCAATAAATACAGATTGCGGCCAATGGCCGAGAATTCCTTATAAACATCCAGCAGCTTTGGCTCTTCAAGCGACTCCAGGTCCACACAAGGTCGTGACAACCTGTTGTACCACCAGATTGCTAACGCGTCGCGTTCGATGAGCTCGAGGAGCCCGTGAAAGATTGCATCACTCAATGTCGGTCCGGCGGCGCAACCGTTCGAATCTGCCGACGAGTACTCTGGCTCTTCAGGGAATGGGTATCTCAAATAGCAGCAACCCGTTGGCAGGTACCGTTTCGCGCCAGTCAGGAGATCTCGTGCTTCAGTCCAATTAATTGGATAGTCGGGATCGAGTTTTTCCGGAACCCAATGAAGTTCACTGTCGGTGCGGTTCCACAATTCCCGCGTTTGATATTGTCGTTCGCTAAAAAGCAAAATACTTTCAGGACTTATTCCGTGGATTTCTGTCAGGGTTTCTCTTCTGGTCCTCTCATCTCCCTGATAGACGATCGAGTAACGTTCAATAGCTTCTCCCAGACACGAAAGCTGCGCATCTTGTCCTGTAGTTCCCTTTCCCAGCGCCCAAATGGGTTGCAGCAATTCACGGCGGCCAGGTTTAGGCAGTGGTTGTATCTGAGCCGCTTTCGTCTGAAAGAACCCCAACACGGGCGCATCTGTAATCTCTACATTGGAGATGATTCCCGTGTGCGGACTGACCCAATCTTCCATCAATGTCGTGGCGGGCAGCACCGATTGTCTACGACACTGTGTACACGTTGGCAGTGGATGGACGACATGGACCATCATGCGCAGTGTGCGTGTATCCAGCGAAATTATTCGACCTTGCAGCTCCGGGTGCGTGCCGGCCGCAATCCATAATGTAGTCACAGTTGCCGTTAATCCGGCCGCTAACAAGGATGTTCCGGGCAGGCATGCGATACTCGGTTGGGGTGGAAAACTTCGCTGGTCGCAGCCGTAAATGCCAGCTTGTTCCCAACGATTCGTTCTCAACCAGTGGGCCAAACACCACCAGCACACGCTTTCCCTTTTTCCAAAAACAGGGCCAATCCAGATCGTGTGACCAATTGGCTTTGCTATTAACCAATCCAACTTCTTCCCGGCAACAACTTCCAACTCCGGCCTGAGGTAATCGTCCGTTACCACCAAGACATGCCTTGCGTCTGGAGAAATTCTTAAGCCGTTTGCTTTGAGGGCTTCGATGATCGGCTCGCCTTGTAATCCACACAGATTCACCACCGCCAAAGGACCAGTTGCCGCAATGATGTTCAGATCTTCCCAGTACGCCATTGCTGCCCGAGGCTTTGTGCTGGGAACTCCTGTCAAACCGCCCTCTAAAAATTCCGCTAAACTTGAGGAAAGCTCTTCGCTTGAGTAAACATCACCCAAACGTTGGTACAATTCTTCGCGGGTAACACCCATGGCCAGGTTTTTAGCTAAATCTACGTAGATGCGGCCCCTAAAGGTTACTGCCCCGTCTTCACTCACCAGCAGCAGCGTATCATTCGATTGAACAAAGGGTATCAATCGGCGCGCCAGGACCAACTTATGATTATTGTTGATGGGTTTCATTTGAGCGCTGTAAGGCGAAAGCAGTCGTCAGGGCAGGCTGACGCCTGCCGCTGACGATCTCTCAGGGGGACGGAACAATCGAGCGAAAATGTATTGGGACACTTACAACCTGATTGACAAGACCTATTTGGCGCCGTGTCGCTTTTGGGCAACAAGTTCTCGCCACAGAACGGTGGCCTTTGTAAGAGTACCGGCTTTACGATTGGTGGTAGCGTCAACAAGGTCCACGGCCCCCACACTTGTCGTAGTCTCGTCCCCAACCGGCGGAATCGTTGTCACCTCCGATTGCAATTGAATTGCCTCACTGGTCTTAAGCTTCATACCAAGGCGGGGCATACTGACGACAACACCAAGGCTCGCCGTGCAGTGACAGGCTATCGCGACGGCGGATGCTGGGAAACTTTTGTCTAGCGTGACCCGCACCGCTCCAAAAACGTCACTTTTTCCGGAGAGCCGCAAATTGGTGAACCTGGCCGCCACTATTGCCGAGTTCCAATCCAAGGTTTGCTTGCCAGGTTGCAGCAGCGGTGCACCTCGATCAGAAACCAAGGTTCCTTTGAGGCTAACAGTATCTTTTCCCACACCATGAATGTCGTAGGATTCCTCGATTGTAACTTCAGTGGTATCGATCCCTGCAGGAGGGATTGTGCGAGGTTTCACTTGTATCGGCATCTGTTTCTCCTTCCATCGCGACGTTTGTCTCCGCCAACATCAGGCCAACCACAGAGCGTGAACACTTGAAGCCCGATGCTACCAACCCACAACGAAATGATTCTTCTCGCAAATTGCTAACTGCAAAGCCCAGGTGCTAACGCACAACCATCACGTTTTTCTTGATAGCCGAAAACCGGTCTGCCTGCGGAACCTCATTACTCACAGTAGAGCGCGATTAATCATCGAGGAATCCATGGGCTTGGAGCATCCACTCCTCGAAAGCCGATTCAGATAGCTGAGTCAAATAATCAGTGTGAAAAAGCGCAGGTTCGATTGGCATATCGTGAAGTGCCCGTCGCAGGGTCATCACACTCTGGAACTGGTCCTTCGGGCGGGAGACGGTAATGGTCCGCGGTGTCCAAACACCATCAACTGAAACTAACCCCGTTGCAGAGTAGATGCGCTCGGGAAGGCCGGCTGCGTCGAGCCATTCCACTGTAATTGGCAGCCATCGAGTGCGGTCAAGAACAACGTGCGCTTCGCGAACTGAAACATCTCCACGCGTTCTCAATTTGAATCCGCAATGGACGCCTTCGGGTGTGAATTGCACGAAATCGAATCTGCGAGTGGGGAGCCAGAATCGTAAATCTGAATAACTAAAATCGGTTCCTAGTATGCCCTGATGACAGTCAGACGGATCGATAATGATTGGATTCCGGTAAGACGGCAGCTTTAGCCAGATTTTCAGATTTTCCCTATATGGATATTCGACGAGCTTGAGAGCTGTTCCATGGAGCACGCTCGGCTCTGTCAGAAAGAAAGCAGATGAACATGCAGATGACTCAGCGACTTTCCAAATATGAAGGATTCGGTAAGAAACAGTCGGCTGTTGGTTGGTAAAAACGGTTAGAACGACTTCTCGAAATCCTGTTTTCCCGAAGTTTCGCGTGGCGTGAAGCGAGATTGTTTGCTCAAGCGTTGAGGCTGCAGATGCTTCTTTACACAACAATTGATGGCGCAGGCGAATTTCCATGAAGGCTATTGACCGTGACGCCATTGTTGTACATCAAGCCTGTTTTTGGAATAGATACACGCATTCAAAAATGATTCATAGCGATCTATCAGCATGAATCATCATTCTCGAGTGTTGTTTCCAGATGGTTTGGTTTTCGATGGCGAGAGTTATCGAACCGCTACAACTTGTTTAGCATTCAGTTACTTAAAGGGATTCTCAGAAAGAAATTCAAGATTGGCGTCCCGTACGGGAATCGAACCCGTGTCGCCGCCGTGAAAGGGCGGTGTCCTAGGCCGCTAGACGAACGGGACGCATGTGGAGGGTGTGCCTGTTAGCGCAAGCGCGTTACGTTAGCTTAATGCGTTTGGGGATGTCAAACCGAGTGGTCAGTCAATAAACCAATTCTCAGCGAACCTGTTCTTAACTATAATGACACCCGCGGTTGCGCTTATCCCGTCAAGCACAGGAGAAAGTTTATGTCCATTACGATCCCCCGCTTAGTTTGCATGTCTGTCACAATAATTCTGTTAACCAGCAGCGCAATCGCTCAACACGATCCGTCCGGCATCACCGGCGGCGGCATGATCGGCGGCAGCACAAGCCGCCCGGCAACCAAGCCCGCCACAAAACCGACTACGAAACCAAGGCCGCCGGTCGTTAAGCACCCGACGTCAACCACATACTCCGCCGACTACTATTACCAACAAGGCGAGTCGCTCTACAACGCGCAGAAGTATCGCGAAGCACTCGATCAATATTTAAAGGCCACGGAGATCAATCCCTCGATGGCCGCCGCACTCTATCGCATTGGCTGGATCTACAACGATCTCGAGGACTACGACTCCGCTGTCGGTCCGCTTAAGCGTGTCGTCTCCATTCAGCCCAACAACGCAGCCGCGAACTTCGAGTTGGGTTACGCTAACAAAAAACTCAAACGCTACGCGGAAGCTTTAACAGCTTTCGAAATCACGGTTCGCATCAAGCCGGACTACGCGGCGGCACACTACGAAATCGGCTGGATCCAAAACGAGCAGAAGAATTACCAGGACGCCATCGTCAGCTTAAGAAGGGCGATCAGTTTTCGCGCCTCATACCCCGAAGCACGCAACGAACTCGGCTACGCATTGCGAAACCTCGGTCGCTATCCGGAAGCGATAAGCGAATACAAGGAGGCGATCCGTTTGAAACCTGACATGGGCCTCGCGTACCTCGGTCTGGGCGACGTCTATTACTACAACACGAAGAACTACGCTGAAGCCGCGACGGCTTACAAACGCGGTCTCGAGCTTCGCGGTGGCAATGCGACCGCGCAGTACAACCTCGGCTGGTGCTACAACGATCTCCAAAGTTACAACGAAGCTATCGAAGCACTGTCCAAAGCGATTGAATTGCAACCCAACTATCCTGAAGCTCATAACGAGTTTGGTTATGCGCTCCACCAACTCGGCCGGTATCAGGAAGCGGTCCAGCAGTATCAGCTCGCGATCCAGCAGAGGACTGATTACGCTTCCGCACACTACAACCTCGGCATGTCGTTTCTCGCGTTACATAATCGCCAGGGAGCGCTGCAGCAATATCGCATCCTGCAACGCATCGACAACACGCGCGCGACAAAACTTTTCAACCAGATCAGGTAGACATCCAACGCTCGCGACTTCTCATCCCAGTGTCCGATTGAACCGTCTCCTCAGAGCGTCACTTTTTTACTGGTTTCGGTAACAAAGCAATAGAGGCTCCCCGCGCCGGTCGCATCTTCATCGCCGGCATCACCGTTTCGACTTCTTTTTTGTAAGTAAACTTCTGAACTAATCGCGCTCGGACGCTCACGTTTCGTCCGCCGTCAGAAGTGTGCTTCAACACAACGAGGTTTTGCGATGACTTACTCTACTGCTGGACCAACGAACGAATACCAACCAACAATCATCGAAACCGGGCTCCTGATCGAACGACTCGCAGTGCAGATCGCATTTCTACGTGAGGAACTCAAACGAAACTGGATCGAATTAAAACGGAACCCAGCGAATTTTCTGGCGTCTTTGATACATGGACTCCGCCGGCGTGTCAGGAATTTGTTCTCGACTCCGTATTTCCTGCGCGCATCATCCACGGCGATCATGGCTGTGGTTTGTGTTGTAGTCGCCGTGCTCTTGTTTGAAAAGGCAACCGCCAAACCCGGGTACGTAGTCGAGAACACTGAGCCGCCACCTTTAGACATAGTCATGCTCGACGTCCAAAAGACGAATGACGATCTCGGCATCGGACGCAATGGAAGCGGACCAGTTGGTTTTCAGAGTGGCAGTGGCGAAGGTTCTGGTCCAGCTCCGCAACACGCACGCGGCGGAGGCAGCAGTGGAGATCGAACCCCGTTGCCATCACAAACCGGAGAGGTGCCGCCGCCGTCTCCGATTCCGGCTGCGATTCCGATCGCGCCGCCACTGAATCCGCCGGTGCTTCCCGCTGCGGGCATCGATATCGACCTGGCACTCTGGCAGGATTTGAAACAGCCGGTTTATGGCGATCCGTTCTCAGCGTCGCACATTCCATCGAAGGGTCCGGGCACGGGTGAGGGAATCGGAACCAGATCCGGAACAGGCATCGGCGATGGACTTGGACCAGGCGTTGGACCGGGCACAAATGGAAATATGGGCACTGGCGACAAGCAGGCCGGTTGCTGCGGCGTCGGCGGATCGATCGGCCATGGTAGTCCGAATGATGATGATGGCCGGCGTGGTTTCGGCGGTGGTGGAGTTCTTCAGAGAGCGCGTGTTTTATCCAAACCGGAACCGCAGTACACCGAGGACGCGAGAAAGAATCAGATCACGGGAACGGTTGTGTTGCGCGTTGTGTTTGCGAGTTCAGGTGAAGTCGTGCAGATACGCGCGGTGCATACGTTGCCGTTTGGGTTGACGGAACGAGCAATTGCAGCGGCGCGTCAGATCAGGTTTGAGCCGGCGATGCGAGACGGACGAGCGGTGTCCGTTTCGATGCAGTTGGAATACAACTTTAATCTATATTGAGCTATAAACGGACGATTGTAGGGGCGGCACTCCGTGGCCGCCCCTATACAAATGGAGGACGGCCATGCATAGATCGCTTCTGACGATTGCGCTGGTGTTGATTGCGTTTCCAACAGCCTCTGCGCAAACAGGCGAAACGTCCGGTTCGCTGGCGGTGCTTGATGCCGAGGGTAAAGCGAAGGCGATGTGTCCGTTGAAACACACGGACGTGAAAGCCGAGATCAGTGGCTTCATCTCGCGCGTGGTCGTGACACAACAGTTCGAGAATCCTTTCAAAGAGAAGATTGAAGCAGTCTACACCTTTCCCTTACCGCAAAACGCGGCCGTCGACGACATGACGATGATTGTCGGTGAACGAACCGTTCGCGGAAAGATCATGCCCCGCGAAGAAGCGCGCCTTGTTTACGAAGAGGCAAAGTCGAGCGGCAAGATGGCCGGCTTGCTGGACCAGGAGCGTCCGAACATCTTCACGCAGTCGGTCGCAAACATCTTGGCGGATGAGCAGGTGAAGATCACGATCAGCTATGTCGAAACGCTGAGTTACGTGAACGGCGCCTACGAGTTTGTGTTTCCGATGGTGGTTGGACCACGTTACGTTCCAGCCGGTGTTCAGGATGCCTCGCGCATCACTCCCAACGTGCTTCCTCCCGCCACGAGAAGCGGGCACGACATCTCACTCGAAGTCGCACTGGACGCCGGCCTGATCATCGACGACCTTTCATCGAAGACTCACCCCGTCGACATACAACGTCCGGATCCACACAGCGCGCGTCTTCGTCTCAAAGATAGCGCGACGATTCCCAACAAAGATTTCATCCTGCGCTACGACGTCGCCACGCAAGCCATCCAGGATGCGGTGTTGACCCATCGCTCCGAAAAAGGCGGCTTCTTCACGATGATTCTGCAGCCACCCGAACGCGTGACGGTCGCAGACCTGACGCCGAAGGAACTCGTCTTTGTGCTCGACACGTCGGGCTCGATGAGCGGATTTCCGATCGAGAAAGCAAAGGAGACGATGAAGCTCGCTCTCGACAGTCTCAATCCGTCTGACACGTTCAACCTCATCACCTTCGCGGGCGACACGAGCATCTTGTTTCCGGGACCAGTACCGGCGACGAATGAGAACTTGCGCAAGGCAAAGGCTTTTCTCAGTTCGCGCCAGGGCGCAGGTGGCACCGAGATGATGAAAGCGATCGAAGCAGCGTTGAAACCGTCTGACGATCAGTCGCACGTTCGCATCGTTTGCTTCATGACTGACGGTTACGTCGGCAACGACATGGAGATCATCGCCGAGGTGCAAAAACATCCGAACGCGCGCGTGTTTGCATTCGGCATCGGTCAGGCAGTGAACCGGTTTCTGCTCGATAAGATGGCCGAGGCTGGAAGAGGCGAAGTGGAATATGTCGGTTTGAATGACGACGGCTCGGCGGCGGCGCGACGTTTCCACGAGCGCGTGCGCAATCCGTTGTTGACGGACATCTCGATCGATTGGAATGGACTGCCGGTCGCGGACGTTTACCCGCAACGCATGCCCGATCTTTTCAGCGTGAAACCGGTGGTTGTGACCGGCCGCTACACTGGACCAGGACGCGCGACGATTCGACTGAAAGGGAAGATGGCGGGCAATGATTTTGTACGTGAGATTCCGGTTGAGTTTCCGGAGACGATGGCGTCGCACGATGTGCTCGCGTCGTTGTGGGCGCGCGCGCGAGTTGACGACTTGATGAGCCAGGATTATCCGGGCGCGCAGTCTGGAAACCTGCGGGAGGATTTGAAAGATGCAGTCACGCAACTCGGAGTCGAGTTCCGGTTGATGACGCAGTTTACTTCCTTTGTTGCGGTTGAAGAGATGGTCGTGACTGACGGTGGTCAGCCGCGACGAATCGACGTGCCGGTCGAGTCTCCAGAAGGTGTCGAGACGGTGAAGGTTATCAACGACTACTGGGCCAGAGTCCCGACTGCTGGTGCGAACAGCAATTCCTACTTCATAGGAGGAAGTCCTCCAAAGGTGAATGGAGGAAGTGGGCAAGGAAGAGGTGGCGTAACAGGCGGGACTGCCAGGCGCGTGAGATCCGGTGACGCTTCGTCTGCACAGAGCAAAGCTTCGGCGGCGTTGGCGAACAGCGCTCTGGTAGTAGAGAGCGTCGTCGCATCGGAGCCGGAACCGCTCAACCCAGCCGGCGCAGCGAAAGTGACTGAAGAGCAACGCCGTGAGGCAGTGGGACGAAAGCTGAATCACTCTGTACTCGTCGTAGTTGAACGACTGCGAAAGAAAGAATCTTTGACGGGTTCAGAAGGAGCAGGCTTCATTCGCGACGGCAAAGCTGAAGTGCAAGTCTGGCTCACTGAGAAATCCGACGCGAATCTCGCGAAGCTTAAGGAACTCGGTCTCGAAGTCATACTCGACGCAAAGGGCCCGAGACTCATCATCGGTCGTATTTCGATCGACAAGCTCGAAGCGTTGGCTGAGTTGACGTTTGTGAGTTACGTATCGCCGCAAGTCTCGAAGTAGACCACAGATTCGTGTAATCTGTGGCGTCAATGCCAGTCGTAATGAAATTTGGCGGCACGTCTGTTGCCGACGCTGCCGCATTCGAGAACGTTGCGCGCATCGTTGCGAACGAGCGCCGTGCTGTGCCCGTCGTGGTCGTCTCGGCGATGAGCGGTGTCACTGATAGTTTGCTCTCCGCAACTCACATCGACTCACTCGAAAACGTTTTTGACCGTCATCGCGCAGTTGCCCACGAACTTCTCGATGCGTCGAGGGCTGCCGACTTCGTTGAAAATGAACTGCGCAATGCTGCGATTCAACTCGACGCTCTGCTTCAAAAACCCGCCGAGTACAAATCACTCCAGGACGCGATAGTTTCATTTGGTGAGATCCTTTCGAGCACGCTGCTGGCCGAAGTCTTAAAACAAAAAGGAATTCAGGCGCGGCAGGTTGATGCACGTAGTTACATCATCACTGATGAGGAATTTACGAGTGCTGCTCCGCTGATGGCGGAAACGTTTGCGCAGAGTCAGAGCGAGCTGATTCCGATTTTGGAGAGCGGAGTGGTGCCGGTGCTCGGCGGTTTTATTGGATCGACGAAACAAGGTGTGACCACGACCTTGGGTCGTGGCGGTTCAGACTACACCGCGGCGTTGATCGGCGCCGCGCTCGGTGTGAGTGAGATACAGATCTGGACCGACGTTACCGGAGTGCTCACCGCGGATCCGCGCCTCGTGCCGGAGGCACAGACGGTCGAGCGTCTTTCGTATGGAGAAGCGGCCGAGCTTGCTTATTTCGGAGCGAAAGTTCTACATCCAAAAACTATTCAGCCGGCGATTGAGAATTCCATACCGGTGCGCATCTGCAATTCGCGCGTGCCGCGCGAGCCTGGCACGCTTGTTGGACCAGAGACAGAAACGTCGCCGCGCACAGTCAAAGCGATCGCGCACAAGACAGGCGTGACAACGGTACAGATCACGTCCGCGCGCATGCTTGGCGCGTACGGTTTTCTGCGGGCGCTGTTTGAAGTATTCGATCGGCATCGCACCGTAGTCGACGTGGTGACGACGTCTGAGGTCAGTGTGTCGCTTTCGCTGGACGATGCGAGTGCGTTGCCGGCGATTGTTGCGGAACTGGAGCAGCTCGGGACAGTCAGGGTTGAAAAAGGACGAGCGATCATTTGCGTGGTTGGTGAAGGTCTGCGCGGAACGCCGGGCATCGCGGCGCGCGTGTTCAGCACGATCAGCGACATCAACGTGACGCTGATCTCGCAGGGCGCGTCGAGTATCAACTTCACTTTTGCGATCGAAGAAGAGCGCGTTAAGGAAGCGGTCACGAGACTGCACGAAGAATTCTTCGCCACAAAAAGGCACCCAGTGAATGAATCTTTTTAAGTTAACGCGTGAGCTGATAGATATTCCGTCGGTAACTGGTGACGAACTGGCGGTTGGGCGGTATCTGGCGCAACTTCTCGAGAAGCTGGGATATCAGGTTGAAAGACAAGAGGTGGCCCAGGATCGTTTCAACGTGATTGCGACCACGCGTGAGTCGCCGCGCGTTGTGTTCTCGACACACATGGACACGGTGCCGCCGTTTATTGAATCGAGTGAGGATGAGGAGTTTATCTATGGGCGCGGTTCGTGCGACGCGAAGGGCATCATCGCTGCGCAGATCTTTGCAGTCGAGCGTTTGCGCGCTGAAGGCATCAACGACGTCGGATTTTTGTTCACAGTTGATGAAGAGTTGAGCAGTATTGGCGCGCAGGCTGCGAACAAACACTCGCTGGCGCGCGAGTGTCGTTATTTAATTAACGGCGAGCCGACTGACAATCGTCTGGCGACCGGCACGAAGGGATCTGTGCGCGCGTTCATTACGACTGAGGGCCGAGCGGCGCACTCGGCGTATCCGGAAGCAGGCGAGTCGGCGATCGAGAAGTTGCTCGATATTCTCGAAACGATTCGTCATTGTGAATGGCCTGAGGATAGTTTCTTCGGCACGACCACGTGCAATATCGGAGTGCTTTCAGGCGGCACGCGTCCGAACGTGATCGCAGATAAAGCGCGTGCGGAATTGCAAATTCGGCTCGGGATCGATATAGAGCACGTTAAAAGAGTTCTCGAAGAAGCGGTAAGCGAGCGTGGGCGAGTCGAATATGCGTCGGCGCACAATCCGGTGCGGCTGTTTGCAGTGCCGGGATTTGAGCAATGCGTAGTTCGATTTACGACTGACGTTCCGTATCTTTCATCGTGGGGACAGGCGTTGTTGCTTGGACCAGGTTCGATTCTCGACGCGCACACGGATCATGAACGGATCTCGAAACATGAACTCAACCAGGCCGTCGATTTGTATGTTGACCTCGCGAAGCATTTGGATCTGGTGAAACAATTGTAGGGGCGGCCCTCTGTGGCCGCCCGTCGATCGCCTCAAGCTACGAAGGGCGGCCACGGAGGGCCGCCCCTACAGTCCGTTCATCAGTGCTTGATTCTATGAGAGTAGCGCTTATCGGATTTGGGGTGATGGGCCAACTGGTGGCCGCCGAAGCACGCAAGGCCGGTGACGAGGTTGGTACTGTGCTCAGCAGTAAAGAAAGCACTCTCGCAGTCGATGAGCTCTCGGAAAAACTGCGCGGTCACGACGTCGCGATTGACTTCTCAATCGGCGAAACGGTGCTCAAGAACATCGAAGGTTGCGCGCGGGCGCGAGTTGCTCTCGTCGAAGGGACGACCGGCTGGAAACAACACGAGCCGGCCGCGAAACAGATCGTCGCCGAGCACTCCGGCGCTCTCGTTTACGGCGCAAACTTTTCGATCGGCGTCAATCTCTTTTACCGCATCACCAAAAACGCTGCGGCATTGTTCGCCGCAATCGATGGCTACGCGCCGTTCATCGAAGAGGCTCATCACAGCCGCAAACGTGATGCGCCTTCCGGCACGGCTCTCAAGCTGCGCGACCAGATGTCGGAGTATCTTGGACCAGACATCCCAACTGCATCGACACGCGCAGGTTATATCCCAGGCACGCATCGAGTCGGTTTCGATTCCGAAGCCGATCAAATTCTGCTCACGCACACCGCGCGTTCGCGACAAGGCTTCGCGAGTGGCGCCTTGCTCGCCGCGCACTGGATCAGCGGACGCACGGGAGTGTATGAGTTTGGAGAAGTGATAGAAGAAATTCTTAAGCGGAGGTCACCATGACATTACAACTCGACTGGCTTCGCGGATGTGCTACGGCTCTCGTCACGCCTTTTACGAGCAGCGGCGCGGTTGACGAGAGATGTTTGCGCGACTTGATCGAATATCAGATCAACGGGGGCGTGCGCCTGGTCGTGCCCTGCGGCACGACCGGTGAGAGCGTGACGATGACTGACGAAGAGAACCGGCTTGTTATCAGTACCACGGTTGAGCTGTCGCGCGGACAAGCGAAAGTGATTGCCGGCACCGGCAGCAACTCGACTGCGGTAACGATCGCGCGTTCGCAAGCGGCGCGCGAAATCGGTGTCGACGCGGTGCTCACCGTCGCGCCTTATTACAACAAGCCGACACAGGAAGGACTTTACGCACACTTCCGAGCGATCGCCGAGGCAGTCGATGGCTTGCCGGTCGTGCTCTACAACGTGCCTGGTCGAACTTCATCAAACATTTCCGCCGACACAACCTTGCGCCTCGCGCGCGACGTGGAAAACATCGTCGCTGTCAAAGAAGCCTCAGGCAATCTCTCGCAGATCATGGAAATCCTGCGCGGCCGGCCGGAAGGCTTTCGCGTGATCTCCGGCGACGACGCGTTAACGCTCGCCTTGATCGCACTCGGCGGCGACGGTTTGATCTCAGTCGCGTCAAACGAAGCTCCGGCACTCATGTCGCAGCTCAACGATCTCGCGCTCGCCGGAAAGTGGAACGAAGCGCGCGCGCTTCACTATCGGTTGCTGCCGTTGATGGAAGGTAACTTCATCGAGTCGAGCCCTGGACCAGTCAAGGCGGCGATGGCGATGATGGGCCTGCTCGAAGAAAATCTGCGGCTGCCGCTCGTGCCCGTGCAGGAAAAGACGCGCACTCGCATGCGTGAGATTCTGAACGACCTCGGACTGTTGAAGGAAACACATGCCGTTGCGTGAACAGATCGAGGCACTCGCTGCACGTAACGCCGGTGATTTCTCCACGGAAGACAGGGCAGTCTTTGAAGAACTGAAGCGCGCGCTCAATCGTGGTGAAGTCAGGGCTGCGGAAAAGACTGCGAGCGGCAAGTGGCTCGTCAATTCCTGGGTGAAGCAGGGTTGCTGCTCGGCTTTCGGATGGGCGCGATCACTGAAGTTTCGAGCAGCGACAGTTTCAAATTCTTCGACAAGGACACGTATCCGGTCCGGCCGACAACGATCGAGGAGAACGTTCGGATCGTTCCCGGCGGCTCGACGATCAGAGATGGCGCTTACATCGCGCCCGGTGTTGTTTGCATGCCGCCGATGTTTGTGAACGCCGGCGCGTACGTCGACGCCGGAACTATGATTGACAGCCACGCGCTCGTCGGTTCGTGTGCGCAGATCGGCAAACGCGTTCACCTCTCCGCCGCCGCGCAGATTGGTGGCGTGCTCGAACCCGTCGGTGCAGTGCCGGTGATCATCGAGGACGACGCGCTGGTCGGCGGCAATTGCGGTGTTTACGAAGGGACGATCGTGCGCGAGCGTGCGGTGCTGGCGTCGGGCACGATTCTGACCGGCTCGACTCCCGTTTACGATCTCGTGCGCGGTCAGATCTATCAAAGGACGAGCGATGGACCACTCGAGATTCCCGCCGGTGCGGTCGTTGTTCCGGGCACGCGCGCGGTGACAAATGAACGCGGGCGCGAGTGGGGCCTCTCGCTCTACGCGGCAATCATCGTTAAGTATCGCGACGAAAAGACTGACACGGCGGTGCGATTAGAGGATTATTTGCGTTGAATAAGTTTGCGCCACCGAAACGGTTGCAGGGCATCGAGAAGAGTGTTATCCGGCAGGTCTTCGATCGTGCCAAACCCGGGAGTATCAATCTCGGGCTCGGTGAGCCGGATCTGCCGACGCCGGACGTGATTCGCAGGGCGGCGGTGAAGGCGATTGTCGAAGAGCAAAATGGTTACACGTCTCACGCGGGGCTGCCGAGTCTGCGTGAAAAGGTTGCGGCTGAGTATCCGTATCTCGAACAACGGCCGGAGCGCGTGATCATCACCGCGGGTTCGCAGGAAGCGTTATATCTGACGTTACTGGCGCTGGTTGACGAAGGCGACGAGGTGTTGCTGCCGAATCCGGGATTCGTTGCGTATCCGACGATCGTACGCATGGCGGGCGGCACGGCCTCGTTTTATCGTTTGCCGCGCGAGCACGGGTTCGAGTTTGACATCGAAGACTTTCGACGCGCGCTGACGCCGCGCACGAAGGTGGTTGTTTGTATCAGTCCGTCGAATCCGACCGGGCGCGTGTTGTCGCAACACGACCTGGCAGCGATTGGCGACGCCTTGCGCGACCACGGTGCGTACCTGATCAGTGATGAGATCTATCGCGAGCTTTATTACACTGTGGAGCGCCCTGGATCGTTGTCGTCGTTTTATGAACGCACGATCGTGATTGGGGGTCTTTCGAAGTCGATGAGCATGACGGGCTGGCGGCTTGGTTGGTTGTGTGGAGACGAGTCGGTGGTCAAGGCGTCGCTGGTGCTGCATGGGTACGTGACGACGTGCGCGTCGGCGGTGTCGCAGAAGGCTTCGCTGGCGGCATGGAGTGATGAAGCGGAACAGGCGCGTGTTGGTTTTCGTGAGACGTTTCGGGCGCGGCGCGATCATCTGCTGGCGTTGATCAAATCGGAGTTGGGACTGCGAGCCGTCACGCCTGAAGGCGCGTTCTACACGATGCTGGACGTCAGCAAGTATGGACCATCGATGAAAGTTGCGGAGGCGCTGTTGGAGGAACGCGTGATCACGGTCCCGGGAGCAGCGTTTGGCAGCGAGAGCGAAGGCTTCCTGCGCGTCTCGTTCTGCGCCGACCAAAATATCCTCAGCGAAGGTGTTGAGAGAATAAAACGAGCTTTGGATACATTGTAGGGGTGGCCCTCTGTGGCCACCCCTCAGTTCGATTCAAACACGGGTGGCCACGGAGGGCCACCCCTACAAGGAATAATATGACGACCAAATATCGAGTCGGAATACTTGGCGCAACGGGGATGGTGGGGCAGCGGTTTATTCAACTGCTCGCGGATCATCCGCAGTTTGAAGTGACGGCTGTCGCTGCTTCAGATCGATCGCAAGGCAAGGCGTACGGCGAGGCGTGCTCGTGGCGACTCACAAGCGAAATGCCCGCGGCGGTTCGGTCGATGACCGTGCAACCACCGGCGCCGCCGCTTGCTTGCGATCTCGTGTTCTCGAGTTTGCCGGGCGAGATCGCACGCGAGACGGAAGGCAGCTTCGCCGCGGCCGGTTATCCGGTGATCAGCAACTCGTCCGCGTATCGCATGGATGCAGACGTGCCGCTGCTGATTCCGGAAATAAATCATCAGCACCTTGGACTACTCGCGCGCCAGCAGTACAAATCAGGCGGCTTCATCGTCACCAACCCGAACTGCTCGACGATCATGCTCGCGCTCGCACTCGCGCCGTTGCAGGCTTCGTTCGGGATCTCGTCGGTAGTGGCCACGACTTTACAGGCACTCTCAGGCGCGGGATATCCCGGCGTTGCGTCACTCGACATTCTCGACAACGTCCTGCCGTACATCGGCGGCGAAGAAGAGAAGATCGAAACTGAGACAACGAAGATTCTCGGTCGCTTCAATGACAACCGAATCGAGCCGGCATCGATGGCGGTGAGCGCGCAGGTTCATCGCGTGAATGTCACTGACGGTCACATGGCGGCGGTGCGTGTGAAACTCGCGCGCACAGCAGAGTTGTCCGAGCTGCGCGAGTCGCTGGCGTCGTTCAGCTCACTGCCGCAGGAGCTTGGGTTGTATTCCGCGCCGCGCACGCCGATCGTTGTTCGTGATGAGCCTGACCGGCCGCAGCCAAAGTTGGATCGTGACGCGGGGCAGGGAATGACGATCTCGATCGGAAGATTGATGCCCGATGCGGTGCTCGATTATCGATTCGTGGTGTTGAGTCACAACACGATTCGCGGCGCGGCGGGTGCGGCGATACTTAATGCGGAGTTGCTGGTGGCCCTGGGACACTTAAAAAATGAATAAACTTTTCAAAGTCATTCCACTCCTCTTTCTTTGCACCGTTTCAGCAGCAGCACAGTCACAAACAACTCTCGACGATCAGGTCAAGCCTATCGTCGCGTCGTTCAAAGGCAAGGTGAGTCTGTTTGCGAAGAACCTTGATACCGGCGAGACGTACGCGCTCAATGCGGACGAACGCGTGCGCACGGCGAGCACGATCAAGATCGCGGTGATGATCGAGGCGTTCGCGCGAGTCGCGGAAGGTAAGGCGAAGTGGACTGACGAAGTCGTGCTGACGAAGGAGAAGAAAGTTTCGGGATCGGGAATTCTTTTCGAGCTCTCCGACGGGCTCAAGCTGACGCTGCGCGACGCCGTTACACTGATGATGCTCGTGAGTGATAACACGGCGACGAATCTCGTGCTCGACGTGCTGACAACCGATGCGGTCAACGCGCGCATGGAGTCGCTCGGGTTCAAGCAGATCAAGATCATGAGAAAGGTTGGAAGCGGCGGCGAGAGTGCGGCCGGCAAAGATCCCGAGAACAAGAAGTATGGACTGGGTATGGCGACGCCGCGCGAGATGGTGCTGGTGATGGAGAAGCTCGAGCGCGGCGAGATCGTCAGTCTCGCCGTCTCGAAAGAGATGATCGAGTTGATGAAGCGCGAACAGGATCGCAACGCGATTGGACGCTCGCTTTGGAATGTGCCGATGGCGAGCAAGTATGGCGCGCTCGATCGGCTGCGCAGCGCGATCGGGATTCTTTACACGAAGAACGGGAAGATCGCGATGGCGATCTCGTGCGACGACATGCCGGAGATAATGTGGTCGGTTGATAATCCGGCGTACCTGTTGATGTCGCGATTGTCGGAAGTGCTGGTTGAGGGGTTAGGCAAGAAGTAAGAAACCGGTTCTTCAGAGCACAGCAGTGAGTCAGGGTTTCTTGTTGTCAGAAATGTACTGCTCGAGGGCTTTCCGATCCTTGTAATCAGGGCGCTTCTTCAAAAACTCTTCGTACTCGTGGGCCGCCTTGTCCTTCAACCCGACCGCGTTGTACAGCGTTGCCAGTCTCAAGTGCGCTTCAGGTTTCCCGAGCCTTGCCGCCTCATTCAGGTAAGGAACTGCTTTGGATCCCTTCTTGATCTGCAAGTACGCTTCGCCCAGCAGGAAGTTAGCCTCTGCCGAAGTCGGCGACAATTTCACTGCTTCCGTCAACGGCTCGATCGACGCTTCGAATTTCTTCTCCGCCAAAAGCAATCGTCCCAAATTGAGCTGCGCCAGCGCGAAGGTTGGGCGCTCTTGAATCGCGCGGCGATAGTCTTTTTCCGCCTCCTCAATATTGCTGCGTAACAACTGAACTGTGCCCAGTTCTGTCCAGGCCTGGAAATCTTTTGGATCTGCTGCAACCAGTTGGTTCAGAAAATCCAGAGCCGCGTCGTATTTCTTTTCGTCAACCGCTTTCTGTGCTTTTTCAAAAAGTGACTTGTTCGCTCCTGTCCTTGCGTAAACATCCGCTGCGGAAACGGTTGCCGGTCTGTTTGTCGGGTGATCTGCACGTGCCTCAAGCGTGATGTCCTGCCGGAAATCATTCTTGTAAACAGATTGGACGCGAACACGCACACGGGCCACTTCTACGTTTTCAGACATGACGACCACGTCGTACTCGCCATTTTGTAAATCCATGAAGCGATAGCGTCCGTTAGCCGAGACCGTCTGACGTCCGACGAGCGTTCCATTGATGATGTAGAGTTGGACTTCAAGGCTGAGTGGCTTTAGCGATTCACTACCCGGCTCTGTCTCCACTGTAATATCGCCGTACAACGTATGAGGCCCCCGGTCCCGGATTGGTTCGAGTTGAGCGGACACCACTGAGCAAAATGCCTGGATGAGAAGCACAATCATGGCTAATCGAAGCAGCGCAGAAACTCTAAAGCAGTGGTGGTTCGCAGTTTCGATCGATCTGTATTGCATGCTGATCCTCCTGGTGCAACGTTCTTACGGCTTTCTGTGCTCAGATATGTAACGTTTCAGTTTTTTTCGATCGCGAAAATCCGGGCGCTTCGCCAGAAAGTGTTCGTACTCGCTGGCCGCGCGATCTTTCAGTCCCACGGCGTCGTACAGAGCCGCGAGTAGCAGGTGTGCGTCTGCCTTGCCGTTTGGATCAAGCCGTAGCGCTTCGTTTAGCTCTGGAACCGCTTTCGAACCCTGTTTGAGTTTCAGGTATGTTTCGCCCAAAAGGAAATGGGCGTCAGCAGAATCTGGACGCGCTTGAGTTGCGCCGTAGAGCGGATCGACAGATTCGGCGTATCTCTTTTGCGTTCTCAGAACACGCCCGAGGTTTAGAAGTGCAAGTGCGAAATTTGGCTTCGCCTGAATCGCGCGACGATAGGCGTTCTCCGCCTCAGACATGTTGCCATCAATGAGATACGCGGTGCCTAATTCAGTCCATGCCTGGAAGTCAGCAGGATCGATATCAACAATTTGTTTGAGTAACGAAGCGGCCTCGCCGGCTCGACTGCTGTCGAGCAGTCGCTGTGCTTTTTCGAAGAGCGATTTGTTGCGGCCCACTCGGTCATAAAAATCAGCTGCCGAGATCGTCTGTGGTCTTGCCCGCCGGCGATTAAGCGCAGCCGCCCGCCACTCCATATGGATGTCCTGACGGAAGTCAGTTTTGAACGCCGATTGCACTAAAACACGGATACGCGCGACCTCCGCCCCCTCAACTTCTACGACGACGTCGTAACGGCCGTTGGCAACATTGAGAAACCGATAGCGGCTGTTGTTGGTAACGGTCTGGCGGTCGAGGAGGGTGCCGCCCTCGGTATATAGCGCGATGTCGAAGCTGAGCGGCACGACTCCTTCGACATTCGTCTCGCTCACCTTGACGTCTCCAAACAACGTGTGGCCACCAGCCTGACCATGCGCCGGGACCGTGTGAATGATTAGAAAAACAAAGGCAAGGAACGCGGGAGTGATGCGAATAGCGGTCTGTATCTCTTTGCAGTGCGCGCAGTTCATGTTGCGGTGCTCAGAAGTAACTGTGCGTGCATTATGATCGCATGCTGACAAAAATAGAAGCGGGCTGGAAGCCTTACGCCAGCCCGCTTGAATTGCGCCGATGCGACTCGGCGGTGAATTGCGATGCGCTAGAACGAGTATCGGAAGCCAAACTGCATTACGCGGCGATTTCCCTGAATCGAGACGAAGTTGGAGAAGTTCGTCGGCGCCGGTGATGCTTGCGGAACGTCCACCAAACCGTAGCCGTCACGGGTAGCAAGTATTCCACCCATGCGTTGCGTGTTGGTGACGTTGAATGCTTCGAAACGGAGTTCCAGCTTGTGGTTCTCGCTATAGGGCATTGTGAACGACTTGGTAAGCCCCATGTCGAGATTGAAGTATCCAGGCAAACGGAAGACATTGCGATCGCCTGTTTCGCCGGGTTTGGCATTTCGGAAACTCTGATACGCCTGGTCCGGATTGCAGCCGAAGAGCCTGGGTGGCTGGAGAGCGCCGCGCGTCGGACACGCCTCGATATCACGTACGCGTGTACCGAAGCTCTGCACGTTCCAGTTCGTGGCCCAGGTGGCCGCATCAAAGGGCGCACTGATCGGGTAACCGGAGTTCCAGCGCATGATGCTCGAAAGCTGCCAGTGGCCCAGGATTGCGTCAACCGCTTTGTTACCGCCGAACGACAGCCACTTATTGCGTCCGATCGGAAGTTGCCAGAGAGCGTTGAAGTTGATGATATGGCGAACATCGAAGTCCGACACAGCCCAACTATCGTGCTGGCGAAGCGGGTTAAGAATGAACGTGCCGCCGTAGCTGCCGCTGGTCTGCAAGCCGGAAGCATCATCCATCGATTTCGACAGCGTGTAATTGAAATCGAGACTCAGAGACTCTCCAAGACGTTGCCGGACGGAGAGTGTTCCACCGTGGTATTCGGAGTTGCCGACGGTTGTGAAGGACGACAGCGCACCATACTGCGGCTGGTAGAACAGCACATCCAGGCCCGCGTCGAGTCGTGAGAAGTCTATATCGGCTTGCGTCGTAGTCCAGTCGTTACCGTTGAAGAAAAATGCATCACCGAAGACTGCCCTGGTCGCGTTGTTGATTCCGAAAGTGTTTGCGCGGCTCGAACCGACCATGAATGCCGCGAAACCTGGAATGGATCCGAACATATTCTCGAAGAACGGAATAGGCTGCAGATTGGCAATCGCCGCTTGAATCGTGGCCGTCGAAGACGACGAGGTTATTCCCTGTATAGCAAGATTGCGCCGGAGGTCTTCGATCATCCCCGCCGCTGTGTACCAGTCCATGCCGGACTTCGGGTCGGTCAGGTCATTCGGCATCATTACGTCACGCGACAGGAGCAGACTGCGCCCAAGCCGGCCGATGTAGGAAGCCTGGACGACAAGCCCTTTCGGCAACTCGCGCTCGAACGTCAGGTTCCACATGTAGTTCGTCGGCGATTTAATCCTTTCGTCGAGCGAAGTCTCAATCACCAGCGCCATGTCCGCCGGGCGTTGCCGCGGGAACGTCAGGTTGTTCTGCACAAGCGGCGTGACCAGCGGGAAATTGCGAACTGGTTGATCGAATCCACTGAACAATGGACACGGGTGGCTCGTGGTGTTGCAGAAGCTGAACGGACTGTTGATCGTTGAGAGAAATCCGAGTGAGTTCAGCTGATCGAATCGAGTGGCGAGTTGCTGACCAAGAAAGTCGTTGGTCATCGCAAACCCACCGCGGATGACTGACCGGCCGTTGTCGCCCAAAATGGTGTGCATGAAACCACTCTTGAAGTTGGGTGACCACGCAAGGCCGACGCGGGGCTGGAAGTTGTTCTTGTCCCACGGATACATGGAAGATTTCCCGTTAGCCGCGCCGGACAGATCCATGAGAAGCGGTTCGAAATAGTTCTGACCCTTTGCCGAGGCATCGATGCGACGCTGTAAGTAGTCCGACAGCGGGATGTTCGGCTTCGTTTCGTAACCATTCGTCTCGTAGATCGGACGGCTGAGGCTGTAACGTAGACCGTACGTAAGCGTCAAGCTCGTTCCCATCTTCCAGATGTCCTGCCCATACCATTCGTACTCCTCAGTGGCGAATTCGCGCGTTGTCGGCGACCCTGCCGGAAGCAGGTTACCTTGCTTGTCGTAGGTCAGCCTGGCATTCCAACTCGTCAAGCGCCCGAGCAATGCGGAGGCCGCATTCTGAATAACAGATGTCTGGCCACCTCTTGGAGCGGCTGAGCCAGAGAAGAAGTTCCTAATCGGGGTGGAAAGCAGTGAACCGGAAGTGTAGCCGGAGGGATTTGAGTACGCCGTGTCGAACGCGCCGGCAAAGCTGGTCCGACGATTGCGCACGATGCGGAAGTTTCCGCCGAACTGTATGGTGTGGTTGTTCCGCACCCAGGAGAAGTCGTCCGTAAAGTTATGCACCGGAGTCACGCGCTGCAAGGTTCGCGAATCAAGCACGGGGAAAAACACAAAGCGGAAGAAGATCTCATTCTTGGCGGCATCGCCCTGCTGGGTGAATGCCTCTCGGGTTAATCCGTACCGGAAGTTATTTACGAACCGGTCACTGATGGTCCAGGTGTGACCGGCGCCGATACCCCACGGATGAGACCACGTGTCCGGCCGCGGCGTGTCTGGAAAAGCCGGAACGCCGGCGATCTGGTCATGATTGACGTTAATGCGAACGAATAACTGCTGCTTTGAAGTGAGATTCTGGTCGAACCGAGCTGAATGTGAATTGAAGTTGCTCGGCAGGTACGCATTAAAACGGTAACCCGCCGTATTGAGCAGCACCAATTGCCCAGTTGCTGAGTCGATAAAGCTGTCGCCGGTATTCCCAAAGTCGTTCGCACGGTATTTCGCAGCGGCAGCCGCCAACGCTGACAGCGCCACAGGATTTGTACCGCTTAGTGATGAAAACACCGTAGCGAAGTTGGCAGCGGTAAACGTCGTGACTCCTCCTGCCTGGTTCGCGAACCGCAGTTGGCCCTGACCCATCGTTGGTAGAGGCACCCGCTCAAGCACCGTTTGCTGGCTGCGGTCCCTACGTCCTTCGTAGCTATAGAAAAAGAAACTGCGGTCACGGACGATTGGACCGCCAATAGCGCCGCCGAAAGTGTTGCGGATTAACGCGGGGCGTGGAACTTTTTCCTGCCCAGCCCTCGCTTGGCCAAGCTGGACCTGCGGATCATTCGGTCCATAGGAGCCGGCCCGGTTGTTAAAGAAGTCATTTGCCGCGAGGACCGTCGGACGGTGGAACCAGAAAAGCGCTCCGTGGAGTTCATTGGTGCCGGGTTTCGTGATGAGCGATACCTGCGCACCCGATGACCGGCCGAACTGGGCGTTGGGATTGGCCGTTACCACGCGGAACTCGGCAATGGCTTCCGCATTCAACCGCAGCACAGTATTGGTCGAAGGGCTCTGGCTGGCAGCATCACTACTGCTGGTGCTGCCGATTTGGTTTGACTGCTGCTCGTTGATGTCAACACCATCGAGCGTCACATTCGCCTGGTCAGCGCGCGAGCCGGTTACCGACCCCTCGCGAGTGACGCCCGGCTGAAGCGTCAACAGCGAAGCAACGTTTCGCGCCTCGAGCGGAAGCTGGGCGATTTGCTTGCTTACAAAGTTATTTCCCAGGGACGCGTCCTGATTGTTTAGCAATACCTCACTTCCAGTCGCCGCGACTGTTACTGTTTCGCTGACGGCACCAATATCAAGCTGTACGTTCACCTCACTGGCCTTTGCAACTAAAGCCTGAACATTGGTGATGATGGCTTTCTTGAAGCCGGCGGCCTCCACGTTCACCGTGTAAGGGCCTGGCGGCACCAGCTCAAAAACGAAGACACCGCTCTCGGTAGTCTGCTGATTGCGAGATGTATTTGTTTCGGTGTTCGTGAGCGTCACGGTCGCCCCGCTCACAACCTTTCCCTGCGGGTCGACAACGGTTCCGCGCACTGATGATGTGCCGGTTTGGCCAACGGCAGTCATACCTCCGACACTGAGGAGAACGACTAAACCGCAGATCAAACTAAGTTCTCTCCTGAGATAGCTATATCGTTTCATTGGCTCCTCCGAAATAGGTAGGCGTTCATGACTCCGCTCGATAGGATCTGAGCAGATCTATTTCCCGAATGAACTAACGGCCTAGCTGGGATCTGAAAAGAATTTACGAGCTATCAGATCCCAGCTCAGTTCGAGGACTCACTTGTTCCAATAATCTCCGCCGGCGGAAGGGTTATAGATCCCTCGATCTTGCGCAAATCGGCGAAGTGTGATTTCGGGGCGGAATTATATACGAAACCTTCAAAACTTCATTCGAAATTTTGAAGAAAACTCGAAAATTCTGTGGCCTGCGTGGCTTTGCCTTCAAGTCAGAATTCAGACCTAGAGGAGGTCTGTACCCTAACGCGATAGCGTCGGGTCAGTCTCGCGCATACGATGCGCTGATGAATTTGATGGCACGTGCGACCGACGTTCTTTGCGCCTTTGCGTGTGAAACCTGTCTTATGCGCCGGAATTTGGCGCTTCACGACTCACAATTTTCGTCACTTTCCCCTGCCACACCTTCAATTTCCTTAAGAAAAGTCTCGGCATGACTCTTGAAACCCACCGCCCGCGGGTTCTTGTTATGCCATTAATCATTTCTCTTATCGCATTCACCGCTCTTGCCCTGATGATCCACGAACTGGGTCACCTGCTCGCAGCTCGCTCGTGCAACGTTGCCGCGTCTGAACTGGGTTTCGGGATGGGACCACGACTCGCCGGCTTTCGTCTCGGCGGGATCAGCTTCAACCTCCGTGCGATACCTCTCGCCTCGTTCGTGAGGCTCGATGGCGCCGCGTTGAAAGAAAAATCAGTGCGAGCCCAACTCCTCGTTCACCTCGGCGGCGTCATCTTCAACATCGTGGCGGGAATCTTTACCTATGGAACGACCTTTGGCTGGTTGAATCTACTGCTTGCTGCGGGAAACATCCTGCCGATCTATCAGCACGATGGTTGGAAGTGCGGCGTGGTAATCATGCGCGCTTTGCTGAGACGCAAGAGTCAACCCGCCGAACGCGTGTTCACATTTTCTGGCGGGTTTGTCAGCTTGCTCATCGCGTGGGTTGTAGCACGAATGTTTATCTGAGAAGAGTTGCTGTCCTCACACACAAATAGGACCTGTAGGTCGTGGATAAGACCTACAGGTCCTATTTCTTTTCCGCCCGTGAAAATAAGAGGGCTCAGACTCTGCTGAGCCCTCTCTGGAAGGACCGGTCGGGCAGACTACCGGGAACCGCCCTCTCAATAACCAGTCCCCGGTTTATCTTGCGGTTGCCTTCCAAAACGCAGGACCCTGGTTCTGGGCCTGGGCAGAGCCCTGCGTGTGCAAAATTCTTTTTCAACTACAAAGAACTCAGACAACAAGTGTGGGTGGGTGTTTTCCCCTGGGTTGTTACGGGCAAACAACCCAGGGTTCGGAATCAGCTAACACCGGCAGCGTTAGCTGTCCTATGCCGATAACGGCTGGGCCGAGGCGGTGCCTGACCGGGGAGATTCGATCAGGCCCTGGACCACCTGGGCGACCTGCGATAAAGGCTTTGGTTTACGTAAAAACGCATCTGCTCCGGCGCGCCGGGCTTCGGCTTCTACTTCCGGCGATCCATAGGAGGTCAGCACCACGATGCGCGTCTCTGGATTTCGTTTATGGACCAGCTTGATAATGTCGATTCCGTCCGGGTGTCGTGCCAGTCCCAAACGCAAGTCCTGGATTATTACCTGGTAATCAATTTCCTTGATCAGTCCTTCCGCTTCCTCGATCTCACGCGCTGTGTCAACTGCAAAACCCTGCTGGGAGAAATACTCACTCATGGAAAAACAGATCGACTCTTCGTCATCGACGACGAGCAACTTTGTCGAGCCGGATTCTGCGCGATCCGTAATTTCAACTGCCGTTTGTTCCCGGCCACGAAAGAGCTCCCAGAGGCGGCCGGATACAGTCTTGAGTATCAACATTGAGGATGTCGGGTTAAAGTACTATCGAAATTACTAGTGGTATTCGTAACTCTATGAGTTGCGGTTGGGGGGACCGCAACCCACAGAGTGTTTCAACCATTGTGCGCAGAACTTGGATTTTGGACCAGTATTCGATCTGCGCTTTCGATCACTGGCCCAAGCTTGCCGTGAACGACTTGATTATTTACGAATGCGTTTTCTGACACCGGCAGCAATGCCGAGCAAACCCGAACCCAGGAGCAGCATGCTCGCAGGCTCCGGCACCGTCTCGCCATTTGTTCCGACTACACCTGTCGCACCCTGACAGCTATCGCAGATGATATCGATGGCCCATGACGACATGAGGGTACCGGGAGGATTCGTCGAATTCAGCAGCAGTTGACCCACATTATTAAAACCGCCAACCCGCGTTAACGTGAAAGTCAACGACGAATCAGTTCCAGCTCCTCCTCCGTTTGGACCGAACAGGATGCCATATTGAAACGTTCCAAAGCCGTCCATACCGATGCTTGACGGGTTTCCACTATTGACGAGTGAGTACGTACCCGGAAGGCCTGTTACACCGATCTGACCTCCAGTCGTAGAGTTGAAAGCAACACTGGCATCGAAGCCGGTATGGACGATCCGGTTTCCGGGATCCAACTGAATGTTGACGACGATGCCACCGGAGCCGTTTGTCGTCAGCGTAATGGTGCCGTAGTGCTGGTGGCTCGGTAAAGTGCTACCCGTGTTCAAAACAAGTGTAACTGTGTCCGCACGCGCCAGAGTGGCTGAGGCGAGCGTGACAAGTGCAAAGATCACTAGTGAGATCCCGATCTTCCTGAGATCTGTTAGCCGTGACATTGTAAAACTCCTTCCTTCCGTCTCCGCGAAGACAACTCAGAGCAAAAGGAGGTCCGCTAAGCGCACCGAGTCGACCCTCTTTGTTAAATTCCCCGTGGATTGGGAGGTGCACTGCAGCTGAAGCAGGCGTCAAACCACTTATTACGCGCGTCATTCAACACTTCTGGGCGAGTATTGAATGATGTTGGGGAGGGAGGCTGTATAGCTTTTGAGCGTCAAGGCCGGGGCAAGTCGCCCGTCTTACCAATCAGCCTCCCCGGGTGGCAAAGATAACGCGGCGGAGCATCCGCGAATCGTTGCCGTTTGTCGTTGACCTCTGTTTCTCCATGGTCCAATTGCTCCGTTAAATGAATCTGTGACGATGCATGGTACGAACTCTCGTAAGGAGGGCTGCGATTTCTATTGGAGAATTATAGGTTGTCAAAAAATCGTAACAATGGAGGTCTTTGCCCATTTTTCTGGCAGGAATTAAGGATTTTTAGAGATGAAGAAGTGGCAGGATCCTGCCATGTCCGTTTCTGCCCCATGCTCATGTCGATCGGCTACCTGCTTGGTCCAAGGCGCGCGCAGTTCTGCAAAAAGTTTCTTGACACGGTTAAACCTGCCTTGCTAAGTTCGATTTACAGATCGGCGTTGGGCCGTCTGTGCGGTTTATTTGAAGCAGTCCCTGAAACGATAAAGGCACACCTCGTGTGAACGAGGGTCGCAAAGCCGACGGGGGTAAGAATTGTCGATGCCAACACTGATTGGCTGACAGACGACAACGTCTAAACCTGGCTGGGTTACCGAAAGCAGGAGAGCATTTCTGCAGGTCGCCCCCACTGTCTTTATTGTTCTCTTCTTCCTTCATCAATCCCAGTTACAACTCGTCGATTACACCCCTACCCTCGGTCTCCACTTGAGGTCGCCTTTAGCAGTGTGCCGAATGCCGGTGCCCTGGACCTTGATTGAAAGCTGTTTTTTCTAAAGAGCGGGGGGTTGAGTCGTGAAAAAATCGAAACGTTTCCCGAACCATCAAACGGTGCGCTCGATTGTTTGGTCTACGACGTTCGTTTTGTTGTGCCTTATCGCGGTTGCGGCCAAGCCGGCCACATCAACACAGACTAGTCCTGGTCGAGCCGTCAAGCTCGAGGGTGAGATCGAGATCGTCTATGAAGATTCTCATGGGCATGGACGTCTGGCGTATTTTCTAAACGCGCAAGGACGAAAATTCCATGTCAGTTTCGCTAAAGATCCTCCGCAGAGACTTCGCACGGGTATGCGTGTCGTTGCCAGCGGCATGCAGGTTGGTGAAACACTGGAATTGAATTCAGGCGAGAGTATGACAGTTCCATCGACTGAAGCTGCAGTCACTGGAACTCCAACGGGCCAGCATCGCGTGTTGGTAGTGATGGTTAATTTTCAGGACAAACCAACACAACCTTTCACTCTCGAGCAAGCTCAGGCTGTGATGTTTGGAACCACCAACGATTTTTATCGCGAAGCTTCTTACGGCCAAACGTGGCTTACGGGTGATGTCTATGGTTGGTACACAATACCGCTGAGTTTCAACACGTGTGACACAACCGCGATCGCCAACTATGCTCAGCAGGCTGCCGCTGCCGCCGGAGCAAATCTGGCTGCCTACGATCATCTGATCTATACATTTCCGCAAAACGCCTGTACCTGGCAGGGACGAGGTTCCGTGGGTGGTAGTCCGTCGCAGGCATGGATTAATGAGTGGTTCGAGCTTGGCATCGTTGGCCACGAGCTGGGCCACAACTTTGGTTTGTATCACTCGAGATCGATGGACTGTGGTGATGTGAGCATTGGCAGCAACTGCACCATCTCGGAATATGGCGACCTGTTCGATCTGATGGGCGGCGCAGATTCCGCACATTTCAATCTCTTTCAGAAAGAGCGTTTGGGCTGGATTAACAACGGCAGTAACGCTCCGATCACTACTGTTTCATCCAGCGGAACTTATTGGATTGATTCTTACGAACAAACAACACTGACGCCAAAAGGACTCAAGGTTCTAAAGTCAACCGACCCAGTGACGGGAATGAAGACCTGGTACTACATCGAGCGCCGCGTGCCTTACGGTTTCGATAGTTTCCTTTCGGGTAATGCGAACATCAACAGTGGGGTAATTGTTAGAACCGGCTCTGAGGCCAGCGGTCAAGATACTTATCTGCTTGATATGACTCCGGCCACCGCTTCGTGGTATGACCCGGCGCTTGACGTTGGTCAAAGCTTCAACGATCCGGACGCTGGTGTCACCATCACCACTGTCTCAGCGGATGCCACCGGCGCACTCGTCAACGTCTCGATCGCGGCGCAGCCTTGCGTGCGTGCAAACCCAACGCTGACCATTGGTCCAACACAAACTCCGTGGATGTGGTCGGGCACGACCGCGATTTTCAATCTGACACTGAAGAATAACGATGGCCCAGGATGTCAGGCGACGGGCTTCGGTTGGCAGGCGGTGGTTCCTGGCGGATGGACCACCAGCACGGTTCCAGCCGCTGTTCTAACCCCAGGTGAAGCTACAACGACAACGCTTCAGGTCACATCACCTGCGGGAACTGCCGATGGGTTTTATGGCGTCAACGTGAGCGCCGCTAATCAATCGAACGCCGCGTATTCAACTTCTGCGGCCGCAACCTATTCACTTGTCTCTGCACTCGCAGTTGCGAACACGTCGAGCCAGTCCAGCTATACGCGAACTCAGACGATCACCGTGAATGCAACTGTCAAGGCCGCCGGCACTCTCGTGTCCGGCGCAACTGTGACATTCACGATGACAAAGTCGAACGCAACAAGCGTCACCAGCACGGCGACTACTGGAGCAAACGGCGTCGCAGTCTTCAAGTACGTCTTAAGCAAGAAGAAAGATCCGTCCGGTACTTATCAGGTGCGCGCACAGGCAAGTGCGAACGGCGTATCAGGAAGCGGCACGGTGAATTTCACGGTGAAATGATGATGCTTCCCACCATGACAAGAGAAAGGGCCCGGCGCGAACGCCGAGCCCTTCCTGGTTGGCAATCCAGTTAGCCCCCTAAGGACACAAACCAACTGGACGACCATTGTTGTAGTTGTCGAGCTGCGTCGCGAGACAGTTTGCCGTGTTAGTGTCTGCGGTGGTCAGCGCCGGAGTATACGTGAGTCCATTGAACTTGTACTTGCCGTTCACTAGCACCACGGCGCGATCGATATTCGCTATCGTGATGCCATTGATGCCTGCGCCGACGAACCGGTTTAGTTCGGCGCCCAGAAGCTGGGCCGTCAGGTTGAAGAGTGGATCGCTGGCCATCTTCTTCTTGCCGTCAATGGTTGATTTATTCAGGAGGTTCACCGCCTTCGTACAATCCGTGGAAGGCTTGATGTTGTCCGGCGTACTCAAAGGATTACCCTTCAAGACCAGATAGAACGTTGGCGCGTAGTTGGGCCACAGTGAACCTGGATTCTGTGCGGAGAGAACCAGCCCACCCGGCGCCGGATTGGTTGTGTTTGCACTGGCCAATCCGAGGGCGAGGTCGAGCATTGGTTTCTGGCCGCCACCCGTACAAGATGACCAATTCTTCCAGAACCCAATAGTCAACGCGCGTCCACCGGGCGGCGGCGTGTTGTCGACTGTAAAGGTCCTGGTCTGGCCGGGCTGCACAGTGAAATTCGCGCAGACCGTCAGATTATTGACGTTCGGGTTTGGAAGTGCCGGCGGGATGATGCTGCTCGGAACAAACAGCGGCCCATCACCCGCGAGGTTCGAGTTCCAGGCTGGGAAGACCCACTCGCATATCTGATACGTGT
>Ga0126376_10000037_pt1 | contig 52900 bp, 49 predicted proteins | sample PanSoiMetPlot_15_FD_92760 | JGI IMG/M metagenome (GOLD analysis project Ga0126376, IMG submission 92760) | Tropical forest soil microbial communities from Panama - MetaG Plot_15 | ecosystem: Environmental > Terrestrial > Soil > Tropical forest > Bulk soil | place: Panama | collected 2016-02-17 | reverse complement strand
TCGAGGAAGCGCCCGACGACGCTGCGCACGCGAATGCGGCTGCTAATGCCGCGCAACCCGGGAACAAGCGCGCACTGGCCACGAACGACGAGATCAATCTCTACGCCGGCCTGTGACGCGCGATAAAGCGCCTGAATGACGGGCGGATCGAGCAGCGCATTGAATTTGGCGATGATGCGCGCAGCCCGACCACGCTTCGCATGACGAGTTTCGCGGTCGATAAGGCCAATCGTTGTTTTCGCCAAATCCGTGGGGGCGACCATCAAGGGCTTGTAATGCGGCTGTTCGGCGTAGGCAGTGAGGAAGTTGAAGAGATCGTGAACGGAGGAAGTGATTCCTTCGTCGCGCGTGAAAAGACTAAAGTCCGTGTAGAAGCGCGCGGTGGAAGGATTGTAGTTGCCCGTACCGAGATGAGCGTAACGGCGGATTTTTCCATCGGGATCGTGGCGGACGATGAGCGCGAGTTTGGCGTGCGTCTTGAGACCGACGAGTCCGTGAAAAACTTGAACTCCGGCATCTTCGAGGCTACGCGCCCATCGAATGTTCGAAGCTTCATCAAAACTGGCCTTCAGTTCGACGACAACCGTGACTTCCTTTTTGTTAGCGGCTTCAAGCAAAGATTGTGCGATAGGCGAATCGGAGCTGGTGCGGTAAAGAGTTTGCTTGATGGAAAGAACGCGGGGATCGTGCGCGGCCGTTTCGAGAAAGTTTACGACGCCATCGTAGGAATCGTAAGGATGGTGAAGCAAAACGTCCTGACGGCGAAGCGTGTTGAAGAGCGAATCGGCATCGCGGCCGATGCGAACCTGGCGCGGGAAAAACGGAGGATATTTCAAGTTGGGGCGCTGCGTCTCTTCGTAAAGATGAAACAGGCGCTGAAGATTGACGGGGCCGTTGACGCGAAAGACGAGTGGCGGATCGAGTTCGAACGTGCCCGTGAGGCGATCCACGATGTCCGGATGAGCCCCTGCCTCAATTTCCAGGCGAACAGCCCAGCCTTTCCGACGCTGGGCCACTTGGGAGTCCACGGCGTCAAGCAGGCTACGCGCTTCTTCCTCTTCGAGATAAAGATTGCTGTTGCGTGTGATGCGGAAGGGAGCGGTGGCGAGAATTTCGTAACCTCGATAGAGCTTGGGGGCGTAATTGGAAATTATGTCGTGCAAAAAAACGTAATGAACCGCATCGTCCGCCGCGGGAACGCGAAGGAGACGCGGCAAAGCGCGCGGAACGGTGACAACTCCAAAGAGTGGTTTGGAATTTCCTGCGCGTTTGCGGCGCAGGAGAAATGAGATGGAGAGCGCTTTGTTCAGGACGTGCGGAAACGGATGAGAGGGGTCAACCGTGACCGGCGTTAGCATGGGATAGACGCGCCGCTCGTAAAAAGCCTTGGCAGTGAGCGCAGCTTTGGCGTCGAGCTCGGAAACAGAAAGGACGCGAATGGATTGCTTTGCGAGCGCCGGGAGGATTTCGTCGTTCCAGCAATTGTATTGGTCACGAACGAGAACGTGCATGGCTTCCGTAACTTTGGCGAGTTCCTGTTCAGCGGTGAGGCCGTCGGGGCTGACGCGTTGTGAGCCTTGCTCGATTTCCTGGAGGAAGCTGGAAACACGGACTTCAACGAATTCATCGAGATTGTTGGCAGTAATGGCGAGAAACTTTACCCTCTCAAGAAGCGGATTACCCGGATCGCGCGCTTCTTCGAGTACACGGCGGTTGAATTCGAGCCACTGGACGTGGCGATTGAAGTAGTAGCGAGGATCTTCGAGGCGAACTCGGGTCATATTGCTCTCTTCGCTTGGTCAGGGAAGAAAAGAGATATCAGTCGTGTGTTACAGGGATATGAATGAGCCTTCCGATGGTAAGCTGCGTCGCGCGGAGAACGAAATGAGACTACGAGTTTTCTGGCCCGCGGTCGTGTTGGCCGCCTTGCTTCCAGTTTCAATCGCGCAAAATGCGAATATGCCGATCGACAGGCAAATTGTGGCGATATTTGACGGCGTCGCAACGGACAAGATGCCTGGGTTGGCGGTGCTAGTAAAGAAAAACGGACGAGTAATATTCGAAGGCGGCTACGGTGTGAAGGGACTTCGAACGGACTCAAAAATTGATACGAAAACGAACTTTCGGTTAGCGTCGGTAACGAAACAATTCACAGCGATGGCAGTCATGCTGTTGGTGCATGACAAGAAGCTGAGTTACGAGACAACGCTGGGCGAGATTTTCTCGGAGTTTCCGGATTATGGCAAAAAGATAACGGTTCGGCAGCTCTTGAATCACACCGGAGGGCTGCCGGACTACGAAGAGTTAATGGATGCCACAGAAAAAGAGAAGGGAAAGATTTGGAGTCCGGAGAGACAGATTCAGGATGCGGAAGTGCTGCAGTTGCTTGAGAAAGAGACCAAGAGAAAGTTTGCGACCGGAACGAAATGGGATTACAGCAATTCAGGCTATGTGGTTCTGGGACTCATTGTTGCGAAAGTATCTGGAAAACCATACGGGGAATTCTTGCGCGAAAGAATCTTTGCGCCGCTGAAGATGGCGGGCACCGTGGCTTATCAAAAAGGCATAAATACGGTGCCGAATCGGGCGTACGGACACAGCAAAGAAGGAAACGCGTTCAAAGAAACGGATCAGAGTTCGACTTCAGCGACACTCGGCGACGGAGGTGTTTATTCGAGCGCGGATGACTTGTCGAAATGGGATGATGCGCTTCGAAATCATACGCTTTTGAGTGAAGAAGAAATGAAACCGGCGTTGCAGCCAGCGAAATTTGGCAAAGCAGAAAATGCAGTGCTCCCGGACGATGCGCCCGTAGCGTTGCACGGAGTCCCCGTGGAATACGGATTCGGATGGTTTTTAGATCCCCACAAGGGCCACGAACGAATGTGGCATTATGGGGACACCATGGGATTCAAAATCGCGATTCAGCGATTCCCGAAAGACGGAGTGACGGTGATTGTGCTTTGCAATCGAACCGATGTCGACCCCGGGGCGTTTGCGACAAGAGCCGCCGAATTGCTATTGAACAGTCGGTAGCACGCGTTTAGTTTTTAGCGAATTGGCCTACCTCGAAACACTATTCCCGTAGATAATCCGGTCAATGAAACAGGCGACTTGTTCCAGGTGCAAGGCCGGCTTCCCGCTGCAAAACACTTTTGCCTACAACGGACAAAACTATTGCGAATCGTGTGCTCCAACCGTTGCGCGCGAAGCAAAAGACGTCGGCCAAACGGCAACTTTCACGCGAAACGTTGACGGATCCGTCTGCTCGCTTTGCGGAACAGAAAATCCATCGGGATCGGATTTCCCGTTTCGAAAGAAACTGCCCTTTTGCGAAATGTGCGGGCCAAAAGTGGAAAGGTGGCCTTATCCCGCATGGCTGAAGTTTTCTCTTGCGGGACTTGTGCTGCTGCTTGCCGCTTCCCTAATTCATGGCAGGACCTATTTCCATGCCGGACGCGAAATGTATCTGGGCGAGCGGCTCGTAAAGCAGTCGAAATTCGCGGATGCAGTTCCGCACTTGAAAGAAGCAGTTCGGATAGCGCCAGGTTCCGACAAAGCCGTGTTATTGCTGGCTAAAGCGGCACTGAAAATCGGTGACGTAGCCACAGCCGCAAAGGCGCTGCAGGGTCACGATGAAGGGAAATTCGAGAATGGCCAGGATTCAGAGTTTCTGGAGATGAAAGCGCTTTGGGATCGAGCTACGGGGGCGATGAAGAAGGCTAATGACGCCGGCAAGCTCGCAGAAGCTGGAGGAAAGGACGTTGAGGCGGACACGCTATTCCGCCAAGCGGTCGCGGAATATCCGGAATCGAAAGAAATGGCGTCGGCCGTACCTTATTTTGACGAAGGCGCCGCGTTCGAGCAGAAAAACTACGACAAGTTTTTAGTCCTCGCGCAGGAAGTATTCGCCAAGACACCCACTGCATCGAACGAGGCCACAATTGCAAGCGCGTGGGCTTGCAAGTACGCCGCTACAGGAAATGTTCAGTTCAAAGACGAAGCGGAACAATTTCTGGCAAAGGCGCAGCATCTGGCGCAATCGGATCCCGAAGAAATGAAGCGCCTGGAAGAATATCTTCCGCGTATCCGGCACCGGATTGACAGCCGGGAAGTTATCACCAAGCAGGAGTACGACAAGAGATTCCGCAGCAACGAGAAAGAGAAAAAATAAGGGAGCCGCATGTTTTTCATCCCCGGAATTGTGATTACTGTCCTGACGTTCCCCGGAGTGATAGTGCACGAAGCGGGGCATCTCTTCTTTTGTCGGCTTTTTGGATTGCAGGTTTACAACGTCTGCTTTTTCCAGTTCAAGAATCCGGCGGGCTACGTGATTCACGAGAACTCGGACGACTTTACGGCGCAGTTTTTTGTGAGTATGGGACCGTTCATTTCGAACACGCTTTTGTGCGTGCTGTTTTGCACGGCGGCTTTCTTGCCAGTGTGGGAACTAAAGATTGCCGATCCACTTGCGTATTTCTTTTATTGGTTGGGGCTTTCGATTGGAATGCACGCGTTCCCTTCGACGACGGATTTGAAGCATCTGTGGCAACGGGCGCCCACGCTAGCGAAAAAGGGAGATTTGCTGGCGATTCTTAGTCTCCCGCTCGCTGGAATCTTGGTGGTTTTGAACTACGGACGAGTGGTCTGGGCGGATCTGGGCTACGGAATCTTGGTTGGTGTGCTGGGGCCGATCGCGATTTTCAAGACGTTCGTACGTTGAGCGCCGCGTCTTCTTGATCGACCTCATGCCTTCGCATTTGCGCGGCAGCTGGTACTACGCGACGGGTCTGGAGTGAAGACGAATCCAATTGGCGAAGTCTTCTTCAGAGAGCTCACCTGCTGCAAGAGCCAGCACTTTCTCAACTTCATCCAGACGATTCGAAGAGAGCCGATAACCATTCAGGCGCAAGAACAGCGCCGTGGCGATGAAGGCGATTCTTTTATTCCCATCGACAAAAGGGTGGTTCTTTACGAGGCCAAAGCCGTAGGCGGCGGCTAGTCTCGCGATGTCCGATTCCGCAGCGCAAGTAAATTGGTTCCTGGGGCGAGCCAAGGCCGAATCAAGCAAGCCTTCGTCGCGAATTCCTCCGCTACCGCCATGCTCCGCAAGGCTTTCCGAGTGCAGCAGAATGATAACGCGACGATCCAACCATTGCGGCTCGTTCATTTTGCAAGAGCTCGGAGCGTGTCGCGATGCTCCTTCATGATTTCGCGACCCATTTCGAGTTGCCTATCCAGCTCTGGATCGTACGGGGTGAGGAGATAGCCGTCTGGCGTTTCCACCGCAAAGAGGACATCGCCGCGCTTGACGTTCATGCGCTGCAGAGATTCCTTTGGAAGCACAAGTCCCGTGGAAGTGCCCACTGCTCTGAGTTTCAGCTTCATAGCATCACCTATACCCATACATATTATAATCTGATCTGAAGGATGTCAATCCGTGGCTCAACACCTTGAAATTGCAAGTACTTATTGGTTGACGCGATTCAGGACAGGCCGGCGAGTTTGCCAAGGCCCTTCATTTTGGCGCGGGCAGCCATGGCGCCGTATTGCTTCATCATTTGGCGCATTTGCATGTACTGCTTCAGAACCTGGTTGACGTCCTGCACGGTGGTACCGCTTCCCTTTGCGATGCGCTTGCGGCGCTTGCCGTCAATGATGTTGTGGTCGTTGCGCTCCTGATTTGTCATCGAGTTGATGATAGCTTCGACCTGTTTTAGTTTTCCCTCATCCACTTTGGCATCTTTCGGCAAGTTTTGCAGCGGGCCCATTTTGGGAAGCATGTCCACGATTTGTTCGAGCGGGCCCATCTTTCGAATCTGACGAAGCTGATCCCGAAAATCTTCAAGCGTGAACTCGGATTTACGAAGTTTGCGTTCGAGTTCAATTGCCGCCTTTTTGTCAACGGCCTGCTCGGCGCGCTCGATGAGCGACAAGATGTCGCCCATGCCGAGAACGCGCGACACGATGCGCTCGGGATAAAAACCTTCGAGCGCGTCGTACTTTTCGCCGAGGCCAACGAACTTGACAGGCGCTCCGCTCACTTTACTGATGGAGAGCGCCGCGCCGCCACGCGCATCGCCGTCGAGCTTCGTGAGAATTACGCCTGTGAGGCCGAGGCGCTTGTGAAATTCTCCAGCGGAGCGAACGGCATCCTGGCCGATCATCGCGTCCGCGATGAAAAGAATTTCGCTCGGCTGCAGCTCCTTCTTGAGCATCGAGAGCTCGTTCATGAGCTCATCGTCAATGTGCAGGCGGCCGGCGGTGTCCACGAGAATGACGTCGGACGCGGAAAGCTTGGCCTCCTTGATGGCGCCGCGAACGATTTCGAGCGGTTTGTCCGTGCCGGCTCCAGGCCAGATCGCTGTGCCGACGGCTTTGGCCACTTGCGCCAGCTGCTCACGGGCCGCAGGCCGATAAACGTCCGTGGAAACAACGATTGGCCGATGGCCGTGTTGCGTGAGCCACCTGGAGAGCTTGCCGGTCGTAGTCGTCTTGCCGGAACCTTGCAGGCCGACAATCATCCAGACGGAAGGCGGACGCGAGGCGAAGAGTGGCTTGGCATGCTTGCCAATCAACGCTGCAAGTTCATCGCGAACAATCTTAATGACCTGCTGGTCCGGCGAAAGCTGAAGCATGACTTCCGTGCCGAGAGCTTTGCTGCGAATGTTGACGAGGAGTTCGTCCACAACGCTGACGGCAACGTCACCTTCAAGCATGGCTTCGCGAATTTCTCCGAGTGCGGTGTCCAGGTGCTCTTCAGTAAGCTTGCCCTGACCGCGCAGGTTCTTAAACGTCCGCTGGAGTTTCTCTGTAAGGTTCTCAAACATGAAGATTCGGCTCGATTTTTCCTATTTCATTCTAGGGGTGGGTGGAAACCGGGTCAAACGAATCAACGAAGCGGTTTAGAGGCTTCGCCGGGGGTAGATGCAGGATACGGAGTGTGACCGTACCCCCGGCGAAGCAGCGGATTGGATCAATCGGCCAACACCCGATGTTATTGTTGGGATAGACGCTCGGAACGATTGCCAGGTTACAGGCACGTCGTCGAGACTTGGACGGCTCGGCCCGGCGCCTCAGAGGTGCCAAAGCGCAACCGCAAGGTTGTTGGACGCAGGGATAGCGCGTAAAATCCGCACGAAATGCGAGTGGGAGGTTTTCGATGCTAAATCGCCGTGGATTTCTGTCTTCCCTGAGTGGAGCGGCAGGTGTGGCCGGAACGCTTGGGCTTGCTCCGCGGTTGGCAGGGCTGCTCGAGAAAGCGCCGGCCCAACTGCCCGATTCGTCGCTTTACGCAAAAGACGAAGAAGCTTACTGGACAGAGTTGCGAAAGCAGTTCTTGATTCCCGAGGACGAAGTCTATTTGAACAACGGAACGGTTGGCTCTTGTCCACGTCCGGTGCTCAAAGCGGTGTTCGATGCCTACAACGACACGGAGCGATTAGCGCAGGCGGAGCCGGAAGACTATCCGATTTGGGGTTACGCGGCGTGGAACGAATATCGCGATCCTTTGGCCGCATTTGTTGGGTGTAAACGGGATGAAATCGCTTTGTTGCGCAATGCGACGGAGGGAAACAGCTACATCGCAAACGGTCTGGATTTAAAGGCCGGAGACGAAGTGCTGATGACGGATCAGGAGCATCCCGGCGGAGAACATCCCTGGAATCTGCGGGCGAAGCGCTACGGAATCGTGGTGAAGAAGGTGACGTTGCCCAAGCCTGTTCCCAATGCGGCAGTCGTGTTGAATCTTTTTAACGATGCAATCACGCCGAAAACGCGGGTTATTTTCTTCAGCCACATCACAACCGTTACGGGAGTAGTCTTACCGGCAAAAGAGTTGTGCGCACTGGCGCGTTCGAAGGGCATTCTAAGCGCGGTTGACGGCGCGCACGTAACGGGGATGATGAAGCTGAACGTGCACGATATCGGCTGCGACATGTACACCTCGAGTCCGCACAAATGGCTGCAAGCGCCCAAAGGCACCGGCTATCTGTACGTGCGCGACGATGTGATTGATCGCGTCTGGAATACGATTGCGACGGAAGGCTGGGACGACAAGAAGATTCGCGCGGAACGCTTTCAGCGGATTGGCAGCGCCAATGTTCCCGCCCTCGCCGGTTTGCGTGCGTCCATTGAGTTTGCGAACCAAATCGGAATGGATCGCATTGAGAAGCGGCACCAAGTGATGGGCGAGTACGTGCTCGCGCAAATGATGAACCGAAACGCTGTGTTGTGGACTGCGTATGATGCGAACCTTCGCTGTGGGATCACAACAGTTACCGTGGCTCCCGTGAAAATGCCCGATCTCGAAAACGTTTTGTGGAAAGAGAAAAAGATCCGGATTCGCGGAGCTGCACCGCACAAGGTCCGACTTTCAACGCCTTACTACTTGCTGCACAAAGATGTGGACAGATTTCTTGGGGCGTTCGATGAATACCGCGCGAAAATTAGCGCCTAGCCTTTTCGTTTTGGAAACTTGGCAGCTTGTCCGTTCTTCATTTCGGTGAGCGCACGGACCGTTTCATGCTTTCACCAACGCCTACCTTGAGCAAAAGAGTTGGAAGACGCAGCTTGAGGGTGTTTGCGAACCGGATCATCATTTCAATGGAAGGAACGCTGATTCCAGCCTCGATTTTGGCGATGGTGGACCGGGAAATTCCTGACCTCATGGATATTTCATCCCTGCTAAGCCCACAGTTCTGCCGAAGAGCCTGCAGTTGCGTTCCGTAGTGTGTCACTATCATTTTGCCTTCCTTTCTTGCCTAATTTGCCCCTAGAAAATCGGACAACCAAGGTTCACGGTGTATTCGGCCGTTTAAAAGCTCTCCTTCGCACGAAACGGTTGGCGCGGGGTCACAAAGGCTGGGCCCAAGTGCACTCCGCGAATTCCTGGTCTGCTGACCTGACTACAAAGGAGGCAAACCGTAGGGAAAACGCCTTATCCCATCAATATCATATTTACGTACCGTAAATTACTAGAGTATGGAATACTACATGTTGGACGTACCTAGCAAATAAATTGCACCGGGACTGCGGCAGGATGTACAAGTGTCCCGCGTTGCTATGTTTTTTCGGCATGTTACCAAAATGGGCCGCGAAACCAGCCCGAAAAACTCGGCTGGGAATCCCGCGACGGGCTGAAGGCTTCAGGTCTCCCCATGACCAAAAAAGCGAAACGGAAAAGCAATCTCCGCATACTTGTGGCGGACGACCACGAGCTGGATGCGGCATGGCATCAAGAGTATCCTGCGCGAGCACAAAGGGTGGAAGGTCGTTGGAGAAGCGAGGGATGGGGCCGAAGCTGTGGGAATGGTCAAAAGGATCCGTCCCGACGTTCTGATTATGGACATCACCATGCCGAATCTGGACGGCCTGGAGGCCAGCCATCCAATCCTGCGCGAAGTGCCGACAGCAAGGATCCTCATTCTGACAATGCATGAATCAGATCAAATGGTTCGCAGGATTTTGGAAGCTGGGCATTGGCATACGTGCTGAAATCTGATTTGGCTGAACATCTTGTGAAAGCGGTGACAGAGGTTTCGCAAGGAAAGCTTTTCTTGAAGCCAAAAGTAGCCAACATCGTGTTGAGTGGTTTTCTTCATGCGGAAAAGGAGTTCTCTGCGACCTCAGCACAGGAAATCAGTACGACTCGCCGCGAGTTCGAAGTCATACGGCTTTTGGCGGAGGGAAAATCAAACAAGGAAATAAGTTCCATTCTCGGCATTACAGTCCGAACCGTGGAAACCTATCGTGCAAAGATTATGCTCAAGCTTGGCGTTCATTCGATTGCCGAGCTGATTCGCTACGCATTAAACAGCGGATTGGTACGCTTTCAGGCTACTGAAAATAGCTCCAGATAAGGGTAAGAATTACGCTCCCCAAAACGGCAGTCGCGAAAATATCTAGCTTAACCTGCACAAAATAAAGGCCCTACATCCTAAGGCATCCTGGAACTGCCTATGCAGGTTCTACTGTAAGTGTTGGTCCTTCAGGTCTGCCTGGGCGCCCCAGCTAAAGCGTTTACCCAGAGCATTTTCACAGTCGAATTGAAAACGAGGGTTCCATATCCGTGGTGTCCAAATCTATCTGCACGTTTCTAATGTTTTACTTTTTTTCGACCGCCGGACTCGCGCAAACACCTGCGGGAAGTGCGCCGCCCCCAAAGGACGAAAATTATCGCGGCATGACGCTGAACACCTCTTTTAATGGAAGCTTCGATTCAGGCTCAAAGGTTTTTGATTGGACAACGACAACGGGTTACGTCTTCAACCAGCATTTTGCAGTAAACGCGGGCGTCCCATTTCTTTTCGTCCACGGGACGACTTCCACCGGAACCACCACGTCATCGAATGGAGTGGGAGACGCCTTCGGGCAGCTCGTTCTCGCTTTCAAGAATCCCGCAGTGAATTATGGCTCGTCATTCACTTTCGCTTTGCCAACAGGTGATTCTTCCAAAGGCTTGAGCACGGGGCGCGTTACGTTCGATTGGAGCAACGCCTTTGCAAGAGAGTTCGGGCGCTGGACACCGTACGTGAATCTTGGCATCGGAAATTCCCTGATGGACACGAAGTATTGGCACAGACCGTTTATCACGCTTGGCAGTGTTGCCCATTTTGAGGCGGGTACTGCATTCGACTTGGGAAAATCCTTGACGTTAACCGCATCCGCTTATGACGTAGCGCCTTGGGGACCGCAGAAGGTTTACAGCCGCACGGTGACAAGATCGGGCGTGCCCGGCCCGGGAACTGGTTCGACAAAACATGGCCGGGTTTTCCAAGGCAACGCGCTCACGACGGGAGACTCTTCCATCGATCGCGACAATGGCTACAACGCGGATCTGGATTTCAACCCGGTCAAATATGTCGATTTCGATTTGGCGTACAGCCACAGCGTCCACTATCAACTGGACACGGTTTCGTTCGGGATCAACTTCAATTTGACGCCGCTCTTGAGCAGGCGGCCAACCCACTAATTCCGAAAAACGAGCTTCTGCCGTAACAACGGCGAAGGAGGGAACTCATGAAACGTTTGATACCAATTCTCACCGGTGGCCTAGTTGCGTTGTTTCTCAGCAACTCGCCGCTCTTTGCGCAAAGACCACATGGAGGAGGCCCGGGCAACGGCAATTCTGGCGCGACGGGAGCCGCAATGCACGGCGCGTCGGGCGCAGATCATAGCAATTCATCGACGAACGGAGCAAAGGGTGCCGCTGCCAGTTCACCGGCAACCGTTCTAACAAAGAATACGAAACTGGACACGCACCTTACAAACCTTTTGCAATCAAAAGGACTTCTTGCGAAAGGAACCGATTTGAAGGACGCGTGCGCTGGGTTCAAGAATCTCGGTCAGTGTGTCGCGGCGCTCCATGTCAGTCACAACCTGAATATTCCGTTTGCATGTTTGAGTGCCGACGCGACCGGCACCGCGCCCGCAAAGGACGCAAGCTGCCCTTCAGGAACTGGCACGAGCAAGATGAGTCTGGGTAAGTCCATCCAGGCGCTTTCCCCGAACGCTAGTTCAAAGACCGAAGCAAAGAACGCCACCAAACAGGCCGACGACGACATCAACGAAGCTTCGAACGATACAAAGTCCTAAAGTGATCCATCACTGGTCGCGACTAGAAACGGCGGAAGCCTCACGGCTTCCGCCATTTTGTTTGACACGTAATCGCCCGCGATATTTGAGGCAGGCGGAGCGCGTATAGAAAATAACCAGTGTCTCGATTAATGTTCGGAAAGGTAGAGGATAACCATGAATCGTAAACTCCGGTATTTCGGTATTGCTCCTGTCTTGCTGGTCTGGGCAATGGCGACCTATTGTCAGACGGCTCCCCCACCCAAAGACGCGCCCAAAGAAGAAAAACTTCCCACTGCAGACGAGCTTTCAGAAAAATGCGCAAAGGGGAGTGGAGGCAAAGATGCTTGGGCGAAGCTAAAAACCATGGTTCTGAACGGTACCGTTGAAATTCCTACTTTTAACGCAACTGGAAAGTTTGAAGTCTTCGCCAAGAGACCAAATAAGCTTCTACGAACCACTTCCATCATGGATGGCCAGTTCGTTCAAAAAGAGGGTTTCGACGGCCAGGCTGGGTGGGCATCCGATCCCCAAAAGGGCCTAAGAGCCATCACGGGAGCCCAACTAGAGCAGGCAAAAGTGGAATCAATCTTTGATACGGATGCGCGATTGAAGGAAGTCTATCCCGATCTGAAAGTTACGGGCCGCGCCAAAGTCGGAGATCGCGACGCTTACACAGCAGTGGCTCACGAACCAGGAGGAAAAACCCTCACTATGTATCTGGACAGACAGACCGGATTGCGCATCGCGGAAGACTCCGAAGGCCCGGATGAAACGGGAACCGTGGTGAAAGCGAACATTTTAATCGAAGACTACCGGGCCGAGGGTGGCGTGCAAGTCGCTCATCGCATTCGCATCACTGCGACCAATATCAGTTTGGTAATCAAAATTGAGGACGTGAAGTTCAACGAGCCCGTAGACGACGCGAAGTTTGCGATGCCCGCGGCAAATACAGACGCGGGCCAACCGCACTGAGGCTTTAGCAAAAAGGTAAATTCTGCCTTGGGCGTGTTGCTATTTGGTCTCGCTTAAATAGTTCCCGCGATATCCCACGCAGCAAAAGAGATGGGTTGTAGAGGTGCGCGATATGCAGATAGCTCTATTCGACCAGAATACAAACCATATGCGGTCAAAACAGCCGCTGATACCCATGCGGTAGGCACTCCTGCCACCATTCCAAGCACTATCGACCCGATGGCTCTTTCCAAATGCTTATCTTCCATGATCTCCCCGAGTGTACTCCCAATCCAACTGACAGCGTTTCTTGACCGTGCGAGCGCGTGCCAAGTACACTTATAAATTCGAAAACTACCGCGAAAGCGGCTAGAGCGGTGTCGTCTCGGCTTTCGTGAAAGATTTGCCCGGCGCGACGCGTAACTCAAGAGGGGGATTGCTTTGCCAAAGCGCACATTTCAACCGCGCAAGCGACGTCGCGCCAAGACGCACGGATTTCGCTCGCGCATGAAGACCGTTGGCGGCCGGAAAGTTCTGGCGGCGCGCCGCAAGAAGGGACGCCATCGCCTTACGCCCGAGTAAAGACGGGCAGGAGTATCCGCGCGAAGCAAGGCTGGTGCGCAAAGCGGAATTTGACGCCGTGTACCGCGCCGGGAAGCGCCGCTCGAGTTCCCACTTCACTGCTTTTGTAAAGGCGACCAATCTGCCGCAAAGCCGGTTTGGCTTTAGCATCAAGAAAGCCCTGGGCGGCGCGGTTGTGCGCAATCGAATCCGGCGACGCCTGCGAGAAATCGCACGGCTGCACCGGGAGGAGATACCCGCGGGATGGGACATCGTCATCCATCCAAAGAGTTCGGTGGCGAAAGCGCCGTTCGAGACGCTGACGGCGGATTTTCGGCGTCTGCTGAAAGCGTGCATGCTGTGACGTTGGATATTCCAACCCAAGATTCCGGGCATCGCGGCGAAGAGGCCTCGGTCCTACAAACCAAGACGCAGCCCGGCGCTACATTGGCACAGTCCACCGCGGTCCGCGCGGCGCTCTTCGCGTTGCGTTGCTACAAGGCGTATCTCTCCCTGTTATTCGCCGGCAGTTGCCGTTTCGAGCCTACCTGTTCGATGTACGCATATAAAGCGATCGAGCGTTTCGGCCTGCTGCGCGGTATGTGGCTTGGCACTAAGCGGCTGCAGCGCTGCCATCCGCTTTCGAGAAAATTTGGTTACGACCCTGTTCCGGAGACCTGGGAAGAGATGAATCCAAATCATGTTTGCGGCAATACCGAGGTACATTCGTGAGCAAAGCCCCTCAGGGAAAAAATTTGCGGCCGGAACTGCGCATCTTTATTGCTTCCGCGCTTTCTATTATCGTGATTCTGCTTTGGGCAAAATTTTTCGCGCCAAAGCCACCGGTGCAAAAGCCACAATCGAGCAATCCGACGGCGACGTCCCCTGCAACGGGCGGAACGCAATCGAGTAGCAATACCTCCTCCGGCGTGTCGTCGTCGAACCCTGCTCCAGCTCCGACGGTTTCCTCTGGGCCCGCGGCCCCTGCGCTCAGCGACAAAAGTGAACGCACAATCGTAGTGGAAAGCAACTTGTACCGGGTGGAATTTTCGAATCGCGGCGGCGTGGTGAAAAGCTGGAAGCTCAAGAAATACATGGACGATGCGAAACCCCGCCAGGTGCTGGACCTCGTTCATGCAAAGACTTCCGAAGAAACAGGCGGCTGGCCCTTTGCTGTAGCGCTCGACGACGAAAACCTGGAAAGCGCAGCCAATTCCGCGTTGTTTGTTTCCTCCGCTTCGGGCAATTTGACGGCGCCTGCCGATGTCAGTTTTTCTTGGAGCAATGGCCATCTGCAAGTCACGAAACGCTTTCATTTTGACGAGGGCTACACAGTGAAAGCAGAAGTGACCGCGAAATACGACGGCAAACCTGTGGTCGCGGGCCTTGCCTGGCTTGGTGGATTCGGCGACCTCACAATCACGGACCCCCGGCCAGTGGAAACTGTGAACATCGTTTTCAACGAAAACGGAAAAACAACCGCGTTGCCGCACAAGAAAGTGGATGACTGGGACAAAGTGGCTCGGGGAATCTGGTTGGGCGGAAAAGACTGGACGGGAATTGAAGATCGGTACTTCGCGGCGATCTTTATGGCCGAGTCCGGCGCAGCGCCTGGCAAACTGGAAACGCGCTATTGGAAAGTCTGGCATCCAGTCCAGATAGACGGCAAAGACACTCCTGAGCCCATTACGCAGATTGTCACAGCCACGTCGCCGGCAACCGATTTGCGCATCTATGTAGGTCCGAAAGACTACGACGTTTTGAAGAAAATGAGTCCGCCGCTGCACTCACTCGTGAATTTCGGCTGGCTGGAATTCATCGCTGACCCGCTGTTTCACGGCATGAAGTGGCTGCAAAAATACATTCCAAACTGGGGATGGGCCATCGTTGTCATGACGCTCGTCATCAACATGCTGCTGTTCCCGCTGCGCATTTCCAGCTACAAAACAACGTTGAAAATGCAGCGCGTCGCGCCGGAAATCAAATCAATTCAGGAGCGATACAAGAAATATTCCATGCGCGATCCGCGCAAAGCGGAAATGAATAAAGAAGTGATGGCGGTTTATGCACGCGAAGGAATTAATCCTGTCGGCGGCTGCTTCCAGATGCTGGTGCAGATGCCGATCTGGATCGGCTTAAACACGGCGCTGCGTAGCGCTATCGAGCTGCGGCATGCTCCGTGGTTTGGCTGGATTAGGGATCTTTCCTCGAAGGACCCTTACTACATTCTGCCCTTCATCATGGCGGTTTCGATGTATCTCGCTACGAAAATGACGCCGATGACGACGACGGACCCTCAGCAGCAGGCAATGATGAAATTCATGCCGCTTTCTTTTGCGGTCATGTTTATCGTTTTTCCGATTTCGTCGGGCCTTGCCGTTTACATTCTAACGAGTAGCCTTGTGGGCATCGTTCAGCAGTGGTATTTGAACCGCAGGCATCCCGTCACTCCGGCCAACGGTAAGCCAGCGAAGACCAAAAAGTCGTAAGCAAACACCTTGTGCTTGGCGTACGATACCGCCGCCAGGCACTTCATGAAGAACGCACCAATCAAGGACGGCAAGATCGATCGCCTTGCGGCAGCGCAAGCGCTGCGCGAGTTTTTAGCGGAAATGATCCGCGCCGGGCGCTTCCGATTAACCGTGACCGTTAACGCTTTACCTGTCGGCGCGCCGGCAGAAGAAGGCGGGCCAGAAATTTTTGCGGATTTGGATGGGCAAGACAAGGAAATTCTTCTCGAACGCGGCGGCGAAGTGCTGAAGTCTTTGGAGCACTTGGCGTATCGCGCGCTGCGCCTTGAACCGCAGTGGCACGAAAAAATTCAGATTGATTGCGGGGGATATCGTGCCCTGCGGTTTGAAGAGCTGCGCATGACGGCGCGACTCGCCGCCGAACGTGTGCAAGCTTCGAGGCAGTCATTCCAACTTAATCCAATGTCCTCGCGGGAACGCCGCATCGTTCATTTAGCGCTGAAAGAAATGCCCGGCGTGCGCACCGAAAGCACAGGCACTGGCGAAAAGCGGCAAGTCGTAATTCACCCCGCGGAAGCAAAATCTACTGCCGGCCGCTAGAACGGTCTCCAGAAAAATCTCGTTGATTGGTGTTCGGCGATTCCAGGTCGCATCTCTACACGAGCTGAGATGCTGTCGCATCGCCTGCGAGGGCCGGAGCCACCTTGGGCTGAGGACGCAGTAGCAAATAGAAGGCCACGACATGCGTGATCATCAGCAGGGGCACGTAGATGATGGGGATCACGTACGCGGCGCCAAGTTGCCCCGCCAGCGCGGGGAGACCCGCTCGGGTAGCGTGGTAATAGTCGAAGATCAGGTCGACCAACCCCACGAGATTGAAGGCGAAGATGAACAGCCAAAAGAACGGACGTATCCGTACCGTGAGAAGCGCCAGCATGGCTAGGATTGCTGTTGCCAGGTCCCAGTAAGCAGCGAACGTGGCGAAGCTAGCCGGCAGATTACCGACGACCCCGGGCACAATAAAAACCAGCCCGAAGAAGCGGAAGCTGTGCAGAGTTGCGATGGCGCGTTGCGCTGCCACCAGGTCCATCGACCTGAGTCTGGGCATGAGATACGCACCGAAGCAAAGACCCCATGCTAAATAGCCAAAAATGAGATGCAGGTTAAAGACGGTTTCCGGCGACATTTGGCCTCCTATCGGATTAAAGGGTTCACTTATTGCTTGGGCTATCTCGCAGCAGTATCCCGAGCGGCAAAAGTGGCCCGACTGGAATGAATTGCTCGTCCACAAGGTTTTCTTTTGAGAGCGGTAAGCTTTCGATGAGGGCCCGAGCTTCCGCCACATCCTTGCAGTTGAGCATGAAGATGACGCCCTTGCCATCGCCGCGCGTGAACCACTGCTGAATCTTGCCCTCGAGATACAAGGGAACCGTCGCACGAATTTCGGCAGGCATGATTTTCATGACTTGCTCGACCGTAACCCCCGGTTTTGGAGTTAGGATCGTCAGCACGCCCGTGATCTTGGGTTGCGGCGGTGTGGACTGGCCGCGCGCCATGGGTGCCAGGACAGTCGCAAGCGCCAGCAGCGGTAAGGACATTTCAAGCTTCATGGTTCAGCTCCTTTTTTGATAACTCACGGAACTTTGACATCATTGTGGTACCCACGGGTACCACACGCTAGTTTAGACGCTCGCGCGGAAGAAAAGTTACGCGCCGGACAAAAAAATCAAAAACCGAAACCCCGCGGAAACGGACGAAATAGAAACGTGGTACTATACGGTACCAACATCTTCAGGAGGAAGGGGATGGCCAGGGCATCGACATCAAAACGCAGCAAGGAAGACGACGAAACCGCGGTCCGCGAACGCATCCTCGATGCAGCCTTCGCGGCGTTCATGAAGAGCGGCTACGCAGCCGCCAGCATGCTTGAGATCGCCACCCGGGCGCGCGTCTCGAAGCGAGAGCTCTACGCACTAGTTGGCAACAAACAGGAAATGCTGATCGCCTGTATCAGCGAACGCGCCAAACGATTCGACGTACCCGCAGACCTGCCCCCACTGCGCGAACGCGAGATCCTGGCGCAGATGCTGGCTTCTTTTGGGACGAAGCTCGTCCGCGAGGCAAGCGATCCCACCGTCATTGCCGTATTCCGGCTAGCGATTTCCGAAGTGATCCAGGCCCCCGAAGTAGCGCGTGCGGTCGACTCTATAGCACGCGAGAGAAGCCGCGCCGCTTTGCGCAAAATCATGGCCGGAGCCGAGGCATCCGGGCTGCTCAAAGGCCATCCTGCCGAACTTGCCAAGCAGTTCGCCGGGTTGCTTTGGCGCGATTTACAAGTCAGCCTGCTGCTCGGTGTCGCTAAGCGACCGAACCCCCGCGAAATCGCGCAGCGCGCCCGTGACGCAACGGCAGCCTTCCTGCAACTTCATCCGCTACCGAATGATGCGCCCGCTGCCTGACGTCCGCACGCGAGGTCCGAGCAAGTGTTCTCGCGAGCGTTCAGGATTTTTTCTTGCTAGCGGCCGAGCCATCCCTGTGAAGTGACGTTTCCGTCGGCGTCAAATCGAACCTGATACGTAAAACCGCCTGGCCCGTCGGGGCGCATCTTCGGAAAACGCAAGTCGGAAATCTCGACCACTGGAGCGCCGTTGTCTATGTGAAACCGCGTAACGGGAAAACGATCAAACCACAAAACCTTTTGCACTTCGGGCAGCTGTTTTGCTCGCATTATCCAAAGATTCTGCGGCGCATCCGGAAAATATTTGTATTCGATGGGCGGTGCAGTTGGGTCGGAAATCCCTGCACTCGAAATTGTGCTGAATGAGCCTTTCTTGCTCAGGTCAATTCTCATTTCATACACGCCACGAGAAGTTCGTACGAGGCCATCCCAACTTAGAAGCGATGGTGGAAACGGCAGTGCACCGAGTTGCTCCGGCCGTATGTTTTCGAAAGTCACAAAATCCTTCACGCGTTCCAACGCAAAATGGTGCGCGTAAACCGCAGCTCCAAGGTACGCGCCCGCAATCGCGAGTCCTGCGCGGTTCCACGCAACGGGCGGGATGCGCGCCCCCCAACCACGGAAAGCGGGCAGGAGAAAAAGCAAAGAGAAAAGCAGACAAGCGGCAATGATGGCCCCGTCGGAAATGGGAGCGCCGATAATCCGTGCAATCGCAGCGATGAAGAATGGCGAAGGTACAAAAATGACCCACATCAAGAGGGCGCGGCGTTTTGCGTGCAGCGAATCGCGATTCACCCATTCGAGCAACTGGGGGATGAGCAGAATTCCAGTGAGCGAAAAATCCACGATAAAAACCAAATCCCACGCCGGCCGTGACCACGCCAGCGGTGACCAGATCATCGTGCCGAAGGTCGTCACCAGGTCCAGAAAAATGTGGCTCAAAATTCCAGCAGCGAAAATTCCTGTGAGCTGGGCCAAAGAGGGCGACTCCCAGTTGCACCAGCGCGCCAACCAGAAAGAAATAACCGCGAGAAGTACGGCGAAGATCGGCAGACAGAGCAACGAATGGGTGATGCTCCGGTGCCAAGTAATCATCAACAAGTGGTCTTTGGAGAGTATGTCGCGGATTACATCCGAGTCCGGAAAGATCGCGCCGAGCGTCGTCGCCCAGGTAATGACACGTGCGCGATTCATGGAACGCCGTGAAAATAGATCGTCGCCGCGAAACAGTGCTTTGCCAATTAGTGCGCCGGCAATGCCATGTGTAATCGTGTCCATGAACTTAGTTCGGCGAAGTCCAAAAGCAAATCATTAGCTGACATGAATCAACGGAGTTCTTTTTTGCACGACAATTCCCACAGGGGAAGCCAGCGCTCCGCGTTTTTGCAACAGATGATGCGCCAGTTCAGCAGCGCGTGCATCAATGGCAATCAGCAGTCCGCCGGAAGTTTGCGGGTCAAACAAAAGCGACTGATGATCGGGCGAGACTTTCGGTCCAAATTCCACGCAATCGCCGATGAAAGCGCGGTTATTCTTTAGGCCCCCGGAAAGATGACCCTCCTGTGCGGCTTCAAGAGCCCCCGGCAGGTACGTGAACGAGTTGTGATCGATTTCGAAAGACACGGGAGCGATTCCCGCAGCGGGATTCCCCAACGCCATTTCGCGAGCATGGCCGAGAAAACTGAACCCTGTGACGTCCGTGACAGCGTGGATCGGATGTGTCCCCGTGTTGTTTGCTTCTACTTCGTGCAGAGCTTCCGCCGCTGCCGCATTCAATGTAGTCATCGTTCTGATTGCAGCGTTTATCGATTGTTCGGATGCACGATCCTTCTTCAGGGCAGTTGTAATCACGCCCGTACCAAGCGGCTTGGTGAACAAAAGGACGTCGTCGGGACGAGCGCCTACGTTTCGCCAAATCTCTTCCGGACGAATCGTGCCCGTCACCGCGTAGCCGAACAGCATGTCGTCGGTTCGAATGGAATGCCCGCCGATCACGCTGCATTGCGCTTCTTGCATTTTCCCAAGGCCGCCGCGGATGATTTTCCCCAAAATTTCCGGATCACCTTTTTCTGGAAAACCGACGAGCGAAAGCGCGGAAATCGGTTTTCCGCCCATCGCGTAAACATCACTCAAAGCGTTGGCCGCGGCAATCGCTCCAAAAAGCTCCGGATCATCTACAATCGGAGTAAAAAAATCGACTGTTTGTACGAGTGCCAATTCATCGTTCACGCGGTAAATGCCCGCGTCGTCGTTTGTATCGAAACCTACGAGAACGTTTGGATCCGTTTGTTGCGGAAGTTTTCGCAACACGTGTTCGAGCGTAGCAGGATTGAGTTTTGCAGCGCATCCCGCTGCTTTTGCCATCGCGGTAAGTTTCAATGTTTCAGGCACGGTAACCTCGCGTTTCCTATTATATGGAAGTTGGCCGAGCGCCGTTTGCGACTTCAAACTTCGGTACCTTGCACAACTTCATCGAGTCATGGTCTTATCCCACGATGCCTTGGGATTTTCTGCTGATTTTTTTTGCGCTCGCCGTGATTGTACCTTGGCGAGGTTGGGCGCGCCTGCAGCGTTTGCTTGCATTATCTTCGATTAAAAGCCGCGACCGAATTCTCCTCTATCTATCGTCCATCGCAACGCAGTGGATCGTCACAGCGTTTATTGCCTGGCGCGCATTCGCCCGCGGGTATAGTTTCTCCGCTTTGGGGCTAAAGTTTAATCCCCTGCCGGATCTCCTGGTCGTTGGAATTCTCGGCGCGGCCTTGCTTGGCTTGGCTCACTGGCTCAATCTGCGCCGCATTAGTCGTTCCAAAAATCCCGCCGCGGAACACATCAAATCCCTGGCTGAAAGAATCTTTCCACACGATGGCGGCGAGGCCGCCGTTTTCAGCGGTTTGGCAATTACGGCAGGAATCTGCGAAGAGTTTCTCTACCGAGGATTCGTATTCGGTGCCCTGTCGCACATGTCCATTCCGGTCTGGGCAGTCCTCCTGATTTCCTCCGTCATGTTCGGTCTTGCTCATGCCTATCAGGGACGCAGTGGGATCGTAGGAACCTTAATCTTGGGCACGGTTTTCGGATTGGTGAGAATCTTGTACGATAGCCTGATTCCTGTAGTTCTTTGGCATGCCGCGGTCGACGTTGTAGCTGGTTTTGCAGGAATGCATTATCTTATTGATAATAAAAGACTTATGCAACAGACCCGCTAAGCGCATTTTGGGGAAACTCTAAATTGACACAAAAAACGAGAATCCAACCCCCTTCAAGCAACGCCATCGAGCGCGCGCTTGCTGAGTTCCAGTTGAAGGCCAATGAACAGCAAGTGCTTCAAATTCAACAATATATAGATCTTCTTCTTCGCTGGAACGAAAAAGTGAATCTGACGGCGATTCGCGATCCGTTGGAAATCCTATACCGGCACTTCTGCGAGTCTATGTTTGGGGCTGTAGCTACGCCATCTGAAAAGTGTCGGCTGGCCGACGTGGGCTCCGGAGGGGGCTTTCCTGGCCTGCCTCTAAAGATAATTCGTCCTGAATGGGACATAGTTTTGATCGAATCGAACGTCAAGAAGGCCACATTCCTTACGGAAGTCGTGCGCGAACTTGGGCTTGAAGGCGTTCGTGTTCTTGTTAGCCGCTACGAAGAGCTTCATGAGGAAGTGGCTCCTCTTGACCTGGTCTGTTCCCGAGCTGTGGGAGATTTTGGACCGTTATTAGAATGGGCTTCTTCGCCGATGCTCGGGACAGAGAGAATTGCTCTTTGGATAGGCGGCGAGGATGCCGCTATGGTTCGGCAACTTCCTTTAGACGGATGGGAGTGGGAAGAACCCAAACCACTGCCACACTCTTTGCGTCGATTTGTCCTCGTGGGCAGGCGCATCTTCGAGCAAAAGTAGGCGGCACAAACTCTGTTAACGTAGTTCCACGTGGTACAGTTGATCGTAAGGAGCAAAAACTTAGAGTCGCCGTTTTTCCCCCGTGATGTTCCACGTGGAACAAATCCAGCAATCAAATCGCCGCACTAGCCTATAGTGTTCCACGTGGAACAAACCACGGATTTCTTCCACACGTGATACGAATCGTTCCACGTGAAACATCTTGCTTCACAATGCCACCTTTGCTAGATTTTCGCTATCAGGGTGATTCTTGACTCGCATCATTGCTGCTGCAAATCAAAAAGGTGGCGTAGGTAAGACTACTTCGGCCGTAAACCTTGCCACTTGCCTTGCTACAGCAGATCAACGCACACTCCTTGTCGATTGTGATTCCCAGGCTAACGCTACTGCCGCCATCGGCTTCGCAAAGGATCCTTCACGTAGAACGCTCTATCATGCGCTAATCCTCAACGAACCGTTCGGGCACATCGTCCAAAAATCGCAAGTTGAAGGTTTGGATGTTATTCCAGCGGACAAGAATCTGGCCGGAGCCGCGGTAGAGCTTGTTGGCTCAGAAAGCCGCGAATACAAGCTCCAGGCGTTTCTAAACGCAATCACGGACACGTATCGCTACATTATTCTCGACTGTCCGCCTGCACTCGACTTGCTAACTCTAAACGCTCTGGTTGCCGCAGATTCCGTGCTTGTCCCTATCCAATGTGAGTACCTTGCGCTGGAAGGCGTATCCGAGCTCCTCGATACGCTTATGCGTATTCGGAGAACCTTGAATCCATCTTTAGAAGTCGAAGGCATTTTGCTCACAATGTACGATGAGCGCACAACTCTATCCCGCCAGGTTGCCACAGACTTACGCAGTTTCTTTGGAGCGCAAGTCTTCCACAGCGTTATTCCTCGTAATGTTCGTCTTGCGGAAGCCCCAAGTTTTGGGAAACCAATCATCTTTTACGATATGCACAGTAAGGGCGCAGAGGCTTACACCCAACTCGCCCAGGAGGTTATCAAGAATGCCGAGAAACGCATTGGGACGGGGGCTCGAAGCGCTCATTCGGGGGGCTGAGCCAAAGGAACCTTCTCAAGCAGAAAAACCCTCAGCCACAACAGCGCAAGGAGCGGCCGCTGCTCCCGCGCGCGAACCATCTCTCTCCGGCACGCAACAGATTGACATTGATCTTATAGAGCCCAGCCCGTATCAGCCCCGCACTCGTTTCCGCGAAGAAGCTCTTGACGAGCTGGCGCGATCCATCAAAGCGAGCGGAATTATTCAGCCGCTCGTTTTGCGTCCCATCGGAAGTCACTTTCAACTGATTGCAGGTGAACGCCGCTGGCGTGCAGCTCAACGTGCTGGCCTCACAACAGTGTCGGCAATCGTCCGCCAAGTTCCGGATGAGCTCGCTTTGGAGATGACGCTCGTCGAAAACATTCAGCGCGAAGACTTGAACCCAATCGAAGCTGCTCGAGCCTTCGAGCGCTTGATGGTCGAATTTGGATTGACCCAAGATTCTGTGGCAGAGAGAACCGGAAAAGACCGCACGACAGTTGCAAACGCGGTGCGACTTTTGAAGCTCGAACCCCCGGTCCTGGAGTGGATTGAGGAAGGGAAGCTCAGCGCCGGCCACGGCAGAGCATTGCTAGCTGTATTGGATCCCCAGCTCCGCATGCGCTACGCACAGCGCGCTTCTCGCGGCGGACTCACCGTAAGGCAAATTGAAAAACTTGCGGCAAGGCGGGCACGAGGCAAAAGCCTCACCTCGGAAGCGCACATTGACGCAAACACTCGCGCCGCGCTCGAAGATCTGCAGCGGCATCTGGGCACGAAAGTTCATCTACGTCAAAAAACTAAGGTACGACCTGGGCAATTAATCCTTGAGTACTACGAAGAAGCACAGCTGATGGGCCTCTACGATCGCCTCATGAAGTAGCCGGCGAAGCAATTAGAAAAACTGGCCGTAAGTGCAGTCGTTCGATTCGACACGCTGTCGAAGTTCGCTCGTTGACTTGTCTCGCAGCAGGGCTAAAGTGGAAGAATCAACGTTTGGGGGCATTCATGGCTTGGAAGTTCTCGGGATCGTCAAAGAGCGGCAGCGAAGAGTGGACTGGTTTTATTGACCAGGGCGTCACGCTCGAAGGCACGCTCACGGTAAAAGGCACATTCCGCATTGATGGCAATGTGAAGGGCAGCGTCATCTCAGAGCAGACCTTGATTCTCGGCGAGAATGCCAAAGTAGAAGGACAGATCGAAGGGAATCGGGTTGTAATTTCTGGACGCTACGACGGCGTCATTTTCGCGAAGGGACGCGTCGAAATTCAGGCAAAGGGCGTCGTAACTGGTGAAGTTCATTCACCTTGCCTGGTCATCGATCCCGGAGGCATCTTTGACGGACGCTGCCATATGCTCGGTTCCTCGGATGCGGCTACGAGCGTGACAATTCCAATTCGTGCGCTGAGCCAAGCGTAGCTCTGACGCAACCTCTATCTACAAATTAGTCGGTTAGTTTGTTTCCCCTGCAGTTCCCAACTTCAGGACGATTTGCGTTCATGCCGGGGATTGACAGTACGCGGAGTGGCGACTATCGTCGAATTTGTCTTTTCTTTCCTCAGCAAGGGAACACCCGTGAAGGTTCTGGTCATCGGCGGCGGCGGCAGAGAGCACGCTCTTGTATGGAAGTTGCGCGAAAGCCCGCGCGTCGAGAAAATCTGGTGCGCGCCTGGCAACGGCGGCATCTCGGCCGAAGCGGAATGCGTTGCAATTGATGCCGGAAATATAAATGAACTAGTGGCTTTCGCTGAGAAAATGCGTCCGGACCTAACTGTTGTGGGCCCGGAGCTGCCTCTCGTGAACGGCGTCGCTGACGCATTTCGCGCGCGCAACTTGCCGATCGTTGGCCCCTCGCAAATTGCCGCCCAACTCGAAGGCAGCAAAATTTTTGCAAAGGAATTCTTGCTGCGTCACAAAATCCCGACCGCGGAAATGTACGGTGCCTTTACGAATCCCGAGGACGCAACCGCGGCCCTGAAAGACATTCGCTATCCACTGGTAATGAAGGCGGACGGACTGTGTGCGGGCAAAGGCGTCTTGCTTGCGGCCGATGAAAAAGAGGCTTTTGATTTCATCTACGCCGCTATGCAAAGAAATGAGCTTGGCGCCGCAGGCCGCAAAATTCTCCTGGAAGAAACTCTCGACGGACAGGAACTCTCCTTCATTATCGTCACCGATGGCGAGAATTACGCGCCCCTTGTTCCTACTCGGGATCACAAACGAATTTTTGATGGCAATCACGGACCCAACACAGGTGGTATGGGGGCCTTTTCTACCGATGACTTGCTGCCGGATTCCCTTCGCGAAACGATTATCAAGAAGATCGTCGATCCAACTCTTCGCGGTCTTGCCGCGGATGGGATCCGCTATCAGGGGTTCTTGTATATAGGATTGATGATCACCGCCTCGGGGCCGCAGGTCCTCGAATTCAACTGCCGCCTGGGCGACCCTGAGACACAAGCGATTATGGCGCGCCTGGATTGCGACTTGGCAGAAATTTTGGGTGACCTTTCCCAGAAGCGCTTTGAACCGCGCAAGTTCCAATGGAAACCTGGGGCAAGTGTTTGCATTGTGATTGCCTCGGAAGGTTATCCAGGCAAATATCCAACTGGAAGTCCAATCTCCGGATTAACCGGTGTCGCTGCTAATACTGGTGTGAAAGTCCTGCACGCCGGCACAAGAGTTGTTGGCGACGTGCTCGTGACGTCAGGTGGGAGAGTTCTCGGGGTGACCTGTGCCGCCCCCAGCCTGGATGTTGCGGTCTTGTCGGCCTATTCCGTCGTCAACTCCGTCAAATTCGATGGGATGCAGTTCCGCCGCGATATTGGAACGCCAGCAGGATTTGCGCAATCAGCGGGAGACTAAGTTCGTGGCCAGAGTAGCTCACCTCTTTCGTGCCTCGAAAAAACGGCTTCTGATGGAGCAGCTTGAATTTGCAACGCTCATTGCCAACTATGGAATCGAGGGCTGTGCTCATGCGCGCCCGGGCGGCGGTAAACGTCAAGTCCTGCTCGTAGATCTGGAAACCTTGGACGCCATGGATTTGGCCCCCGGAGTGATTCGGGAGAACATCACTACTGCCGGCATCAACGTCAACGGATTGGAGTTGGGCCAGCGCCTCCGCATCGGGCCCGCAGTCCTCGAGGTCAGTGCCGTCTGTACGCCTTGCGATCAGCTGGAAAAAGTTCGCCCGGGTCTGCGCAGGGAGCTCTATGGCCGGCGAGGAATGCTCTGCAGGGTAGTTGAAGGTGGTGTGATTCGACAAGGCGATTCCATCGAAAGAGTCCCATCGAGCCTAACAGCACCTCTTCCCGCAATCAGTTCTGCGGACGCTTCCTGAGCGACGGCGCCTCTGGCGGGCGGTTCTTATCTTCTTTTTCCTTTTCGGCTTTTTCTACGGGTTCTTCAGCCGGCAAGATCCAGCTGAATCCAGCTTGGTCTTCCATCTTCCCAAGGAAGAATCGCTGCTTGGGATAGAGCAGCGGCACCGCAGCGCGAAGGAGTTCTGCCGCGTCTTTCGGCTCCACTTTTTGCGCTTGACCCTTAGTGATCAAGCTGAGCGCCTTGCTTAGACTGGCGTCCGAGCGAAACGACGCGAAGCGCGGGTCATTCCCCTCCAGCAATGTTTGCAGCGTGGGATCCTGTGCGTCGGCGGGGAACACAACCTCAACCAGAGTTCTTGGCTGATGTTTCTCTGGTGGGTAGATTTGAGTGAAACGCGGGCGCAATATCCTCGTCTGCCAGTAATTCTCTCGCGTGGACAACAACTCCTGCGTTATCCGGTATTCCACCGTCCATGCTTCCGGACCGTAGTTCTGCGGACCGAAACCAATCACGACCATCTCAAAGAACGGCTGGTCGGGCGGAAAATCGATCTTGCGCCGGAGTTGTGTAACTAGGGGACGGAGCTTCTCCAGAAACGCGACGCCGATCAGTTCCAGGTCGGGGTCGGCCTCTCCATTGTAGGAACCGGCATAGCGAGGATCCTGTCCGGAAACGCGCTGGAAATTCCTGTCCATTCGAATTGGTTTTGGGTCAGCCAGGGAGCGCCATTCGGAAGCCCCAAAAAGAACGGCCACATGCCGGCCATCCAAATCCACCACTCGCGGAGGCGGAGCTCCCGGCTCTACAGGCTGGTCAATCGCCGCAAAAAAGATGACATCTCTTGCCACCTGCAGTATGACGCGACCACCGCTAAGGCTGGTGACGATCTCTTCGCTACCTTGTTGACTTTGAGCCTGAGCGAAAAGCCCCGCGCAGCTAGGAAGAATTACCAGCGCAAGGCAAAATCCTGCAGCTTGTCGCCCCCATATTTGTCCGCTCGCGAAGTGCCCATGGCCCACAATAGAGCCACAGTAGCACAATCCACTGGCCCTGATGTGCGTTTCCAGCAGCCGCGCGTTCCGGTAAAATAGAAGGTTGAATCCAGCGTAGGGGAACGAACTATGGGGCTCAGTAAACCCAAATCCATCAAACACAATGGCAAGCGGCTTTCGGAAATCCTGGAAGCGCACGACAGGTTTTTCTCGGGCAAAGAACGTGGAGCGCGCGCAGATCTTGCGGGCGCCAATTTGAGCGGCGCAGACCTAAGCGGAGCGAATTTGACCGGCGCTATTTTGCAAAACGCGAATCTTGCCGGCTCGGACTTGCGAAAAGCGAAGCTAGCTCACGCCGATTTGAGCGGGGCAAATCTCCATAAAGCCGATCTGCGCAACGCGGACATGACCGAAGCGGTGCTACCGGGCGCCAATCTTTCCGAAGCCAAGGCCAGCGGAATAGAATTCTTCCGCTGCGAAATGTCCAATGTGAATTTCGAACGGGCCAACTTGCGCAACACCAATTTCCGGAATGCTGTTGTCAACGGCGCTAAATTCTCCGGAGCCGACATGGGAGTGGCTATCCTGCGTGAAACGGATATTTCCCATGCGGACCTCTCCGGCGTGGACCTCTCCACGACGCTTTTGCCTCGCGGCTTCACGCCGGCTTTGTCTAAAAAGACCACAGCTTGATTCCTCCGGCGAGTAGTAATCTGGACCTTCGCGTGGTAGCCTCACGCTGAAATACGCACGTCCCCAATTGAACCCCGTGGCTACGCCAACGACTCAAATCGACAGCTCGGCCCGGCGCACGCGCGTGCTGGAAGTTGTCCGCCAACTCCTCATCGAATTGGGCAGTCAGGGCGCATTGCCTCTACTCACTCCACGGTCCAATCTGGATCGCGACCTGGGCCTCGGCAGCCTGGAACGCGTTGAATTAATCGCGCGGATCGAATCGGAATTCGGTGTTCGTTTGCCGGACTTGGCCGCGGCCCAAGCCAGTTCACCTGACGATTTGGCAGCTCTTATTGATGGTACGCCCGCGGATTCGAACGAAGTGGAAGAGCCTCCGTCTGCATTTCGCGCGGCGGTCACCACGCAAAAATTGCAATACGAAGCGGAAGATAAAGGCATCTTTGCCGCGCAAACCTTGAACGAAATGTTCCGCTATCGCGCAATGCACGATGCGGATCGCATACACCTCAACATCACAGAAGACTCCGAAACCGGCGAAAAAAATCTCACCCTTACTTTTGCGGAGTTGTACTCCGCAGGCCAGCGGTGCGCGGAACAGCTTGCTCGCATTGGCGTTCCCCCAGGCGGCCGGGTTTCGCTGATGCTGCCGACTTCGCGCGCGTTTTTTGTGACGTACACGGGCATTCTTCTCGCTGGCGCCGTGCCAGTTCCCATCTATCCGCCGTTTCGCGCAGACCGCATTGAGGAATACGCCGGCAGGCAGTCCGCAATTCTAAACAACGCCGAAGCTTGCCTGCTGCTGACATTCCGCCGTGCCGAAGCCGTTGCCAAACTCCTGAAGCCGCGCGTACGCTCGCTCGAGCATGTACTCGACGCATATAAATTTATCGACGCTGCTGAAAAAGCTCCTCCTCCTTCGCCGGGTGCGCTGCCAGCCGACCTTCGCGGAAACCGAATCCGCAAACCGAATGATATTGCGCTGTTGCAATACACTTCCGGCTCCACCGGCAATCCCAAAGGCGTCACGCTGACCCACGCAAATTTGCTCGCAAACATGCGCGCCATCGGCGAAGCCGTTCAGCTCAGTCCGGACGATGTCGGCATCAGTTGGCTGCCGCTCTACCACGACATGGGCTTGATCGGTGCATGGCTCACGCTCTTGCATTTCGGCGTTCCCGTGGCCGTGATGTCCCCGCTGGCATTTCTAATGCGTCCAGAACGTTGGTTGCAGGCATTCCACAAACATCGTGGCACGATTGCTGCTGCTCCGAATTTTGCTTATGAACTTTGCAGCCGAAAAGTCGCCGACAAAGATATTCAAGGCGTGGATCTTAGTTCCTGGCGCGCGGCCTTAAATGGAGCTGAGCCCGTCAATCCGGAAACGCTGGAGCGCTTCGCTGAACGCTTCGAAAGCTACGGCTTCCGCAGCACGGCGCAGCTTCCCGTTTACGGCCTCGCTGAGGCATCTCTTGCCGTCACGGTTCCTCCGCTCAATCGCGGGCCTCTTATTGACAGTGTGGATCGCGAAACATTTACTTCGCAGGGGCTCGCCGTGCCAACCGAGAATGAAGAGTCCGCAATCGCCTTCGTTTCTTCCGGCCAGCCCGTTCCAGATCACGACGTACGCATTGTCAACGAACTAGGTGAAGAAGTTCCTGACCGCACAGAGGGATTCCTTTGGTTCCGCGGGCCATCAGCCACCCGCGGATACTTCAACAACGCAGAAGCAACCGAAAAACTTTTTCCGCTCGGCCCTGCGCCGGACAACGAATTCGCATGGGTAAACTCGGGCGACCGCGCTTACCGGGCTGATGGAGAAATTTTCGTTACTGGCCGTGTCAAAGACATCATCATCAAGGGCGGCCGCAATTTGTATCCTCACGAAGTGGAAGAGCTCGCGGGTCGCGCTGACGGCATTCGAAAAGGCTGCATCGTCGCCTTCGGACTAAGAGATGAAGGCACGGGCACGGAAAAATTAATCGTCGTTGCCGAATCACGTGAAAAAGATTCATCGAAAAAAGCAGTAATCGCTGCCTCAGTCACCGAACAAGTTTCGCAAGGACTCGGCTTGCCGCCAGATCGTGTCGAATTGATACCGCCCGGCAGCATTCCCAAAACGTCCAGCGGGAAATTGCGCCGCGAAGAAACAAAACAACTTTATCTTGCAGGCACTCTTTCTTCCAAAAAAGCGCCGGCGTGGCTGCAAATTGCCCGCCTCGGCGCATCGAGCACTGCGCGTACGGCCGGAAACACTGCCGCCTCGGCCTTCCGCCGCATCTGGGAAACGATTTGCGGTGTCTATTTCATTTTCTTGTTTATCGCCTGGATTATTCCTTCTTGGGCGATCGTTCTTTTTTTCAAAGACCGTCGCGCCGCCGGCCGCTACACTTCCGCCGCGCTCAAAATTCTTTTCGCCCTTGCCGGCTGCCACGTTCGCGTCGTCGGGAAAGAGCACATGGATTTTCCCGGGCCCAAGGTTTTTGTTTCGAACCACACCAGCTACTTCGACGTTCTTCCCCTGATGCTGGGCCTCGGCGTTCCATATCGCTTCGTCGCAAAACGCGAAGTGCTCAACATGCCCTTCATCGGTACGTTCCTCAAAAAAATGGGTCATCTCTCTTTCGATCGCACAAACACAGGATCCCGCCGCAAGGCCGCGCAAACCATCGAAGACGTTCTGCGCGCCGGCGATTCCGTTTTCATTTTCCCCGAAGGCACGTTTGTTCCCGAACCCGGTATTCGCCCATTTCAGCTCGGCGCGTTCAAAGCCGCAGTGGACACGGGCGTGCCGCTAATTCCCGTTTCTCTCGCGGGTACGCGCGATTTTCTTCGCGACGGCACGTACTTTCCGCGCCCCGTCCATGTCACCATCACTTTGTCGCCGCCCATCTATCCGCAGCGCGCCGGAAATTCGCAAACGGAAAATTGGCACGAACTCGTGCGCTTGCGCGACGCGAGCCGCGAAGCCATCGGCCGCTACTCCGGCGAACCCGTGCTGTAACGCTACCTGAAGAAAAACTTTTCCCTGCAACCTGTGCGAAACACGAGGCATCTCTTTAGAGAATCAAGCGAGAGAGTCTTCGCGGCTAGCTGCTTCCCTGCCTGGAGCGGTCCGCGCAAACGCAAGGTCGCGCCACTGGCGCGCGTTCCTGCGAAAAAACAAAACTCAGGGAGGTTGTATGAAGTGGAAGGCAGTTGTGTGTTTACTCGCATTCTTTTCCTTTACCGGGGCTGCGTTCGCGCAGGAGACACCCAAATTTGACATCTTCGCGGGCTATTCCTACGTTCGCGATAATCCCAGCACTTCCGGCCTGCCAAGCTTCAATCTTCACGGTGGCAGTGCCTCCGTTGCTTACAACGTAAACGACTGGTTGGGCGCCGTCGCCGATTTTGGCGGCTATCACGCGAACAACATCCTCGGCACTGGTATCGACGGGACGATCTCCACGTATCTTTTCGGCCCGCGCATTTCCTACCGCAAGCACGAACGCTTTACTCCGTTTGCACAAACTCTATTTGGTGTTGCGCACGCGAGTGGCAGTGGTTTCGGTGTGAGCGGCACCGACAATGCGTTCGCCGCATCTTTTGGCGGCGGCGTCGACGTGAAACTCTCTCATCGTTTTTCGTGGCGGCCTGCTCAGGTCGAATATCTCCTGACCCGCTTCCCGGAAGCGACGACCAGCCGCGAAACGCAGAACAATCTGCGCGTTTCGACCGGCCTTGTTTTCCACTTCTAACTTTGTCCAACTTTCATTCGAACGGTGTTGGTTGCCAGAGGCGATACTGAAGCCACGGAGAACTATAGGCAGCCGCGGTTTCCGCACCTTTTCTCACGATAGAGCAACCACAAGGAAGAAAGGCCACAGCTTCCATGCCGTGGCCTTTTTTCCGCTACGACTTTTGTGCGCAACCTATTGCTGCCCCAGCGAGTAAATCACCGTGATGATCGTCTCCACTTCGACTGCCTGCCCATTCAAAAGCGTCGGCTTGTAGCGCCACTGCCTCACGGCATCCAGCGCGGAGGGATAGAATCCAGCATCGCCGGAGACCGTTTGTAGCGATTCGATCGTACCTTCCGTGGAAATAATCGCCCGGAGCTCAACTTTTCCTGACTTTCGAATTTGCCGCATGAGTGGCGGGTAGAGAGGTTCTACTCGATGAATAATCATCGCAGGCTCAATGTGTCCTATCACGATTCGCTTTTTTTGATTGCGATTTGGATCCTCGGGCGGAGCTGGACTTCTGCCCGTGTCGAACCCACCCATTCCTGGAATACCACTGGGGACACCCCGAGGAAGGCCCAGATCAGGTCCTTCGCCAGCTGATGAGTCAATCTGTCGAAGGTTGCTCTGCAACGAAGGTCGTTGTGAGAGTGGACGGTTGAAACACACTATGCATTCTTGTCTGATTGGTTGTACAAGCTGCCTGGCCTCGTTAGCTCTAGGTGTCGAGCGATAATACGGCGGCATCGGCGTCACCATTTGGTACGCGATCTTCTCCGTCCTTCCCAGCAACGGCACGAGCACCAACGCCACCAGCGCCAGCGACTGCAGGACAACCGAAATTACTAGCGCGCGCCTCTTGATCTTTCTTTCGCGTGCCTTTTGCTCCGAGTCTCCTTCAATCAAACAACTGCTCAACGTGCCGATCTGCTCGGCCGCTTTTCTTTTCTCTTCCACGGACATCACACACCTCTTCCAGAATTTTTCCGCGAGCCAACAGAATTTTTGCCACGCCGGCAAACGCAGGTTGCCTTGCCTCTGCCGGCGCGGCGCTCGCAGGGATGTGAGGTGCGCGCGTCCTCTCCCTTGCTTGGACACCGCGGGCTCGTTCCGGTTCCCGTCTGTTTACTTTTCGATTAGGTTCACGCTGGCCGTCGGGCGTGCTTCGTTTTCTGGTGCCTGCTGCGCGGTTTTGTCTTAACGCTTTTATTTTCAGTATCTTAAAAAATCTGTAACAATTTGGCCTTCTCATGCATCCATGTTGTTGGACGTGGATCTTAGGAGGACCCCAGCCATGGATCGCCACTACCCCGAAACTTTGGGTGTGCGGCGCACCGGTTGGGCGGCTCTGGACCGCGATCCGCAGCAGGACACCGTCGAGTTCATCTGTCCCCACTGCGGCACACGCGACCAGAAGAACGCCCGCCGCGAACGCACCCTCTATCGGTTTACAGACGGCTTCTTGCAAGACTTGCAGGGGGAAGTTACGCAATGCCACGCGTGCAAGCGCCAGCTGCGCGTCGTGCCTGTCGTGCTCCTGCACGATCAGGATGAGCAGCGCCGGTTCGCAGCGGTTTTCTCGGACGATTTCTCTCTCGTTTCGAAATAAGGTCCGAGAGAACCGTCCCTCGGCAAATTTTTCTGCCCCTCCATTAGCACAAAGGGCGCTCCGATTGAATCGGGGCGCCCTCTCTATTTTTGCTTAGGGGTAAATTCTTCAGCTGCGTCTAGCGGTAGCGCCGGCAGTGAAACGCCGGGTCCCAATAGCGGTAGGCGCGGTAAGGCCGGTAGTACGAGCGATATGGCCGATATACAGGTCCAACGTAGACCGGTCGCGGCGCATAGTAATATCGCGGCCCGTAGTATCCGGCCACAAACACCGCGCGCGGCCGCGCGTGCACGTAGACCACAGTATTCGCCGACGCGCTCGTCGCGCCAAAAAATGCCAGAAAACCACCCAGCGCTACAGTCGCAAGCGCCACTCTCCCAAACAGCTTCTTACCCTTTGCAAGAATTGAATTCATGTTCTCCTCCCTGCACGCTCCATAAAACACTTCGCTGGTCAAAAGGTTGCGCCTTCAAAAAACCTCCGTCGCATTGTTCGCGCAAACAAAAAGAGCGCGGCGGATTTTTTCCACCGCGCCCCAAATTCCGGCAAAGCTTCAATGATTAGTGCCGGTCGTGGTCATGGTCGTGATCATCCCAGTCCCGCTGATCGTGCCAGCGACGTTCATGCTCGTCCCACCATCTATGGCTGTGTTCCCAGCACCATACCCTTGCCTCATGGAGCTCGTGTCTCCAGTGGTCTGCTTGCCTGCTGTTGTAGCCGTGCTTTTCAACCGCGCGGTCCAATTCGTGGTCTGCGTGAACCAGCCTCCGCTGGCAATCATCATCTGCATAGGCTCTTGGCGCTCCAGCCAAGAGCACCCCACCTGCGAGCATCACTGCCCCGCAGAGGAATTGGACCAGGCTCGTTTTCCATCGACTTGTATTCATGGTTCGTTGCCTCCTCAAGTTAGCCTAGAGGCTGGGCTTCCACTGCGCCATACAGGATTCTTCGTACGGGCGTGGTCCTACGTCACCCTATTAAACACTCGCTGGTATCAAAAGTTTTGGGGACTTCGTACGGCCGCCATCTTGCCCCGCTCTTCTCTGTGTTCTCTGTGATTCTGGGCCAAATTCTTTTCTTCTGCTCTAGTACGCCTGCAAAAACGGATCCACGTCCATGTGATATTTTTCCATTGCCGCGCGAACCAAATCGAACGCCTCGTCCACATTGTCGGCAAATTGCAAGAGCTTGTATTCGTCTTCGTTGATCGTGCCCCAACGCACCATTGCTTTCCAGTTCAAAACTTCATCCCAATATTTACGCCCGTAAATCAGAATCAGATTGTCCTTTGCCAGTTTTCCCGTCTGCAGCAACGTCATCATTTCCCAGAGCTCGTCCATGGTTCCGAATCCACCGGGAAAAACAATCAGCGCTTTCGCAATCTGTGCGAACCACAATTTGCGCATAAAAAAGTAATGGAAATTAAAACTCAGCTCCGGGCTGATATACGGATTTGCAAACTGCTCATGCGGGAGTTCGATGGAAAGTCCAATCGACTTTCCTCCCGCCTCGTAAGCGCCGCGATTCGCCGCCTCCATAATCCCCGGCCCTCCGCCCGAACAAATTACGAACCGCCGCGGCCTCGGTCCCAGCGAGAGCGACCATGTCGTAATCTTGTGCGCCAGTTGTCGCGCCTCTTCGTAATAGCGCGACATTTCGAGCGCACTTTTCGCTGCGCGCAGTGCAGCCCGATGCCTCGCCTTTGCCTCTTTTTTCAGTCCTGAAGTCTTTCTTTCTTTCAGGCGCGTCAATCGCGCCGCCGCCACCTCATGCGAATCCAACCGCGCCGACCCGAACATCACGATCGTATCGCCAATCCCTTCTGTCTTCAGTCGTGCCAGCGGATTGATATATTCCGCCAAAATGCGCAGCGGCCGCGCCGGCGTACTCTCCAGAAATTTCGCATCTTCGTGTGGCGCTTTCGGTGCGTGCTGCGGTTTCAGTTTCGGGCGTGCTGCGGACATGCGGATGCCTCCGGCGGAGCAGAACTCCCATTGTAGGAATCGCGGCCTGTCCAGGCAACGTCTACCGGTCTCTTTGCGTTCGAATTGAGTACACTCAGGTAGCGCAGGAAGTCTTGTCTGCGCCGACGTCGCCCGAACAGAGGTGTAGCCCGCATGACGCGCAATCGCCCAGGACTTCCCTTGCTCTTGGCGTTTCTATCTTCTGCCCTGGCAGCGGCAACCTTCGCCCAATCCCCAGACGGTCCCATGGTTCCGCGTCCTGACGTTCCCATCCAGCAGCCACCGAGACGTGTGGACGCCGCTATTAAAGCCAAAGTCGTTCTGGTCAACGCTCCCGTCACCGTCCGCGATTCAAAAGATCAAATCGTCACAAGCCTCGAAGCGGCGGATTTTCGCCTCACTGATCATGGCGTCCAGCAAAACATTTCGCACTTTGACGTTGGCGGCGATCCCATCTCAATGGTCATCCTTTTCGAAACAAGCTCGCGCGTGGCCCCGTTGCTTCCTCCCGTGCAAAAGTCCGGCATCGTGATTACGGAAACCATTCTCGGCGCAAATGGTGAGGCTGCTATTCTCGGCTTCAACGACACGATAGATAAACTCTTGCCCTTCAGCAAAAACGCCGACCAAATCCAAAAATCCGTCGCCCAGCTTCGTGCCAGCACTTCCGGCTCGCGCCTCTATGACGCCATGGCCGTGGGCGTCGAAATGCTCTCCGGCTTGCCCGAAGCGACTCCCACTACTCCCGGCCGCCGCCGCATCATGCTCATCGTTTCGGAGGCCGCCGACTACGGCAGCCAGGCCAAGCTCGGCGAAGTCCTCCGCAAAGCCCAGCTAGCCAACATCACCATCTACAGTGTCGGTCTATCCACTACCAAAGCACTTCTGAAAACCGAGCCGAAGCAAAATCGCACGGACATCGCCCCTCCCGGCACGTATCCGTTGCCGCCAATTCCCGGCAGCCCGCCGCTCCCTGCTGACGAGGACCCGCGTCTCAACAACAATGTGGATTTAATGGCTCTCGCCGTTTGGGCCGTTTCGCATGTGAAGGATCAAATTAGCGCTCACGCACTGGAACTCGCGGCCACAGCCACCGGTGGCGCGCATTTCGCCACTTTCACGGACCGTACCATTGAAAAAGCGCTGGACGAAATCGGCGGCGAGCTTCACACCCAGTACACGCTCGGCTATTCGCCTTCAGGAACAACCGAAGAGGGCTTTCATGAAATCAAGGTGAGTCTCGTCAATCCCAGATACCGCAACCTCAAACTCCGCTCCCGCCCCGGCTACTACGTCTCCGCCTCCGACGAGTAGTCTGGGCCTTTGGCTGACCCTTCTTTGCGTCTCAGCGCCTCTGCGCAAGAATCTCCGTTTTTTCTCTGTGTCCGTTGAGTCTGTCGCGAATCTGTTCTCTCTTGGTCGTATCATCATCCTGTGCCCACCATTTTCCACGTCCGCCTCGCCACCAATGCCGATATTCCCGCCCTGCACAACGTCATCGAATCCTCTGTCCGCGTTCTCCAGGCGAACGACTACACTCCTGCCCAAATCGAAGGCGCCCTCGGCACGGTCCTGGGGCTCGATACGCAGCTGATCAAAGACAAAACGTATTTCGCAATTGAAGCCAAAAATCCCCAAGGCCAAGCCGTCATTGCCGCCTGTGGCGGCTGGAGCAAACGCAAAACCCTTTTCGGCAGCGACCATGCCGACGTCCGCGAACCCGAACTCCTCGATCCCGCTGTGGACGCTGCGAAAATCCGTGCCTTCTTTGTCCATCCCGACTGGGCCCGCCGCGGCCTCGGCACCCTGCTCCTCGAAACCTGCGAAAACGCCGCCAAGGCTGCCGGCTTCACTCGCTTCGAAATGGGCTCAACCCTTACCGGCGTCCCTCTCTACAAACTCCGCGGCTACCACGTCGTCGAACCCATCTCCGTGCCCCTCCACAACGGAGAATCCCTCCCCGTTATCCGCATGGCCAAGTCTGTTTGAGGAAAACTCAGATCGTTACTCAGACAATCTGCGTCCAAAACGTCGCTTCACGCGAAGCCAGGAGTGCATCCTTCCGCGCATTCCATCGTAGGAAATGGTCCGTCTTGGTGTGAGCCGTGTGGCGTTCCCGCGATTCCCAAACCTCGTGCACCAGGAAGGCGCCGGTTCCATCGGCGGCGCGATGTAGATCGTATTGCAGGCAGCCTTCTTCCTTTCGCGTTGGCGTGACCAGCGCGCGCAGCTCTGCCTCCAGGAATGGTTCGTGCCCGGCTCGCGCACGCATCAGCACAACAAGCGTGACGCCGCTCTTCGGAAGCTTTAGGTGATTCGCCGCTGTCGCGCGCTTCGAACCCCTACGCGCTGCTTTCTTTGCCTTTCGTTTGCCCATCGCGGCGGGGATTGTACTCCAATCGCCGCAATTGGCAAGCAGAACGACATCAGAACCGCGGGAAAGTGCAGTTGGCTCTTCTCTGTGACCTCTGTGCTCGGGCCTCCGTGCTCTCTGTGTTGAAAGGGGTCTTTCGGACTTACTTAGTCGCGTCCTTCCGCCCTGCATTCAAGCTGTCGAAGTTGAGCACGGTATTCAGCACCAGCGAATACGTCCCCCGCGTCTCCCCGCGATACACCGGATTGATCGAAAACAGCACCACGTGACCCTGCCCAACCGGCACATCCAACACCGCAGGATGTTGCGCGATCTCGCCGCCGTTATCCGCGAGGCCCGAAATCAGTAAATCTTTCGCGTTGGCGTACCGCAGCACCACGCGCGCACGATTCGCCGGAGGAATCACCCGCGCATTATTGTGCTTTTGTTCATCCGTCACCGGCGGATACTCCCAAGTTTCCGCCTCAGGCTCTTCCGGAACTTCCGCGCCGGTGCGGCCCACGGCATAGTCCGGATCGTCTTTCGTCCCGCGACCTGTCGGCCTCTGCCGCATCTCCGGCCCAAGACGCCGCCGGCGCCGACCACCCGCGATACTGCTGAGTGAGAAAATCACTCCATCGTCGCAGTATGCGGAAATTTTCTCGTCGTAGCCGTACAGGATCGGGCTGGCCGCATCCACAAGTTGTGTCCCGACAACGGCTCCGACGATTTTCATCTTTTCGCTGCGCGCGGCGTTCACGCCCACGCCCATTCCAATCGAAAGCGCGAACTGCGCTGTATCGTCCGCCGTCAAAAGCACTCCGCCCTTTTCCACAAAGCTTTGCAGCTTCGCAATACCGTCGAGTCCAAGCCCGGGCCGCATGTCCGGCGTCGAATCATTCTTTCCAACCAGATTCGGCGTTAGCGGCGTGTTCTGCCACGGGAGCGGATTCCCCCACGCCGTCGGCAGTCCGTTGATAATCGCGTTGGGTTGCGCGTTGATTCCAACCGGAGGGAACAGGATCACGTCGTACTTTGCGCGCAGGTCGGGAATCTTCGCGATCGCTTGCGTGCTCATGTAGTCGTATGGAATCTGCAAATTGTCGAGCGCGATCCGCCACCAGCCTTCCATCTGCGTGGCAAGCCATGTGTGCACGTAAGCGATGCGCGCGGCGCGCACAAGATGCGTTTTGACGTCAGGAGCCGAACCAAGAGCAATCGCTTGCAACCCGACTTCTTTTGTGGCGTTTTCGATGTCGGCGCGTTTTGCATCGCGAATCAAAAATGTTCCACGAGTGAATTTTGTGCCGCTAATTTCAAACGGTTCCTCGGCCGCCTCGATGGACGCGTCTTTCAGCTTGTAGCGAAGTGTCGCGAGAGCAGGTTCCGCGTGATTGTTGATTGCAAAAATCGCCCCTTCGCCTTTCACGCCTCCTGTAGCTCGAACGTCAGAAATTCTATCCATGGGCGCGTTCAACACTTTTACATCCGTCACCCGAACAACTTGCACTCCAAACAATTCTCCAAATGTCCAGCCCGTGTCATCGTATGGAGTCTTCTGCGGATCTTCAGGGCTCCAATACTGGTGATCCAAGAGCGCGTCCGCGGTGCGCGAATAAGGTTGGTCCATGCGAATCACGTAACTTCCCGCTGGGAAGGTACGCGTCGTTGGTTCTTTCTTTTCATCTTTCGCGTCACCGGATTTTTCTCCTTCTTTTTTCTTTTCTTTTTTCACCGGTAACGTAATCGTGATCGCAGATTTGGCGCGCGAAATTTCCACCTTTTGTTTTTGCAAAACTTGCAGCAAATCCGTTTGCAGCGTTCCGCGCGGCTCATCCGCGGGCAGCACGTAGGCAGCAGGACCTTCCGACGTTGGCTTTCCAATTGAACGCTTCGCTTTCAGATAGAAATTCTTCAGAAATAAATGCTTGTTTTCGCGGAAATAGTGCAACGAAGTCAGCAGGCCGGTCTCTTCGTAGTTATTGTTGTCGCGTTGCGACCAGAGCGTTTTCGGCAGTGGCGGATTTTGCTTGAACCACGTCCGTGCATACTCGTCCGGCTCCAAAGTTCGCTCACGAGTGTCCGCGTTTCCGTTGCCGAACGTTTCGTACAAGCGACTGATACCGTTGTGCAGTGCGGCAAGAAACATCAAGTAGCCCGGCGACCATGTATCGAAGTCGCCGTGCGTAAACACGCCCGGCATTCCGAACTTCGTCATGTCGGCCACATTGCGCGACGCAATCATGTTCCATTCATCAGCGAGAATTGGATCAATCCACGCGTTGTAAGGGCCGTCACCCACCGTGTTGTCGTAGAGATAAGGAACGGATTCGTGCAAGTCGTGAAGCACTTGCGCTTTCCAATCCACATACGTGTTCAGAACGTTTTCTGTGAGCTTCAGCGTCATGCCCATGGCATCGCGATTGTTGTCATGCGCGACGTACTTGCCCCAGTAAATCAGCGGCGGATAAAACTCCTTCGGATGTGCGAGATGCCATTTGTAAATATCTACGACGCGGTCGCGGCCATCCACTTCGACAACCGGAGTGATGAGCGTAATCACTCCATCGCGAATGTCTTTGATGTATGGGCTTTCGTCTACTGCAAGCCGATACGCCAACTCCATCAGCGCTGTCGGCGCGCCGGTTTCCGGTGAATGAATCGTTCCGGTGATGTAGTAAACGGGCGTGCTTTGCGCGACAAGTTTGTCCGCCTCTGCATCGTCGAGATGGATCGAGCGCGGGTCGGCGAGCTTTGCAAGACGCGCGCGGTTTTCTTCGAGATTTTTGAGATTTTCTTCCGAGGAAACTGTGACCGCGATCATTTCGCGGCCCTCTTCAGTTTTTCCAATTGAAATCACTTTCACCCGTGGACTTGCTGCCTCCAGCATGCGCATGTATTTGTAGACTTCTTCCGCATAGGGAAGAATTCCCGGTGCGCCGGAAACATCACCAAGCACAACCTCCGGCGTCGGCACATTCTTCGAAGCTGGCAAATAGTCGACGAGCGGCGAGGAAAAATAGGGCGCGGTTGTGTATTTGTGGATTTTCGCGGTGTACGCCTCGTCGATCGGCTGCTTCGGATCTCGCGCGGGCACTGACTCTCCATCCGCCCGTAACAAAGGCGCTGCGATCATCGCTAAGAGTGCAAGGAAAAATATTCTGGAAAGAAAATTGCAACTCATGGTTCCCCCTTGATGCCTCGGGCAAAGGCGGGATTGTAACTCAGAACTGGCAACAGAGTTTGGGGTTCAGCGTTGTTTGCCTACTCCGCGGGAACGAATTTCAAGCAAACCGGGGAAGGAACGGAAAGCGTGTCGCCCGTTGGTGTAAGGTCGCCGCTAAGCGCGTCCACATGGAAGATAACGATCGTGTCGCTCAGCTGATTCTCGACGAACATGAAATTGCCCGCAGGATCGAGCGCAAAATGCCGCGGCTCTTTTCCACCGGTGGGAACGCTGCCGCGCGGAGAAAGCGTTCCTTTCCTGGGATCAATCGCAAAGAGCGCAATGCTATCCATGCCTCGATTAGAAACGTACAGGTATCTTCCGTTTGGATGAACGGCAACTTCCGCAACATCGTTGCGGCCTGAAAATTCAGGTGGCAGTGTGGAGACCGTGTTGACCTGCTTCAAATCGCCGGTCTTTGCAACGAAGGAAAAACTGGTCGCGGTGGAAGAAAGCTCGCTCACCACAAACAGGAATTTTCCATTGGGCGAAAATGCAGCGTGGCGCGGCCCGGAACCTGCTTTCAGGCTTACCGATGGGGGCATGTGCGGTCCCAAAGCGCCTTTTCCTGCGTCGAACTGGAAAATCAGGATCTGGTCGAGACCCAAATCGGCGGCGAGGGCATAGCGATTGTCGGCGCCGGTTTCAATCCAATGGGCGTGCGGGCCTTCCTGACGCTCCTTATTCGGACCGAGCGTGCCGCTATCCTGATTCAAGGCCGTCTTCTCGCCGATTTTTCCATCGGGCAGAATCGGGAAGACTGCGAGCCTTCCGGAGGTGTAATTCGCAACGAGAATGTATTTTCCGGTTTTATCGAAAGTGATGTAACAGGGATCCTCGCCGAGGGAAGAAGTCTGGTTCAGCTGCGTGAGATTGCCAGTTTTCGCATCGAGCGCAAATGCCGTCACAAGGCTGGATTTTCCGCTTTCGTTCACCGCGTACAAATATTTTCCAGTTGGATGAATCGCAATGAACGAAGGATCGGGCGTTTCGATCACCAGCCTCAATCCGCTGGCTTTACCGCTACCCGCATCGTAACGAAATGAGTAGATCCCCTTGCTCTGCGTTTTTGCCGTGTACGTCCCGACAAACGCGAAGAAATCCTTTTTTGAAGGAACCGGCTTTTTTTTGTCCTTCCCATCGGCAAAAAGGACAGGTACAACCAGCAATAAAAGGAAAAACGCGCGGCGCGAAGTTTTCATGGCCTGAGCAGTTTAGCACTCAGCCTGGAAATTCGCGGCGCAAAAGATGTTCTTGCAGAGGTTTCTGCTTGAAAAAGGCTATTTCTTTTCTTCTTCGCTTTCTTCCTGGAGGACGGCGGCGGCGGCGATGGAATCGTCGCCGTCGAGCTTTAACAAGCGCACGCCCTGCGTGGAGCGGCCCGCTTCGCGGATTTCATTCGCGTGAACGCGGATCACTTTGCCGTGTTCAGTAATGATCATGACGTCGGACTCTTCAGTGACTTGCAGGGTGGCGACGACGGAGCCGTTGCGGTCGGTGGTTTTCATGTTGACGACGCCTTTTCCACCGCGCGAAGTGATGCGGTATTCGGCGAGCGCGGTACGCTTGCCGTAGCCCTTTTCGGCAACAGTGAGCATGAGCGTGGTGAGCGAATCCTTGATGTCCTCGTTTTCGAGTTCTTCGAGATTCTGCGTCGTCTTCTTGCTTTCTTTCGCGATAATTTCGAAGTCAGGCTGGACGGCGTCCATGCTGACGACATAATCATCCTTGTCGAGGTCCATGCCGTTCACGCCGCCGGCATTGCGGCCCATGGCACGGACTTCCGTTTCGCGGAAAAGAATGGCCTGCCCTTCGTGGCTGGCGAGAAAAATCATCTGCTTGCCGTCGGTCAACTTAGCGCCGATCAACTCGTCTTTCGCTTCAAGACTGATGGCGATGATTCCCGTTGAGCGCGGATTCGAAAATTCCGTGAGCGCAGATTTTTTCACCGTGCCGTTTTTCGTGGCCATGAAGACGAACGTGTCTGCCGCTTCGAGATTCGTGGCAGCGACGAGCGCAGTGAGCTTTTCGTCTTCCTGGAATTTCACCAGGCTGGTGATAGCTTTCCCGCGCGTGGCAGCGGCGGCTTCCGGCAGTTCGTACACTTTTTGCCAATAAACGCGGCCCTTCGACGTGAAAAGCAAAATGTAACTGTGCGCCGACGCGACGAAGAGGTGTTCGACGAAGTCTTCTTCTTTCGTTTTTGCGCCGATGCGTCCTTTGCCGCCACGTGACTGGTGGCGATACGTGTCGGTCGGGGTGCGCTTGATGTAGCCGGCGTGGCTTACAGTGATGAGTTGTTCGGTGTCGGCAATCAAGTCCTCGAGCTTGATTTCGTCAACTTTGTCCACGATTTGCGTGCGGCGGTCGTCGCCGTAGGCTTTGTGGACTTCTTTGAGCTCCGCGGTGATTACAGATAAAAGCTTGCGCTCGCTGGACAAGATTTCTTTGAGTTCCGCGATGAGGTCACGGATCGACTTCAATTCATTCAGAATTTCGTCGATAGAGAGCTGTGTGAGGCGGTGTAACTGCAGTTCGAGGATGGCGTCGATTTGTTTGTAGCTCAGATTGAGCGCCCCGGGCTTTGCGGCGGCTTCGATTTCGGCAGCGCCGACGAAGCGGTACTTGCGGCCGTCGAGCTTCACGCCTTCGAGCTTTTTTGACTTGCCGTTTTCGGTAATGGTGACGTCCTGCTCGCTGAAATACTTGAACAGGTTTTCTTTCGCTTCGGCACGGCTGGAAGATCCTCGGATGATTCGAATGACGTTGTCGAGATGATCTAGCGCGATCTGGTAGCCGACCAAAATGTGTTCGCGCTCTTCGGCTTTGCGTAATTCGAAAACCGTGCGGCGCCGCACGACCTCCATACGGTGTTCGATGAAGAGCTTGATGAGCGGAATGAGGCCGAGCTCGCGCGGCTGTCCGCCGACGATGGCGAGCAGAATCATACCGAAGGATTCCTGCATCTGCGTGTGCTTAAAGAGATTGTTCAGGATGAGCTGCGATTCTTCACCGCGCTTCAGTTCGACGACGATGCGCATGCCTTCGCGGGAGGATTCGTCACGCACGTCGGCGATGCCTTCGATTTTCTTGTTCTGAACGAGCTCGGCGATGCGCTCGATGAGCTTGGCCTTATTGACCTGATAGGGAATTTCAGTGATGACGATGTTTTCGCGGTCCTTGCTGGCTTCTTCGATGGCGGCCTTGGCGCGCATGGTGAAGCTGCCGCGGCCGGTTTTGTAGGCGGATTCGATGCCTTCCCGGCCGGCAATGTAGGCGCCTGTCGGAAAATCGGGCCCGGGCACGATTTTCATTACTTCTTTCAGCGTCGTGTCGGGCTTTTCGATCAGCAGAATTGCGGCGTCCACGATTTCGCGCAGGTTGTGCGGCGGAATGTTCGTGGCCATGCCGACGGCGATACCGCTTGCGCCATTAACGAGCAAATTCGGAATGCGCGAAGGCAGCACTGTCGGTTCTTCACGCGTCTGGTCAAAGTTCGGAACGAAATCGACGGTTTCCTTTTCGAGATCGGCAAGAATGTCTTCGGATATTTTTGCGAGGCGCGCTTCGGTGTACCGCATTGCCGCGGGAGGATCGCCGTCGACGGAGCCAAAATTTCCCTGGCCGTCGATGAGCGGGTAGCGCATGTTGAAGTCTTGCGCGAGCCGAACGAGCGCGGGATAAATGACCGCTTCACCGTGCGGGTGATAGTTGCCGGAAGTGTCGCCGCAGATTTTGGCGCATTTGCGATAGCCGCGATTCGAAGCGAGGCCGAGGTCGTTCATCGCGACGAGGATGCGGCGCTGCACGGGCTTTAATCCGTCGCGCACGTCGGGAAGAGCGCGCGCAATGATGACGCTCATGGAGTAGTCGAGATACGACTTCCTCATTTCTGCTTCGATATCAATAGGAAGCAGCACTGATGTAGGTTTTGGTTCGTCGGCCATTGTTCCTCGCTCTGCTAGATACCTTCTTAGTGCCGGGCTTCAACCTGGCATGCCGCCCTAAAGGGCGGCGCTACATAAACTTTTGCCGGTGCGCTGTGTGTTCGAGCACGTACGCCTTTACCATGTCGAACGCGTCCGCGGTGTTGGTAAAGCGGCGCGATGCAAATTCTGTTTCGAGCTGCTGCAAGAATCCATCGCGCTCAGTATCGTCTGCAAATTCAACGGACACGCCGTTTAAACTATCGGGCGAGTCCGTTGCAACCGCTCGAAACTCCGCACAGCTCAAACCCCGTAATCCTGGTAGCGTCGTCCAACCCAACTGATACATCATGGCTTCAACTGCGTTTTCGGCCGGAGCACATAAATCAAGCCGCCGGCAAATGCCCACGCGACAACTATTTCGGCGCAATCGATTTTGAAATTCAGACCGTACAGATCCGCTCCAGAACGATCGCCAGCCTTCATTGAGCTTTGCAAATTTCGATAGTCCTGCCTTGCAATCAAGGCTTCATGCACCGTGAACGCCAACGCCCCCACAACCGCGAGCATTCGAAAAAGTCTGCGTAAGTCCACGCTGAAAATCCCTCAAATGTCCAAGTTCACGACTTCGAGGGCGTTTTCCTCGATGAACTTGCGGCGCGCTTCGACGTTTTCGCCCATCAGCGTGGTAAAGATATCTTCCGCGGCGACGGCGTCTTCGAGCTTCACCTGAAGCAGCGTGCGCGTTTCAGCATTCATCGTCGTGTCCCAAAGCTGTTCCGCGTTCATTTCGCCGAGGCCTTTGAATCGCGTGATGGTGAAGTCTTTCTTGGCGTCTTCGACGACGTAGTCAAGCACGTCCGTCGCTTTTTCCTTTGTGACCTTGCTGCCGTTGCGCTGTACGCTAAAGGGCGGGTGATTGAATTCCTCGATTTGCTTCGTCAACGTGCGGAGGCGCTTGTATTCGGGATTCGAAGCGAGCGCCCAATTGATTTTCTGGTTGTGCGGCGGGCCGAACTGGACTTCGTACAGGCTGTGCTCTTCGTCAAAGCCGATCTTTCCTTCGAGTTTTAGTTTGGCCTTCTCGATTTCCTTCAAAAGCTTTTCCAGTGCCTTCTTGTCCTCGAAATCAGTTTTCTTTTCGAGGCCGCTTTCGGCAAGGATTTCGACGAGCGCCGGTTCACGCAAGCGGCGTCCGAGCTTTGCGGCGGCGGCTTCGTATTCCTGCACGTTGAGCAGGAAACTGGTCAGGCGCGCGCCCTCGAGGTTCACGCCTTCTTTGGCCTTGACGATGTGGTCTTCTGTGGCCCGCTTCATAATCTCGCGCGCGAAGTCGTGGTCGTCGCGAATATATTTTTCCGTTTTGCCCCGCTTCACGCGATAGAGCGGCGGCTGGGCGATGTACACGTGCCCGCGTTCGATCAGCTCTTTCATGTGGCGGAAGAAGAACGTGAGGAGCAGTGTGCGAATGTGGCTGCCGTCCACGTCCGCGTCGGTCATCAGAATGATTTTATGGTAGCGAAGTTTTAGCGCGTCGAAATCGTCCTTGCCGATGCCGGTGCCGAGCGCAGTGATGATGGCGCGAATTTCTTCGTGGCCGAGCATTTTGTCGTAGCGCGCTTTTTCGACGTTCAGGATTTTTCCCTTGAGCGGAAGAATCGCCTGATATTTGCGGTCGCGGCCCATTTTCGCTGAACCGCCCGCGGATTCGCCCTCGACGACGAACAATTCGCAGCGGCTGGGATCGCGTTCCTGGCAATCGGCGAGCTTTCCGGGCAGGCCGCTCGAATCCATTGCCGATTTGCGCCGCGTCAATTCGCGAGCCTTGCGGGCCGCTTCGCGCGCGCGCGCTGCGTCAATACACTTGCCGATAATGCGCCGCGCGACGGTGGAGTGCTTTTCAAACCATTCGCCGAGGCGGTCGTTGACGATTTGTTCGACGTCACCCTTAATGTCGCTGTTGAGCTTGCCTTTGGTCTGGCCTTCAAACTGCGGCTGCGGTAAACGCACGCTGACGACCGCGACGAGGCCTTCGCGCACGTCATCGCCTGTTATACTGACTTCGTCCTTCTGTTCCTTGAGCATGCCGTTGGACGAGGCAAAGTTGTTGATGGTACGCGTCAGCGCGGAGCGAAAGCCGGAAAGGTGCGTGCCGCCGTCCACGGTATTGATCGTGTTTGCGAACGCGAAAACGTTTTCGCCGTAGCTGTCGTTGTACTGGAGCGCGATTTCGATTTCGACATTGCCGCGCTTGCCTTCCATGTAGATGGGCGAATCGTGCAGTGTTTCTTTGCCGCGATTGAGGTGCTTGACGAATTCGGCGATGCCACCGGTGAAGCGAAACTCAGCGGACTTTTCGGCGCGCTCGTCGGTGAGCGTGATCTTCAGGCCCTTGTTGAGGAAGGCGTATTCGCGAAGGCGCGTAGCGAGCGTGTCGTAACTGAAGACAATTTTGTCGAAAATCGTGTCGTCGGGATGGAACGTGACTTTGGTGCCGGTCTTGCGGGTCTTTCCGGTCTGCTTCAGTTTCGAAGTCGGCTTGCCTTTCTCGTAGGTTTGTTCCCAAACGGCGCCGTCGCGCTGAATTTCGAGTTCGAGCCAGTCCGAGAGCGCATTCACGACGGAAACGCCGACGCCGTGGAGACCGCCGGAAACTTTGTATGTGTCGCTGTCGAATTTTCCGCCGGCGTGCAGGACTGTAAGGACAACCTCTGCGGCCGGACGCTTTTCGGTCGCGTGCATGTCCACGGGAATGCCGCGGCCATTGTCGACGACGGTGACGGAATTGTCTTCGTGGACTGTGACATTGACTTCGTCGGCGTAACCGGCCATCGCTTCGTCGACGGAGTTGTCGACTACCTCCCAGACGAGATGATGCAAACCCATTTCGCCGGTCGAGCCGATGTACATCGCGGGACGCAGGCGAACGGCTTCGAGGCCGCCGAGAACTTTGATGGATTTTGCGTCGTATTGATGTCCGGTAGTGGTTTTGCCGACGAGAGTTTCTTTATCGCCCATGTTTCTCCCTCAGTGCGAATCCCGGCTACTACAGCAAATCTTTTGCGCGAGTGCGGTGCGCAAATACAAATCACCCGTGCAAGATGCGCGAGTTCGCAAACTCTTCTAGAAGCCAGGAAAGGGGTGCGTGCGGATTTTTCCGTGCGTCCTTAGGGACAGTCGGCCGGGGCCGACGCGTTCCTTACCCTTTGATTCCGGAGACAAGGCGAATCGCAAGCGATCCGCGCTGGGCAGTTCCGGAACTCGTAGGGTTCCTGCTCCATCCCGTCTCGCGCAGCGAGACGCGGCGAAGACTCAAACAACTCCACGCAAATTTTGGCCAAACGCCCCTGGCGCGAGGCGAAAAAACAGGCCGAAATTCACCTGGCGAACGTGTCGATTTGGAGGAAACAACAGCGAATCGACAACAATGAAATTATATCCGAAATGAGAGCCTTTCTCAATGGGGAGACTTCGGAAAGGACTTCTAATAACGGTAGTATTTTCAATGCTTTATGGAGAAATGATGTCAAGAATCGCGTGATTCTGGCTTGGCCAATTTGGCGTGGAATCCGATGCCCGTTTTTGGCTTCCCTTCCTCTTCGAGCATACCCTCAATCGCCGCAATGATGATCCGGAATTTGGCGTCGTACTTCTTCTCCAGCTCCTGAATCCTTCGGCGCAATTTTTGGTTGGTGGCGAGCATTTCACGCAGGCGCACGAAGGTTCTCATGATGGCGATGTTAACTTGCGCGGCGAGCTTGCCGCGCAGGACGCTCGATAGCATCGCAACACCTTGTTCGGTGAACGCGTAAGGGTTCGCTCTGCGTGCGCCGCCCCAACTTGAAATCACAAATTGTGATTTCAAGTTTTTGTACTCGTCGTCCGTCAGCTGAAAAAGGAAATCGTCTGGGAACCTTTCGCTGTTGCGCTGCACGGCCTGCACCAGGGCGCGCACTTCCACTCCGTAAAGGCGGGCGAGATCGGGGCTCAGCATGACGCGTTGGCCGCGAAGAAAATAGATTTTTCGCGAAATGGTAGCAGGAACAATTGTGTTCGATTTGTGTTTTGTCATCGAGTCCCGAAAGTCGAAAGTTTGAGTTGAAATCCTAGGGGCTGCAGGCTGGTTCATCTTTTATAGCAGCTAAGGAAAAATAAATAAAATCGAGATCAATGACAAAGCGGCGGGTTACATGCCGACTGAACTGCTATCGCAGTGCGGCAAGTTGCTTGCGGATCTTGGCGTTGTTTTCGTAATCGGGATTCTCTTTCAAAATTCTCTGATAGAGAGATTTCGCCCGGTCCTTCTCGCCAAATCGGCCGCGGTAATAAGCCACGGTCTCCCATGAGCTCGCGCGAAATCGCAAGGGCAGCTTTTCCGCCAGGTCTTCATATTCTTGGACCATTCTCTTTAGATTCGCGGGATCGTAATAATCGGACGCCTTGTTCGGGTCCTTGATCTCGGTCCATTCCGTTTTCCAGACATCTCCCCAAAGATTCTTGCGAAAGGCGCCATCGACGCGCTTAACGGCCTCGGCAGTGTGAGGAGAATCAGGGTAGCGGGTCAGAAACTCTCGCACCGGTACGAAGCCATTCTCAACATAGCAGTCCAGAAAGCCTTCACATTCGCCTCCTTGTGAAAGTTTTGTGTTTTCATACGCCGCGTCCGCAGCGAGGGCGCTCGCAGGGAAGTGTTTTTCGGCTCCCTGAAAGTGAAAACCGCTGTAAAGATAGTTGCCGCCGACTTCGTTGTAGCGATATTCGTCGGGCCGAGCTTTTGCATATTCGAGAAAGCCCGCACACTGTTTCTCAGGATTTTCGAGCGAAGAGGCAGCGTAATCGCCCTGGCAGTTTTCAAATTGCTTTTTTAGCTTGCCGAGCAAAAGGTAATACGGCGCGGATTGGGCATTGTCCGGCGCTTTTGCGATCACTGCTTCGAGCTGGTCCATCGCCTTGCGAATATCGGAATGGCAGAGCCCTTGCGCTTGCTGGTAAAGAGGATCGGACTCGTAGTTGACCGGTGTCTGTATGGGAGAAGATTGCGGAAGTGGAGCGGCAGCCGGTTTTGACGCAGGTGCAGGTTGAACCGCAGGTTGGGCGGCGGTTGATTTTTCTTTCTGGCGACAGCCCATTATCGCAAGGCACAAAAATGTGATCGAACCGGCGCACAGAATGCTTTTCAAGGGAAAGCACCCCGGAATCAGATGCGCATGGGCATGATGATGTAGCGGTAGCGATAGGATTCGTCGGCAAGCGGGCGCATCTGGCCAGCGGACTGTTCGTCTTTCAGCTCGATGCTCACGGGCCCATCTGCCGCGGCGCCGAGAAAGTCCAGCATGTAGCTGGAATTGAAACCGATGGCGATGGGATCGCCCTTGTACTCCTTGTCGATATTTTCCTTGGCTTCCCCATATTCGGGGCTGGAAGCGGAAATTTCCACGCCCTCCTTGCTGACGGCAAGCTTCACGGCGTGCGAGCGCTGGTCGGCGAGCTGCGAAACGCGGCGAACTGCATCGGTCAGTTCGGCGCGCTCGAGAACGATGCTCTTGTTGTTGTCGCGCGGGAGCACGGCCTCGTAGTTGGGGAATTGGCCGGTGAGGATGCGAGAAATCAGCAAACGGTGCCCGGCCTGGAAGAAGAGATGGCTTTCGTCCTTGGCAAACTCCATCTGCGCGTCGGAACCTGATACACCGGCGAGTTTTTCCACTTCATCCATAGCCTTTTTGGGGACGAGGACCTTCACTTCGCCGTTCAGGCCGGCAAGTTTTTGGTCTGTTTCGGCGAGCGCGAGGCGGTGTCCATCGGTAGCGACCATGGCAACTGTGTCCGGCTTCAGGATTAACAAGCCGCCATTCAGCGTGTAGCGCGACTCTTCGAGTGAAATTGCAAATTTTGTCTTGGCGATCAGACTTTCGAGCGTCGCCGTGGGGATTTTCACCATCACATGCGGCATGGAGGGAAGCGCTGGGAAATTTTCCTTCGCCATGCCGACCAGCTTGTATTTCTTCTTGTCGCTGACAATTTCTACCCAATGATTATCCAACAGCTTGAACTTGATCTCGCCCTCCGGCAGCAACCGCACCAGCTCAAGAAGTTTTTTCGCCGGAATCGTCCCCGCACCTTCTTTTTTGACTTTGGCTTCGCAGGAAGTGCGGACACTGAGCTCCAAGTCAGTCGCAGTGATCGTTACCCGGCTCCCCTTTGCCTCCACCAAGATATTGGAAAGAATGGGGATAGTCGTCTTGCGTTCGACGACGCCTTGCGTCGTGGTGAGCTCATTCAACAGCGCTGATTTAGTTACGCTGAATTCCATGGATTGGCTTTCCTCGCGTACGGTTCCGGTTGCCGTCATTTCGCAAGAACCTTTCTTGGGACACAACAGTACTGGCCGCTACTTTACTCGCTTTTTGCGTTACTGAAAAGGCCGCCGCACGATCATGCGCTGTGGAAATTTCTTGCGTTGTGGATTGCCGACGTTACGACAAAGCACCAGAAAAATCCACAACCACAACTATGTAACAAGAGGAGTTGCTTTTTGGAGTTTCAAAAACGTGAGTGAGCCTTGTTGTTGTGATGAAGAATGTGAATTTGTGGAAAACTGACTAAGTTGAGTCACGACTGAAACTTGCCCGGGCGGATTTTGAGTGGCGCTTTGTGAGAGCTCTGGAAAAGCAGCCAACCCACGCCCAGCGACAAAAACCTCGCCGTTTTCTTCCACTCGCTTCAACAAACGATCCGCAAGATTTCAAACCATTGTCCACAGCAGAGACACAAACAGTTTGGCTCCACTAAGCTGGAGCGTAAGCGCAGCGGTGCGCAGATCTGAAATCAAATTTTTCTCGGGAAATGGTTTACTGCAGGGCGTCCATCAGGCGCGTGATGGTGCGATTCAAATCTTTGTCAGAACGCCGCATCTCTTCAATCTTATTGATGGAGTGAAGCACCGTGGTGTGATGCTTGCCGCCGAATTGCCGTCCGATCTCCGGTAGCGAAGCCGTCGTGAGTTGCTTCACGATGTACATCGCGACTTGGCGCGGGAAGGCGATGGCGCGAGTGTTACTCCGCATCTTCAAATCCTGCTCACGCAAATTGAAGTGCTCGCTAACCCTTTTCTGGATCAAATCTATCGTGACGCGCTTCTCTTGCGACGCGATGATGTTTCGCAGAACCTGCTGCGCCGTGGCCAGCGAAATCGCTGCGCCGGTCAGAGACGCGTAAGCCATCAAGCGCGTCAGGGCGCCTTCGAGCTCTCGCACGTTAGATTTGATTGCTCGCGCAATGTATTCGGCGACTTCATCGGGCAGCGTGAAGCGGTCGTTCTCCGCCTTCTTCTGCAAAATCGCAATTTTTGTCTCGAGGTCGGGCGGCTGAATGTCCGCAATCAAGCCCCATTCAAAACGCGAACGCAGGCGCTCTTCAATCGAGTTAATGTCTTTCGGCAGGCAATCGGAGGAGATGACAATCTGTTTGCCCTGCTCGTAAAGCGCATTGAAGGTGTGAAAGAACTCTTCCTGCGTGCGCTCTTTCCCCGCGATGAATTGGATGTCGTCCACGAGCAGCACATCCACAGTGTGGAAGCGGTCGCGGAAAGAAATCATCTTGTCGAAGCGCAGCGAGTTGATCACTTCAATTGTGAACTTTTCCGCGCTGATGTAACAAAGCCGCGCTGCTGCGTTGCGCTTCTTGATCACATGCCCGATGGCATGCATCAAGTGCGTTTTGCCCATGCCCACGCCGCCGTAGAGGAACAAAGGGTTGTAGGCTTTGGAAGGCTGCTCAGCAACGGCGCGCGAAGCCGCATGCGCAAACTCGTTCGATTTTCCAACGACGAACGTGTCGAACGTGTAGCGTGACTGCAGCTGGTTGTCACTGCTTTCAAAATCCAGTTTCGACTGCTTCACCGGGGCCGAAGGAACCGGCGCTGTTTCTTCCTCAGTGCAAACATATTGCACTTTCAGATTTGGCGTCCCCATCTCGTGCAAAACAGCGCGAATAATCTCGCCGTAGGTTCGGGTAAGTACCTGACGGAACACCGCGGTCGGGATCTGTACGTAAATTGTGTCACTATCGACGCGATTCAAGCGCGTTGGCGCAAACCAGGTTGTGTACGTGTTCAGGCTGACCCTTGTTTTCACTCGTTCG